>Ga0180437_10006257_pt1 | contig 15937 bp, 14 predicted proteins | sample SS_ome_4_FD_132410 | JGI IMG/M metagenome (GOLD analysis project Ga0180437, IMG submission 132410) | Hypersaline lake sediment archaeal communities from the Salton Sea, California, USA - SS_3_D_1 metaG | ecosystem: Environmental > Aquatic > Non-marine Saline and Alkaline > Hypersaline >...
GGGCGAGCTTGGATTTATTCTTAATAAAAAATACTGGGGGAAAGGACTTACTCTTGAAGCTTCTCGGCGGTTACTTGAATTTGGTTTTAATGATTTGCAGCTCAATAGAATTCAGGCTATGTGCAGCTCAGAGAACAAAAGTTGTCAAAACGTTTTACAAAAACTTCATATGTTATATGAAGGAACACTTCGCCAGTATCGAAGAGACTTTAAATTTCCTGACATCTATATTGATGCTCAAGTATGGGCCTTATTGCGGTCAGATTTTCTTTCTCAAAAGTCTTCGTAGATCTGAATTAATTTTTATAACTTTATGATACTTTTTCCATGAAAAGAGATTATTTCTTGTTAATCTGGAATGGAAGCAAGAAGGTATCGGATTACCGATTTTTACCTGTTCTATGCCTAATTTCCCCTAATTTATTGATTTTTTGGGGCTTAATATGCTAATTTGATAAAAAAGGAGATCTTTAAATGTTTAAAGAAGGAGGGGATTATGTTTAGGCGATTATTGACGTATGTTGCAATAGCATTCTTAGCGCTACAAATTCCTGTAGTTATTTCGTTGTGGCCATCTGCAAAGTTATCATCTGCAGTCAGCAAGCTAGAGTCAGAAATAAAAACTGAATTTGCCGAAAAAGCTGAGGCGCCGACTGAACAGTCCTCGACTGAACAGTCATTGACTGAACAGTCGCCGGCTGAACAGGCGTCGGTTGTTCAGGATGAGGCAACTCAAAAAGCTGAGACACAGGAGGAGGCAGTCCAAAAAAGTGAAACTGATGAAACAAGTGGAATTAAAGAAGAAGTCAAAGAATCTACACCTCGCATAGCCAAACTACTTGATAAAATTACTCCTGCAATTACCACTTTTAAAGCTTGGATAAGTCATGCGGCACGAATTTTCTGGGGATCAATTTTATTAGCATTGCTCTTGGCTCTTGTATTATATTTCTTAGATAGAAAAAAATATTTAAGAAATATAGGTACAGCATCAATTCTGGGCGGTATATTTTTGCTGCTAAAAGCATTTTTTATCCATCATTATCTAGTCAGGAATTTTTCGACTACCTTTGATTATGTGTATACAAAAATAACTGAACTCTATACGCCTTTTAGTACGCCGATTGTTAGAACTTTCTTTGAAAAAGTCAGCCCAGGATTTGTTCAAGGAATTGCAAGTAATATGATTACGAGAAATACAATATGGGGATTTATTTTTGTAGGTGGCGGTTTGATAGCCTGGCTTATCTATAAAACTATTAATAAAGGCAAAAAGGAAGCTTACACTTCTGAGGGAAAAGAAGGTAAAGGATATTACCAAGAAAGAAAAGAAAAGAATCCTTATTGTACACAAGAACATATTGATAGGTGCCGTAAGGACTGCAGAGAACAATACAAAGATTTGAATAATCATCAATGTGAGGCCAATTGCATTGATAAGTATTGTTCACATAAAACTGCTGCTGAATATAAAGATAGGGGCAAAAAGGAGTAAAGAAACATACATGTCGAATGATGTAACGATCAAAAATGGCGTTGTTATTCCTGGAAATGAGCTTGAGACCACCGTCAGTAGGGCTGGTGGTCCTGGTGGTCAGCATGTCAATAAGACCAGTACTGCAGTAATGGTTCGTTGGAATGTAAAAAGTACACAGGCTTTAACTGAGGAACAAAAAGATCGTGTGCTTACAAAGCTCCAATCAAGATTAACCACTGAAGGTGATCTAATCGTTCGCAATAGTTCGTCCCGAAGTCAGCAACAAAACAAGGAAGCTGCTCTCAAACAGCTCGCATCCATTGTTCGTGTAGCATTGCATGTTCCCAAAAAACGTATAAAAACGCGTACGACAAAGGCAGCACAAGAGCAACGGCTCCGGGAGAAAGCGCAACGAAGCAAGCTTAAGCAATTGAGACGTTCCAAAGTTTCTGATTATGATTAATTACTTTTCGATGTCTATTAATGTAAACAAGAAATCCTTTATTCCCCAGCTAAATGAAACGATCTTTATGAGGCTCTTGATAAAGACAAGAGTGAGTTCTTAAGATTAAGAATCATAAAAATAATTTTTAAAAACGATTTCAAAAAAGAATGATTATGTTTTGGGGTAAATATAATTTCTCAAAGTTGATAGTACTTATACTGTTTTTTGGCATAAGAATCTATGGATCTACTGAAAATTCAATAGATAAATCTTTTTATAAAAAACTAACAACTATTGTAGATCGTTATACCAGACCGATAACTGTTTTAGGGGTTATGAATTCTTACGAAGATTATGCTTTTGAAATTGCACGCAATTACAATGCTACGTGCGTAGTGGTTGAAGAAGATGTTAACAAAAAAGATCGAATGATCTCAAAATGTTTACATGAAGAGAAGCTAGATAATGTAATGCTTTTAAGTAAGAAGATGTCCGTGGAAGATCTTGAACGGCTCGCATCATGTGAACACTTTGATGTTGTATTGATATTTAACTTGAATTATCAATGGCAACAAGAATGTGAGCGTACCATTAAGGCAGTTTTAAATTTAGGAGACAATATAATTCTTGAGGTGCCTCCCTGTTCTTCATGTGGCAGGAAACTAAAGAATTATTTACTTGACCAAAAAAGCGATATTATCTGGAAGGATTTTTCTTCTTCAGGCAATCAGGAAAAAATTGTTTTCTGGTTTAAGAATCACAAAGAAAGTTTAGATCGGCATCATTGGTTCGGTAAATCCGGTTTTTCTTCTGATTATATAATAACAAGCAACTTTCATGAAAAGAATATCTATAAAACAAAAGAAAACAAAAAAAATAAATGGATCCCCGGCATAAATTTGTTGACCTTTGTTATGCTTGATGGAGCATGGCCCAAAAAATCCTTTATTAGAAAAAGTATTGAGCAATTGCGCGACATTGATCATGAAGATTTTATGATGTGGAATATGATCATACAAGGGTTTAACATTATTCCTATTGATTATACTATTGCGTCTCGGAATCCTTTGGATAAGGTGCTGTGTGTTTCATTTACACTAGAAATGCTGGAACAACATTCATCTGAGCAAGCTATACAGTGGTTTAAAGATAACTGGGCACAATTTGCAAAAAAACAGGGGCGAGAAATACCTCTCAGTTTCTTTGACGTATAGGTATGTTTACAATACCAAGCAGATCTTTTTTAAAATAATAGTTGATCAATGAACCGTTTGCATACATCTGCCCCAACGGACGCGTTGCCAAAAGCTTATTGGATGGAATAAGATTTCACCGAGCAATGATGTGCTGATCCACGTCCAAGCTTGAGATAGAAACGAATCATCACTGCTGTAATAAGTTTCAAATTCTGCAGGCATGATTGAAAGTATTCTAAATATCACTTTGCCGCGAATATTTTCGCTCTTTACCGGACCAAAGAAACGTGAATCATGACTGTTTCTTCTATTGTCACCCATCAGCCAATATTCATCTGGTCCAAGTTCAACATAAAACTCATCTGAACTGCTCCAATAACTGTTACCTTTTTTTACAAGTCGGTTGGGTTGAGCCGGGATAGTATTATTAGGATAAACTAGAATAGCTTGATTTCCCGATTGTCCTATGCCTTTACAGACGGAGCCTTTGGACATTTTATAAAATGGCTGTTGATCGTAACTAACTAATGGATCGTATGAGCGCATGTTACAATATCTATCAAATGATTGTGATGCTATCTGTTGTAATAACTCTTCATTGCCTGTGCCGACTTTGCCCAGATCTTGACGTATTTTTTCATGCGCCTTTAGTGGATCCATATTCCAGACACCTATCAGGGGGTACTGATTTACATATGGCTCTTCAAGACGCTGGCCATTGCGATATATAACAGCTTTTCCATCTTCAATGGTTCCTTTTATCTTATCCCCCGGGACTCCGATTACACGCTTTGTCCAGTTTGATGGCCCCCACACATATTTTTCCCACATGCGCTTTAACATGTTATCCGAATATTTGAATGTGGGCTCATTCATGGTTATGATGTCACCATGCTTGAATGGTGAAAAAAGTGGAGTAAATTTATCAGCAAAAAACCGCTCTCCACAAAGCATTGTAGTTTCCATCGAGCCAGTTGGCACTTGATAAAGACCGAAACCGAATGTGCGGATTAAAAAGATAACAATTAAAATAATAATGATGTCTTTTGTCTCGCTAAAAAAAGAGCTTTTTTTGGGTGCTTCATTATTCTTGCTAACCATAGCATTTCCTCATATTTGGATTATGTACCTTTTTGTATTATTGCTTATTAAGTTGTCCCTTCAGATAGATTTTAGTGATTTTAATTTCATGTGTCGAGGGGATGCTTTTTTAGAAATGCTTGACAACCTTGAAACAGTTGTCAGAATTTCTATGCTTTATGAAAATTTTTTCAAGTTCGTTATGAGGAATCACATGTTATTGCCATTTCAGTATAAGTTTTTTAGATTTATCTTTTGGCAGCTTATTGAAGCTTATTGATAGAATGTCGAGGTCTTGGACGCTTTTCATGTTTAGGGACTGTCATTTTTAATCTTTTTTGATGCGTGTTCTGTTTTTCTTTTTTATATTTTGATGTTCTTGCCCTTTGTGCAAATGCTTGAGGGGGGACTCTTCGTTCTTGAGGCATATTTCTCACGCAATACAATGATGGAACCACTATGATAGCTATTGATAACAATAGGACCTTGCGCATAGTCAATCCTTTTTTATTAACTTTGAGTAATCAAACATAAAAATTATATAAGGTAAACATCTAAATGGCAAATTCATCAAACGTCTTCAGTGACCCAGGCATATAAAATTCTGTATAATCGAGTGGTTATGAGATATAGTTCCAAGAACCGGAATAGTGATATTTGCGTAAAAATGATAATTGGGAGACAGGAACTGTCAACGCATATTGATATTGTTTATTTTTGTCAGTTACATAAATGGTACCTGGCTGCAAGATGCCGGTTGGTGAGAATGTGATACGCTTTCCTATAAATGTTATGGGATTGTTAATACTGTTTGTTGGTGCAGATGGCGGACCTTTGATCGTACTATTTTTTATACCAAATATAGTGTATGGACTGAGCCGTTCTTCATGATTGTGATAATGATAGGAGTTACGAATAGTGTCAAATGTGAGAATCTGTTTTTGATTGGTGACGATAGCACATTGTTGTAAATACCTGCAGGTTGCATAGAGTTTTTCTACATCGGCCCTCACTAAAGCTTTATGAAAATGTCCCACCGTTAAAATCCCAAAAGAGACAACTAGGGAAATTATCGTGATGCTTATCAAAAGCTCAATCAATAAAAAGCCAGAATTTTTCTGCCTGTACATCATTTTCTGATGCCAAAAGTTCAAATGGCTATCTTTTTTTGATTTTACGTAACAATTCTTGTAACAGAGAAGCTTTTGCAGTCGGTATATTTTTTTGCAGATGCGTATTGCGGTCTAGATTTTCTTTTTGTGAGGTTGCAGGAGAAGGCTCGGGTTTCTTCAAAAATTGTTCCAAATATCCTTTTCTTGTTATATCCTCCAAAAATGCCGGTGGAATAGCTCTGTGGCTAAAATGACTTTCAAGTTCTATTGTAGTGTCTTTTTGATACACCAGATATTGCCCACGCCCGTGAGTCGAAACTATTTCTATCTCCCCCAGTAATGTGGAAGTTGGTTGAGTATATTTTTTAATTGTGCACGATTCATCAGGGCCAGTAACTTTCGTAAGGATGAAATCTGTATCCATGGCTTGAGTTGTATACATTGTCAGTGTGAGTATAAAAACAATAGCGGTACTTATCAGTGATCCACTTTTCATATTATTCCTCTAAATTTGAACTTATTCTACTACCTCTTGTTCGATAGTCGCAACAGAAAGTACTTCTTCGATGGTGGTCAGGCCTTCTTTGATTTTGCGAAGTCCGTCTTCTACAAGAAGTTTCATGCCATCTGCAAGTGCTTGTTTGCGCAGTAATGAGGTATCTGCTCGGTCGACGGTAAGCTTTGCCATTTCAGGTGTCATACGCATCATTTCATAAATTGCCAGCCTACCTTTATACCCTGTTTCATTACATTCTTCGCATCCAACCGGCTCATAGAAGGTTATTGATTTTGCTTCTTCCTCGGTAAGGCCGATACTCATGAGAACATCTTTACTTGGCTTGTACGGCTTCTTGCAATAAGGACACAGCTTTCTGACTAATCGTTGTGCCATGATAAGAATAACTGATGAGGCTATTAAATAAGGCTCTACGCCCATATCAAGAAGACGCGTTATACTTGCAGGTGCATTGTTGGTATGAAGAGTGCTTAATACTAAGTGGCCGGTAAGTGCTGCTTGGACAGCTATTTGAGCGGTTTCTTGGTCTCGAGTTTCACCGATCATGACAATATCGGGGTCTTGACGCAAGATAGAACGCAATGCTGCAGCAAATGTCATGCCAATCTTTTCTTTTACCTGAACTTGGCCGATGCCCGCCATTTGATATTCAACAGGGTCTTCGACCGTTATGATGTTAACTTCAGGTGTGTTGAGCTTGCTTAAAATTGCATAGAGTGTTGTTGTTTTACCGGATCCTGTTGGACCAGTGACGTATATAATACCGTTTGGTTTGTTGATGCTTTCAATCAATAATTTATAGTTCCGCTCATCCATGCCGAGTTCTTCGAGCTTTGAAAATGTTCGGCTTTTATCCAGCAGACGCATAACAACTCGCTCGCCAAAGTTTACAGGGAGAATGGAAACACGAATGTCAATTGATTTGCCTGCTATGCGTATATCGATTCTGCCATCTTGAGGCACACGCTTTTCGGCAATATTTAAATTTGCCATGATCTTGATACGGGAAATCAGAGCGCTTTGAATCCGTTTTGGTGGTTTCATTACTTCATAAAGCACGCCATCGATGCGATAGCGTACGCTCAATTCTTTTTCAAATGGTTCTATATGAATGTCTGAAGCGCCACGTTTTACCGCCTGAAACAAAATATGATTTACGAGTTTGATTATGGGGGCCTCGGTAGCCATTGCGAGAATATCTTTTTCTCCAATATCTTCGAACTCAACGGCTTCTATTTCTTTTTCTTCTTCCTCTTCAAGTTCTTCAATCATTTCTTTTGTGCCTTCAAGCGGATAGTAGCGATTGATGGCGTCAATAATTACTTTTTCAGGAGCAACCGCATGTGGTATTCCACTACCCAAGAGCATATTAAGTTCATCGATTGGCTGAAAATTCATAGGATTTGCTACAAGCAGGGTAGCCTGATCATTGATACGAACGGGAATAATGACATTTTCGCGCAAAAAAGTAAGTGGTACTTTAGACAAAAGAAGCAAGTCAGCCATTTTGTCATTGATTGCTTCTACAAAATCTACCGAAGCATAGCTTGCAAGTGCTTTTGAGAGATCATGAGAATTGATAAATTCTTTTTCTAGGAGACAATTGGCCAACGTTTGGCCCGTTTCTTTAATTGCCGTTTGGCATTCCCCTAGCTGCTGCGTATTGATAACCCCGTTTTCTACCAGGAAATCACCCAAGTCTTTTCGTATCATCGGTATTCTCCACTATATTTTTCATATCTATTCATCACTACTGTAGTATAAAATACCAGCTTTCTTCAAGAAACGATATGTAAAAATGATGATCCTGTTGCTCTGTCCCCTTTAGTATGTTATTTTTACTAGATTATCGCATATTATTATTTTTTCCTAAATAGGCTTTAAGTTGATGGAGAATTTAACGATGCTCATAAAGAAATCTTATGTCCTGTTATTTTTAGTATTATTTCTCGGTTGCAACCTGTTGGGAGAGCAACAAAACAAGAGTGTGGCGCATGTAACTTATGAAAAGACCAGTAAGAATGTTCAATCGGTAAAAAAGAGACGTTCATCCAAAAAAAATAATAAAGAGATAAGTCTTCAATCTAAAACTGCGGTAAAAGTTGCTCAAGCTTCAACCAACCCCAAAAAAAGAAGAAGAAGGGGAGGAAATAAAAAATCTGATCGGCAGGGCCATACTGTAGTCAGAAAGACGTTGAGTACCATGAATTTTCAAGAATTAAAGCAATCTAAAGACGCTCTCATTGCGGATGGAAATAAAGAGGTTGCGATTAAGTATCTTGAAAAGATGATTCCGTTGTGTACAGACATGCATGATCTTGCTGGTATTATGATCGAGCTTGGTGATCTTTATTACGATACTGGTCGTTTGGCCAAAGCTTTTACGATGTATCGTGAATTTGTGAATCTTTATCCGGGAAGTGATGACGTTGAATACGCATTATATCGCGCCATTGTTTGTAAGTTTGATGGAATTAGTGATGCTGAACGTGATCAGTCTCAAACAAAAGAAACGATTGAACTTGCTGAAGAATTTAATGAGCGATCTGAGTTGTTTGTAACCTACAAGGATAAGGTTGACGATATGCTTGGCAAATGCAGAGAGCGTCTTTTTGAAAATGAGTTAACCATTTTTAATTTTTATCTTTTTAATAAACGCATTGTTGCCGCCAACAAAAGACTTGAATCTATGAAGAAAGAGTTCACACCGTTATTGCCGGAATTGGAACCGCGGATGATGCTGCTTGAAATTGAGCTTGCTCAGGCTACACAGAATAATGAACTTGTTGAGCAGAAACAAGAAGAACTCATTACTAAGTTTCCTGATTATGTAATTCAGACGGCTCAGAACATTCCAAAGAAAAAGTCATTGGTTGACCGGTTTTAATGATGAGAACTCAACGTAAAGCACGCGGTGATCAAGGAGAGCAAATTGTTGCAACCATGCTTGAAAAACAGGGGTTTACCATTCGGGAACGCAACTATCGCAAACGTTTTGGTGAAATTGATTTGATTGCTGAAAATAAAGAGTTGCTTCTTTTTGTAGAAGTGAAGTTGCGTTGTTCGAATCGCATTGATCTTGCTGAATTGGTAGGTACTTGCAAACAGCGAAGAATTGGAGCAGCGGTTAAAGCATATCTGATTGAATCTAACTATATTCAAAAAACATATCGATGTGATGTAGCTTTGGTTGATGTCGCAACAGGTGATCCTGAAATTACCTACATTGCTGATGCGTTTCAAATACATGAAGGGCTTTAAAAGAGATGCACAAGATTATAAAGCGAGTAATTACGGCCATCATATTATCGGTATTATTTTTGTCTGTTTTTTTCTTTTGTCCTCCTATTATATTTTCGATACTTTTGCCGGGAATTTTAGGAGAACTTTTGATTGTTGAGCTTCCTAAACTTTTGAATCCTAAAGGTTGGGCTTTTTGGACTATTGTGCCGTTTTATCCTATTTTGCCATTCATATTATTAATTTTGCTTAATCAGAATCCTGAGTATCGCCCGCTTATTTTATGGTTAGTTGTCATTGTTGCATTGCATGATTCAGGCTCATATATAGCAGGAATGTTGTGTGGCCGTCATAAAATAGCTCCTGCTATTAGTCCTGCAAAAACATGGGAAGGTTTTATAGGTGGTTATGCAATCACGTTGACTGTTATATTGATAATGCATTGGTTCTTGTCTAATCCAACTTCGCCTATCCTGCTTTCTCTTGTTATTCTACTTATCTGCACCATTGCATTTTTAGGAGATCTTTTTGAATCATTGTTAAAGCGGCGTGCCCATATTAAAGATTCAGCTGATATACTTCCAGGCCATGGAGGTTTTCTTGATCGTTTTGATGGAATATTGTTCGCTTCCTATTTCTTCTATCTTTTTAAAGATTTTCTTGTGCAGATTTTTAACGTTTAAGATGATTTTCATATTTTTGTAAGTTCTTCGTCAGTTTTATCAGTATCAGTTTCTTTATTATTTTCAACTGTTCCGTCAATAACTTTAAGATAAAGATCATCAGCAGGTATGTTTTTTAAGTCATCATAAGCATAACGCTGACTACAGACCAGCTTAAGATTGTTAATAAGATCAGGATACATTTTTTCGATATTAGTTATGAGATAATATTTATAAGGAAACAGCCATCTTTTGTGACCATAGCGAGGTGAAAGTTGTGAAATAGCATGTTGAATGCCCCGATCATTTGCAAGCATATAAAGAGCACACGCTTCGCCTGTTCTATCTGATCCAGCAAAGCAATGAAAGAGTATAGGTAATGGAGCACATAATGATATTGTAAGCAGATTTCGGACTTTGTCTAAAGGTGTAACCAAAAGGGCATGAGTTTTTATATTAAACAAGACTATATCATATTTCTCTGCCAACTCTTTTTCATATGAGGATATCCAATAGTGAGGTTCATCGCCTGAAAGATTGACGATAGTTTTTATATCATACTGTTTAATAAATTGTTCAAGTCGAGATGGAGGCAATTGGCTAGAACGATAGAGTTCTCCCGGAATAACCTCAAAAAAATTGTCTTTACGTATCCACCCTTTATAAACCCAACCTTTTATAACGCCACGCACCTTTTGTAGAAATGTGTTGATTGACCCATCTTTATCAGATTGGCTATAAACGGTCGGCATTATTAATAATGCGCACGAAAGATAAATGCGTAATAAATCGGATACCTTCTTCATACTCCCCCCTTATGGATGAAAAGGTTCTCAAGAGGCGCACTTCATAAATTCCTGCACGGAATTATTTCAGTTTTGCAAAATATACCAATAGTTTTATAGTTCCTTTTACAAAAATAATAGAAAATTTTAAAAGCTAAAAACAAGAAATCGTGACTAAGATCACAAAAAATACAGAAGTGGCGCTACTTTTGAGGAGCAATTTTTAATAAGGTTCCCAAATTATGAATACCAGTGTAGCCTACTTTGTCAGATGAGCAACGGCCTCACTTTGCGGCATTTTTGTTTCCTGTCCATTTACCATGTTTTTAACGGTGACCGCATGTTCTTTTTGTTCATCTTCGCCAAGAATCAGGCAATAAGAAGCGCCCATTTTGTTTGCTTTACGCATCATACTTTTCATCGATTCACCATCAAGAAGAACATCTGCACAGAGGTTATGTACATGCAATTCGTTAGCAAGTAGCAATGCCAATTGTTGTTGATTTTCACTGAGTGGAATAATGACATGCAATGCCGGTAATTGTTCAAGTGGTAATTTGTCTTTGATAGGCTCAAGTAACAACATCAAACGCTCCATGCCTATTGCAGCCCCCACGGATGGCTGATCTTCTTTGCTGCCGACCTCTTTTACCAGCTGATCATATCGTCCGCCACCACAGAATTCTTTTTGAGAACCCAAGCTTTCATCTGCAAAAACAAATACCGTTTTATTGTAATAGTCAAGACCTCGCACCAATGCCGGATCTACTTTATAGCTTACTGCAAGAAGATCGAGATCATCTTTTAATTGCTGCCATTCTTGAGTGCATTGCTCACATAGATGATTGGTAAGTTTGGGTGCATTTTTATACAGTTCATTACATGTTTCGACCTTGCAATCAAAAACACGCATAATATTTTTTTCTTTGCGCTCAAGGCATAATTTACAAAGTTTATCAGCATTTTCTTCTAAAAATGCATACAGTACCGGGCGATACCGTTCTCTGTCTTTTTTACACCCTAGGAAGTTAATAAGGACTGCATAATTATTTAAGGTAAGAGTTTCATGGAAATAACGATCAAGCATTTTGATAAGTTGAGCATCATATCCGATTGATCGGGCGCCAATGATTTCCATATTAATCTGATGGAATTGGCGATATCGTCCCTTTTGCGGACGTTCGTAACGGAACATTGGCCCATATGAAAAGACTTTCCATGGAATTGTTTGAATACCGTTTTCTACAAATGCTCTGACAAAAGAGGCTGTGGCTTCTGGGCGAAGGCAGATACTTTCATCATCTTTTTCATCCCGTGAGGGAATGATAAACATTTCTTTGGTAACAACATCCGTTTGCAACCCAAGAGATCGTTTAAATAATTCTGTTGGCTCGAGTATCGGTGTTGAAATCTCGTCAAAATGGTAAAGCCGCATCTGTTTTTTAAACTGACTTACTACAAAATTAAAAAGAGAAAGATCTAGAAAATCTTGGGTGCCTTTTACCCGCTTAAACATATCTTTTGCCTTTTTTGTGCAAAATATATTCATTATAACTTCAATTAATATATATACTTTACCATAAATCGTAGAGCATCGGTATCCTCAATTAAAAAGGAGTTGTTATCGAAAAAAATTTATAGTATGTATTGTAAAAATAGGCACATACAATGCATAATATAAAAGATCATCGTGCCAGTAAATAAGAAGTTTTCTTTTTGTCTAAATATTTAGTTGACCTTTGACAAAAAAACGTAGTATGTTGTGGAAGTAACTGTGAAAAAGAGGCAGTGTTAACCATTTTAAGGAGGGTTGTATGAAAAAATATATACTCTTACTTTCCATGTCCCTATTAGTTGTTCCCATAATACGGGCTGAGTATAGTTGCGGCGATTGCTGTAACATTACAAGCCACAGTTTTTATAGTGCACGACCATTATACCAAAGTGCATCTCCAGAGCGTATTACGCTCTTTCGTGACAGACTTCATGCTCGTGAATGCGGAAACGATGGGGCTCTTGAATTGACATTCTTTGGCAGCAAGACTCAAGATCCAGCAAGTCTTTCAGCCTTCTTTGGACCTTCATGTAAACCTCAATTCACCGTAACTTCTGCACAGATGGATGGGGCAGGGGATTTTACAGTTCGCCATGCTCCTGAGGTGCGAGATATTGCTGCCCAGCATCTAAATATTTATCTTAAGGGTGGCTTTGCAGAATTTGATCCAACGAGCACTAACGGGGGAATCTTTGAAAGTGCCTTTTGTTTGGATCCTGAACAAACTGTTATAGGGCTTGGCATAACCTTCAAAAAAGCATTTTATGAAATGTGTGATGGCCAGTGGTTCTGGTTTGAGCTTTCATCGCCATTGACTCATGTCAAAAATAGAATGTGTATTCATGAGACGATAAAGTCTGATGGTCAGTTGCTTTCTCTTGATGCAGTCGGAAGTGTCAGCGAGGCATTTGCGCAATCTTCATGGCTATATGGAAAAATCGATCCATGCTGCATTCAATCTGAGACAAAATTTGCAGATCTGGAACTCAAGCTTGGTTATGAATGGCTCAAAAATGATTGCTGCTTCTTTGAATCCTATATTGGTGCATTGATTCCCACAGGTAACAGGGTAACCGGACGATTTATGTTTGAGCCAATTGTCGGTCATAATAGACATCCAGGGATCATGTGCGGAAGCACCGGAATATTTGAGTGGTGGCAAAGCGAGTGTTGTGATTGTTATGCAGAATTTGCCATTGACTGGAACAGCTTGTATCTGTTTGAAAAAGTAGAAACACGTTCCTTTGATCTGAAGAATAAACCATGGAGCCGCTATATGCCGGTTTATGCCAATAAAGAACAGGCTGAGCAGGCTGCAGATCTTGACAATCAAGAAAGAGATATCGAAGCTATTCTATTGCATACGCCAGGTATAAATGTGTTTACTCAACCACTATGTGTAAAACCAAAATTTGCCCATACATTCAATAGCGCCTTCATTTTCAATTGCTGCAAATCAGATTGCTGTGAGCTGCAAGCTGAAGTTGGCTACAACGTCTTCTTCCGTTCTGCCGAATGCGTAAAACTGGCCTGCTGCTGGGAGGAAGGGCCTGCACTTAAGTCAGTTGATGGCCAAGGTTACACGAACCGCTATCAGACGATTGATGATCCATTAGGATCGATTGTAAGTATTGAATTGGGTGTTGAAGACTATGAAAAAAATATTATTACCGAATGTGATCTTGATTTAGCTTCTGCAGCTCATCCTGCAGTGCTCTCGCATACGATATATGGATCTGCCGGTTGCAGGTGGGATAATCATAAGTACCCAACATTTATGGGTATCGGATTTTCTTACGAGTTTGCCGATGACAACGCTGCTGCTGACAGATGGATTGCATGGGTAAAAGGAGGCGTCTCCTTCTAGTAGACTATTTTCAGACAACTTTTAATGTTCGAGCCCACCAAGTCAGGTGGGCTCATTTTTAATGTAAAATTTTGTATTTTCTTGGGCTTTTATCTATAAATTTACGATTCTTTTTAAACGGATTTCAGATAAAACATTTCAGTTTGAAAACATTTGTCTCCTGTTATTACATTTTGGATAATAACAGGTGGTATGGGTTGACATAATACTATAAAAAAGTTATATTTCAGTTATGTAAAGCTTATCTTTATTGTGTTATATATATTTGTAAATGGGCAATATTTTATAATAATGGAGATGTTCTCATGATTAAAAAGAACTATTTTATGAATTCCTTACTCGGGATGATACTTTTTACAAGTTCATTGGGTTATGGTATGCCCCCTAGAGGATCAAAAGGGATTAATTTTTTACTTAAACAAGGAAAAGTAGAAGAAGCTGTTGCTCTTGCTCACAGAGAGCTTAGAGAAGGTGATCTATTTCAGAGAAAATATGCGCAAAGTATTATTGATACCTATAGTTTAGCACAACAATCAACTTCAAAAGGCACCACTAAGAGTACAGCTCCGGTAAGGCGGCATGATGGCCGCAAGCCTGTTCCAGCACCTAAGCCAACTCCAGCTCCAAGCAGACGTGATGGTGATGATCACAAACCTGCACCAGTTCCTCAACCAAAAAAAGATGATCACAAGCGAAAAGACAAAGGTTCTCTCGAAGATCAAGCACGGGAACAAATTCGCCGCCAACAACAAGAAAATGCACAAAGGTTAAATGGGGAAATTGATGGTCTTGTTAAGCATAGTGAGACTATTGAACAAGCACTCGGAGCTGTTAAATCATTAGATCAGGCTGCTACACTTCAAGCTGCACTCAGCAGCGATGCTGGCCGCATTGTACAAATAAACAATGAACTTGCACGCGAGCTGCTCAGTGATCAAAGCCGTGCTCAGTTGAAAGCCAAGCTTGATAACGTTGTTCTTAAAAATGGTGTATTGCAAAGCAGAGTTGAAGCAGTTGTTAAAGGTTTAGCACCTAAAGATAGTGTTGATTCGAAAAAATCAGGGTCAACAATTCCAACTCAACCTGATAAAAAAGATGAAACATCATCAAAGACCACGGTCCCTACAGATAAAAAAGGACCTGCTTCTACAGATCAAGCACCTAAGGATGACAAGGAGCCTGGAACCTCTACCGATAAACCAGGCACACCAGATGATGATGAAGCTGTAGTTACAAAAAAGCACAAAGAAATCGATGAGCCGGACAAAAACGATGACCAAGACATAGTCAAACAAGGCGGTCCTCGGGAATTGACTAAAGCTGATCATGAGTTATTAAAGCGTGTTAAACCATTAATTCCGTTGAAGGAACTTGAACATCGAGCACTCGTACATGTCTTACCTGAAATTCATGATCATTTTGTACGTTGGGCTCAGGTGAATGCTGACATATTGGCACGCTTGAAGGGTCATGACGATTTAATTGATGTAATTAAACTTCACGTTTGGGAATGCAACCTCTTGGGCTTAAGAATGGCTATTCGTGATGGATTAGAAGCTGTAATTCAAGTATTACAAAAACCAGTTCATGGTTTGGATGACAAACAACGAGTAGAATTGCTTGAATTATTCAGACAAGCATCACAGGATTTAGCTCGCAGAGAAGACAATAATGCGTTAATGGTATCTGAACAACAGATTGCGCCATACAAGCCTATTGTGAGCGCTTTAGAAAAGCTCGCTGCAAATAAGGATGTGCCTGAAGCAACCCGAAAAACTGCAGCAACTCTTGTAGCTCTTATAAATTCGCAATCTCCAGTTAATCAGCTTGCTGCAGCCATAAGAGGGAAACGAGATCAATTGTTTGATGCTGTTGAACAAGCAAGTACTTTACCTGGCGAAGGAAAACGTCTTTCTCTTGCATTAGATATAATTCCACAGCAAAACAGAGCACATTGTTTTGATTTGATTGTACCAATAATTGCAGATGCATTTGTCAGAA
>Ga0180437_10006259_pt1 | contig 15934 bp, 13 predicted proteins | sample SS_ome_4_FD_132410 | JGI IMG/M metagenome (GOLD analysis project Ga0180437, IMG submission 132410) | Hypersaline lake sediment archaeal communities from the Salton Sea, California, USA - SS_3_D_1 metaG | ecosystem: Environmental > Aquatic > Non-marine Saline and Alkaline > Hypersaline >...
AGTCCGTCATCTTTATGATGGACTCCGTAACGCGATTTGCACGGGCTATTCGAGAAGTTGGACTTGCTGCTGGAGAGCCGCCAGCACGAGGTGGATACACCCCATCGGTCTTCTCAACTTTGCCACGCCTTCTCGAGCGCTCAGGAAACTCCGACATAGGCTCTATCACCGCCTTTTACACTATACTGGTCGCTGGCGATGATATGAATGAGCCGGTCGCAGATGAGGTCAGATCCATCCTTGATGGACATATGATTCTCTCGGCAGATCTGGCCAGACAGTACCACTACCCGGCTGTTGATGTGCTCTCATCAGCAAGTAGGGTTTTGACGTCGATTACGACGAAAGAGCATCAGCAGCTCATCGGAAAGATCCGAGAGGTGCTGGCAGTATATAAAAAGAATGAACTCCTCATCAAGATTGGGGAGTACAAACGAGGAACAGATAAAAATGTTGACTTTGCCATCGATTATGTTGACAAAGTTAACAGATTTTTACGACAGGCAATCGATGAAAAATCGACCTGGGAAGAGACACAGCAACAGCTAAAAGCACTTTTCAAATAGGCTTTTTAACCCCTGCTTGCGGCCTATTCTCCCACGTGGAATAGGCGAAGGGGATAAGATGCAAGTGTTGCGACTTTAGGCAAGGTTTTTTAAACCAAAGTCAAGGAGCAACGCGCAGCAGGCAAGTTTTCTGCAGCCATTCCACGTGGGGGAAGAGGCCGCAAGCAGGGGTTCCAAGTGACTATTGATCGACTACCGGCCTACCCTCTTGCAGAAGTCCTCGATGTAAAGCACAGGCGTGTCGAGACTGCAGAGCTTGTCTTAAAAGAAAAGCGGCGGTTGCTGGAAATTGAAAAGGAAAAATTAAAAGAACGAGAGGCTGAGCGAGACAAAGTCAAAGCCCACCGTCAAGATAAGCTGGATCAATTACGACTCTCTCTTGATGAGGGCACAACAAGCGACAAGATAGATCAGAGTAAACTCTATCTAGAAGTTGTGAAAGAGCGTCTCGCCATGGAAGAAAAAAAGGTAAAGGATCAACAAGAACAGGTAGAGCTAGCGGAAAAGAATGTTGAAGTTGCCAAAAATGAGCTCAGAGACAAAGAAAGAGAAAGAGATAAGCTTATCACACACAAAAAAGAATGGACAAAAGAGGTTAAAAAAGAGCTTCAGGTCATCGCCACCAGAGAAGAAGATGAGATTGGAACAACGATGTTTTTGACCAAGATGATCCAACAAAAAGATGAGAAACGTCGCTCTCATGAAGAGTAAGGAGAAAAACCTATGTTTAACAAAGATGTCAAACCAGTACCACCGGAACCGAAGGAACCGACTCCTCGCCATGATGCCCCTGAGCGCCCAAAACGAGAAGAGGTAAGCCCTTCTCAAGAAGGCAAATTTCAACGGGAGCTCGAGAGAAAAGAGGAGAAGAAAGAGGAAAAACCAGCGGTTTCTGAAGGACCCAAGAAAAAAGGGCTTGAAAAAGAGGAAAAAGGGCTCTATCACCTCTCACGCGAAGGAAAACAGCGAGGCCAAGGAGAAGGCAAAAGCGGTAAAAAGGAGATGGGGCAACAAAAGGGGCAACAGCCCACTACTACTCACGCACAACCCCTTTCAGAAAAGGGTGAAAAGGTTATCGCACTCTCAGGGGTGCCAGTAGAAGAGACGCCCGAGATCGTCTCACACACGCCCGAAGAGGGAGCAGAAGTTGGTGAAACCATCGCCATAGAAGGCGAAGAGGGTAGACCCCTCATTGGTGGAAGAGAGAAAGAGGCCCCTATTATTCCTACAGGACGAGAGGCAGAAGCTCCTGTACAGCCTACCCAAGTGCCAGGAGAGGCTATTGTCCGCCCTGAAATAACACCAGAGGCACGAGAGGCCCACAGGGCCGAGCTCCATGCCCTTGTTGAACAAGTAGCAGAGACAATGGCAACACTGGTCTCAAAAGCAGATACAACCATTGTCGTCACGCTCAAACATCCACCACTTTTTGATGGTGCATCCTTAATTGTAAAAGAGTCTGCTACAGCAAAAAATGAGTACAACATCACCTTCGAAAATCTCTCACCACAAGCGCGAGCACTTATCGAAACCCAAGCAAACCAAGAACAGCTCCGCCAAGGCCTCATAGAAAAAGGCTATACAATGCACATGATCACCGTTGAACCAGGCGTTCTCTATGTCAACCCTGCAGAAGCAGAATCTCGTCCAGGAGAAGGACGCTCCTTCGAACGAGAAGGCGGCGGTCAGACAGGTGAAGGCGAAGGTGGTGAAAAAGGAGAAAAAGAAGGACAACGATAACATTTTTTCGAGGGGTTTTCACCCCTCGAGCACTCCAGAAGGGCCCATGAATGAAGAGATCTCTTCATTTATGGGCCCTTGTGTTTTTACGCGGAGATTATGCGAAGCTCTTCTTCAGTTCTTTGTTCTATCCTCCTTCTCCTCTCTTCTTGATAGAGCCCACAGCTTGCAATTGCTGCGCCTAAAAAGACCCCTCCTATAAAGGCAGGAGTACAAATCTCTTCCACTTTAGAGAAACTGGCAATACCTCGATATATACCGATACAAATAGCAGAGCTACATGCTGTACCTACCAGAGAAAGACAAATAGATTTTTTAGAAAAGCTTCTTTTGATACCGTGTTCGTAGAATACTGCTGCTAACATACTCCCTAAAGGCAAACCAAATCCATAACTAAAAAAACCTACTACAACCTTACCAACAACCCCTATAGAATCTTCTCTTCCTCCAGAGGAAGAAGAGAAAACAGAACTGACATATGAAGGCAACATGGAACTTATTATCATATAATTATTTCTTTAGCTTATACAAGAAGGCTATCCCTCTCAGATGATTGCTGTGAACAGATTTTGTGTCTTAAGGCGTAAACAGTCATACTCCCAACACCAAGAACAGTGCCCCCCGCGACTATAGGGACATAAATTTTCTCTATCTCCAGAGAATTAGCTGAGAGCACATTTAATCCAGAAAATAGAAGAGATCCGCCAGCTACAACTCCAAGAGCAACGCACTCACGTGTTTTGAGTGATATGTTCTTACAAAGAGCTCGGCCAAACTGTACAGCAGCGCCCCCCCCAACTACACTGAAAAAGAATCCAGCAGAAACTAATGTAATATGACCACCAAGCACAACAGCAGAGTCATCTTTAGGCAAAGCAGATGCACTAGAGCCTGAAAGAAAATTCTCTTGTATAGCTGTAAAAAAGGAAGTTATTGTCATATGAATACCTTACATTTAAGAGTGTTAACAAACTTATCTCTTTCTAAAACAAAAAACATGCTTACCACGCTAGAGCATTCGAATTAAGCAATTACTAGGCGCTTATGATAGTATAGTGCTCATTTTCAATGTTCTCAAAGTTCTCAACGTTTTGAATGTTCTCAACGTTCTCAAGCAAGGGAGCCCTTTCTAATCCTGGTATCCTAAAATCAGTAAAAAAGAAGGCCGTTACCAATGTACCAACTCCCACACCAGTTATGCCTGATATTAGACTAGCTACCTGTCGACTCGTCTTATAGGGATCATCAACAGGAGAGATAAGATCACTCAGCACAACATTAACCATAAAAGTAATAAAGGAGCTGACAGATAAACATCCTATACTAATGATCTGTCGTCTTGTAAAAATCCTTTGCCCTGCAAGGAACCTTATAGCAAGTAATTCTGTACTTATTCCCAAAACCACAGAAGAAAAGATCTCGCTAGTAAGCGCTTGAACACGGACTGGCATTAGTTCACATGCAACCGTTTCAGATGTAGAGGAGTCATTAAAAGCCCCAAAAACATTGCCAACGATAGGTATGATGCAATTATTGACATCATATACTCTTTCCCCCCCTGTTAAAATCAGCAAAAAGCAAAACTGTTATACAGCTTTGCTGCAATTTAAACAAAAGCACAAATCCTGATTCTTGCAAGCTAAATTGCTACTATGATTAAGATAGGCTTGGCTGAAGATCTGCTTGTCTGCTATGCTGCAAAAGATCGTTATTGCGTTTATAATGTAGAGAGTATTTGTGACTACAACTCAAGAGACCCTATTTTCTCGGCTGAGAACCTTCTCTAGAGATCTTTATTCCTTAGACAGGAAGCTCTTTGGAGAGGCTCTTTTCTCCTTTCCGTGGGAAGAGCTTTCAAAGCAGCTCGAGAAGACATTTAAGCTTCCCGTCAAACTTACTCCCGGTGAAATAGGCTGGCAAGAGAATGTAAAAATGCCAAAATCAGCTATTCCAATAGCAGTCTCTTTGCCAGGTATTCAGGGCCAGATTTTCATCACTTTTCCTCGAAAAGACCTCGAACTGTTCATGGCAACTCTTCTCAAGGTCTCTCTTCCAACACTTAAACAACAAGATGAATCTTTCTTTGAGCAGTTTTGCCACTTTTTTGCTGTCACCTTGCTCTCATGTAGCCATGGAGTGCCAGAGCTCGCTCCCCTCTCCCCCAAACTCGACACACCTCAAGAGAGTACAGGGGTCGGAGCGCTAGTTCAGAACATTAAAATTCAGTTTCAAGAAGAAGAGATTACAGCTCAAGCGATTCTCCCTCCAGACTTTCTAGAAGGATGGAAACAAAAACAGCCTACTAAAAAAGAGATCCGTTCAGATTTGATGGAACAGTTCGCTATCAAGGTCAATCTCGAAGCTGGTCGAACCTTTGTACAACCAGAGGACCTTACCTCTTTGCAAGTCGGAGATTTTTTACTCGTCGACCACCCATTCTACATTCCTGAATCAACACGAGCTCGAGTCTACCTTACGCACAAAGGAACTCCCCTCTTTCGAGCAAAAATAAAAAATGGCGCACTAAAAATTTTAGAGATGCCCCTTCAACACGAAGCATTTACCCCTATTGGAGGTCTGTCTATGACAACCCAAGAGCCACAGGAAAATATCGAACAACCAGAAGAAGAGGAGATTGAACCCTCCGAAGAAATTCCTGAAGAGCCGACAGAAGAAGAAGCGGCTGCACCTGAAGAAGCAAAGGAAGAGGTGCCCGAAGAGCCTGCCGAAGAGGAAGCAGCCGAGGAAAAAGAAGAAGAGCAACCAACTGAACTTCCTGAAGAGGAGGTCAAAAGTGCTCAAAAGACCCACCTTAGCAGAGAACCACTTCGCGTTGAAGAGATTCCCCTAACTGTTGTCGTCCAATTTGCTGAGCTTAACATGACTCTGCAACAGCTCAGTTCCCTTCATCCTGGCAACCTTCTCGACTTGAATATACGGCCTGAAGATGGTGTTGTCCTCGTTGTCAACGACAGAGTATGCGCAGAGGGAGAGCTGGTTATGATCGGTGACAAAGTCGGCGTTCGCATCAAAGAGGTTGGGTTTGAGGCAAAAGCAGATGCACCATGACAAAAGCATCCGATGAGTCCCTTTCCGTTAATCCTGTCCCTAAAAAGATAGGCAAGTATCCAATTGAAGGAATCTTTGCTCAAGGAGGGATGGGCATTCTCTTTTTGGCAACAGAGCCAAAATCCCACGACCCAATACTCATTAAAGTTCTCCTTCCTAAATTTCTCTCAGATCAATCTCTCGTCCAGCGGTTCGTCAACGAGGGAAGAATCATTGCGATGACCGACCACCCCAATATCGTCAAACTCTATGAGTATGGTCAATGGGAAGGAGGTCTTTTCATTGCCATGGAGCTTGTCCGAGGCACCTCCCTTCGAAAGATTTTGTCCCGCAACCCTTTGCCACTTACAAAGGCACTAGAAGTCTTTCTCCAGGTTTGCTATGCAATTGCCCACCTTCACAGCCACGGTGTTGTCCACGGAGACCTGAAACCAGAAAATATCCTCATCACAGATCAAGATCAGGCCAAAGTGATCGATTTTGGAATAGCAAAGGTTGTCTCCGAATCCGTAAAGGGTAAAAAGAGACATTTTGTAGGCACCCCCGTTTACATGAGCCCGGAGACCCAAGCGAACCCAAGAAAATGTTCCTTCCAATCAGATATTTATTCACTCGGCATCATCGCATACGAGCTTGTCATGGGAAAGATTAGCCATGGCAAAATTCTTCTCTCCCATGCCCCTCGAGGAATGCAGCGCATCTTAACCAAAGCGCTCCAACCCGATCCCAAGGCCCGCTACCAAGATATCAATGACTTTATTCACGATATTGCAGAATACATCCACTCAGGAGAACTCCAAAAAGATCGGCAAGGCGCCGACTACTTTTTCGACCTGTTCGAACAGATCGAGTCCGAACAAGAGTCTCTCCTTCTCCAACTCTCACCGAATAATATTCCAAGCCTTGGCCTCACAGCCTCCTACGGCGTTCGTCTCAACGCCCTCTACTATCGCTATTTTATACATCAGAACACAACGACCATTGTTATTGCTGAAGGCAAACAAAGTGGAGTTAGGGGAATTCTCGACACCCACCGTCTGCACTCTATTTTTGAGGCACTTTACACAAACGATCTGCCCCCTCTTGAATGCATAAACAATATTTTCGAAGAGGCAACTCTTCAAGGCATTGAATGTACCTATTCATCTTTGACTATTGACCACGAATCAAAGAGGTTTTCCTGGGAAAAGAACGGATGGGGAGAGCTTTTTACTATATCTTCAAAGAAAACAAAGCTCCTCTCTCCTCTTGGCACCCATAGCCACTCTTTAGAAGGCAACATCTCTCCTAAAGATCGCCTTATCATGATCGGCTCCACTTCACCCACCTTTTTAGAGTTCTCTTCAACTCCAATGCCCCCTTTAGATGTCGTGCTTTTAGAGGCCATAGAGTCGTCCTCTAAGCGCTCACCACAAAAGCAGACAAATGCCATCCTTCAAAAGCTTCGCCTTCACGGCGACTGCATTCTCGATGACAAGCCCGTCTGTATTGTTTCATTAGAAGCTTGATGTTGTGACCAATTAAGACCCAAACAACCACGGAGTAACCTTGTGTTTTAATGCCGATCTTTGAGATAAAGGTAGGTTATCTTTGGATGGTGAAACCTTTAGTATATAGAAAACCAAGATATGAAAAAATTCACTTCCGTGTGTTCTGGTCTCTTTTTTTCTGTTTTTATCTGCTTATTGTGCTCCCATATTCAAGCCCAAGAAAAGCGCTATCTCATCCCTAAAGAAGAAGATGCGTCAAAGCGCTCTTCATACGAGTCATTAACAGAAGAGCGCGGTTCCTTCCAAATACTTCCCAATCCTGAAAACGAGGAAGAAGGGAAAGAAGAGCAACCTAAAAAAAAGGTAGACACTGTTCCTCAGGGCCCTGTTATCAACTTCAATAATGTCAGCATCACAGAGGTTCTTAAATACGTCAGCAGACTCACCGGAAGAAATTTTGTCTACGATCCCCTAGAGCTTCAATTTAATATCACCATGATCTCTGATTCTTCGAGCGGCCTCGAAGAGATTTTGGCTATGGTCATACAGAGCTTGCGAGCTCATGGCTATCTCGTGATCGAAGAGGGTGGCTCCTATATCATTCATACAAATCCAGCTGTGAAGTCGGCAACCTCTTTAGAAGATGAAGATGCTGGTATCGAAGGTCCGCAGATTGCCACACAAGTTTTCGTCCTACAAAATATCGAATCAGATCGAATTGCCGCGGTAATAAAAACAATGGCCTCTGACAATGCGATTGTAGAGGCTGTCGGAGATTCGAGTATTATCATCAGTGACATCACAGAAAACATCCGCCGTATTGCCGCTATCATCAAACAGCTCGACTCTCAAACAAGTGGATTAGAGATAGGTCAGTATGTAGCTGTAAACGTCTCACCAGCAACTTTAGTCTCGCTTGCAGAACGTGTTGTCGCCCCACTTGCTACAAATAAACCTCTTGTCTTAGTCCCTCACGCCGCCTCTAACAGCGTCTTTATCGTCTCAACACCAATCTTGATCCAAAGAACGCTCTCGGTCATGCAGACAGTTGATCTGAATAAACCCCGATCTGGGGTCCTTTCAGGAACCGATTTTACCTTTGATGCCGAAGCCTCTGAAGAGGCCAGACGAAGAAGAGCGCAAGAAGAAGGCGATACTGAAGAGAAAAGACGACAAAAGCAAGAGACAGAACTTAACATCTTAAGCGATCAAGAGATCCGAACACGTCTGCTCGAACAGGGTCTTGATTTTGAATTTGTCGACACACTTGACTTTGAGGCAGCAAAACGAATTCTTAGAGATACAGAGCGAAAACAGTTTGCAGAGAGTGAACTTCCTGTAGGAACTGTTGAAGCAACACAATTTTTAATCCACAGACTGCAATACCGAAAGAGTACAGATGTCGCTAAAGCGCTCAGAGCCATTGCCGAGAGCCTTTCCGGAGCAGGCGGTGCGGGCGTCCCTTCTGGTGTTGAGGTAAACCCTGAAATTGCTCACTCAGACCTTATTATCACCTTAAACAGCCTACAAGCTGTTGACGACAACAACACCATTGTCTTTACAGGAACACGCCGAAGCCTCAAGAAAGTCAAACAGCTAATCAACCAGATCGATCTTCCAGTACGACAGGTCTTCATCGAAGCGCTGATTCTCGATACCACTCTTGCAAATTCACTCCAATTTGGAGTTGAGTGGGGAGCTAAAATTGAGAGAACAAACTCTGCGAGCGCTGCTAACTTCAGAGCGCCAAACTCTGAATTTGGGGGTGCCTTTGACAGCATTACGATCGATGATGGCTCTGGAGCCTTCATACCGCCCTCCTTGCGCCCACCACCATCTCCAGCGGGTATCTCCATTGGAAACTTGGGACGAAAGATCAAATTCTTAGGAAGAGGATTCCGCTCTACAGGTGCACTCATTCAAGCGCTTCATAGCGATGACGAAACCCATGTCATGCTCAACCCTCAGATTGTCACAGAGCATAATGTGGCAGCTGAGATCTTTGTGGGAGCCCAGACACCTATTAAAGGTCAGTCGGTTGCCAATACCTCTGTTGGCGGAGGAAATACCACTGACAACCTCGTCACCACAAACTACGACACACAAGAGACCGGTGTCTCTCTCAAAGTCACCCCCCTTATCAGCTCTCACGATACTGTCACCCTCATCCTCGAACAAAAGGTGAGCTTCACCACTGCAGAGCAAGTGCAACAGCAGGCATCTCAAGATGCTCCTCCAGCAACCGTCCGAGAGACAAGAACGGTGACGCGCATCCACATGCCGTCTGACCACTTCCTCGTCATGTCTGGAATGATTCAAGACGATACACGCCTTACGGCAAGCAGAATTCCCTGCCTTGGAGGCCTCCCCTTCATCGGATCTCTCTTTTCGCAACAGAAAAAGACATATGGAAAGAGAAACCTGATGATCTTCATCCGTCCTGTTATCATCGATACTGCAGAAGATATCGATGAGATTACACGACACCGTGAAGACATTTTGAAGGCTAAATCACAAGTTCAATCAGGTTGGAACAAACAGATGGATGATTTGAGAATGTTGCTTAATCTACAGGATCATCCGTTGTGAAAATAGCAGGACGAAACCTGTTGCCAGCGCTATTAGCTCTTTTATTTTTATCTCTAACAGGCTGCGTCAAAATACCAGAACAACAACCTCCTCCTATTACAACTACCATCTTTCCCTCCACTATTGCCAAGCTCCCCCCTCCCCCTCCAGAGCTCTCCTATGAAGAAGCCTCTTCTGATTGGGGCGTAGAGTACCGTCTCGGAAAGGTTTTTGCTAGTGAAGGGGATTTTTACAGAGCCCTAACCTCTTTTCATAGAGCCCGCATTCTCCTACCTGAGAAAAGTTTTCGCCGTCCCCATCTGATCCATGCTATTGTCCTCACCTACAGCCTTGGAAAAAAGTACCAAGAAGCTATCGATATCTGGGAACAAGAGCGCCACCTTCTCAAATTCGAAGATGAGGCGCTCAAAAAAGACTGTATTCAGCTTCTCTTTGAGGCGTATTGCAGAGTAGGAAATATCCTTGAAGCGTCACGACTTCTTGAAAAGACCGCCTCTAACGACCCTTTGCGGCAACGTCTGCCCCTTTTTCACATTATTTCAATAAACGGTGACAAAGAGTTTATTGAAGCCCCTCAGTTAGCAAAAGAGGTTGGCTCCAAAGAGCAAGAGGAGGCAGAGACTATTGTCGCTTGGTATAAAAAAGAGAGAAAAAATCCAACCACAGCGCGTCTTCTCAACACCTTTTTGCCAGGATCTGGGTATTTATATGTGCGCCAATATCAGACAGCTCTTACCTCCTTTGCACTCAACGCTCTCTTTATCACAGCAACTGTTCAGCTCTTTTGCGCTGAGCAGCATGCTGCTGCGCTCATTGCTGGTGGGTTTGAGATTGGCTGGTATTTAGGCGGCATCACAGGAGCACAATTGGCAGCATATACGTACAACCAACGCTTGAGAGAGTATGCAGGAAAGCCCTATTTGGAACGCTACAAGCTCTTTCCCCTTCAAACGGTCCAGTACTCATGGTAGTGATTCTTTTATTTCTTCTCTGCTGTCAACTATCTGCTGAAGAGCCCTGGGGAAAGGATGCTCCTATCAAAAGAATTCCATCTCCTCAAGCCTCTTCATCGCCCGCTCTCTTTTTAATCGGATTCCATCAAAGAGTACTCTCACCTACCTGCGGCCCAAGAAGCCATTTTCTTCCAACAAGCTCCGAATACATGCGACAGGCCATTATCCGCTGGGGAAGCGCTAGAGGTTTTCTGCTTGGATGTGATCGCCTGATGCGGGAAAATAGTGAAGAGTGGGTGTACCGAAAAATCTTGCGGCCTACAGGATACGTTAAGTGGGATCCTATTCCACAACCTTCGAAGAGATAGCTGACTCTGGAATTTTAATTGTCACAAAGGAAGGCTGTATCACCGGTACTGTTCCCATCTCACAGGCAACGCCACTACCAGTTTCAGGAACTAGATCTCGTGCTCGAGCAAAAGCTGTTGTCAGATCGCCATGAAGAGATCTGTTATCACACGGGATAATATTTTCTTTTCCTAGATATGTTGTAAGCCTCGATTTTTCTAAAAGATTGTACACATGCTTAGGAACACTACAGACAATAAGATATTGATTATGCCGCTGCAGATAATCTTTGAGCTGTTTTAATGCAAGTGCTGCCGTTGCATCGAGATCGCGAACATGTTTGAGCCGCAATATGATAACGCGTGTTGAACGGTCATTTTTTGCCATTGCTCGAAGAGCATACTGAAAAAGATCCATGGAACCAAAGAAGAGCTCCCCTTCAGCGTTGATCACGCGTATAGCTCTTTTTCCCTCTCTCTCCTTTTCAGTTGCTGGACGAAATTTATTTATCTTCTCCTCATAGATATATTCGCTGACATGGGGAATAGCAGCCTTTCTAAGATAGAGGATGATAGAGAGCATTACTCCAATGTAGAGAGCAAGAGGAAGGCTAAAAAAGACGCAGGACAAAAAGGTGGTAAGAAGGACAAAAGCATCTGAGCGAGTAGAGCTCCAGCAAAAACGAAGTTGTCGTATATCGACAAGACGACACGCTGTTGCCAGTAAGAGTGCTGCTAAAGAGGCTTTCGGGACATATTGGAGAAGAGGAGCGAGAGCAAAAGCAAAAAAAGCAACAAAGAGCGCTCCTAAAATAGATGCAAAGCGCGTCTTTGCTCCACTTTCAACATTCATTGCCGAGCGAGAGGCGCTTCCCGAACAAGGAAGCCCTCCTACAAAGGCGAGGAAAAAGTTAGCAGATCCAAGAGCAAAGATCTCCTGATTTGCAGTCAACCTCTGCCCTGTTGTCACCGCAATTCCCTTGGCAATAGCGTTGGCCTCCAGCATTCCAATAAGAGCAATAGCAAACGAGATCGGTACCAAGAAATTGAGCAGACGAAAATCAAAAAGTGGTGTGTCAAAAGAAAAAGAAAAATCGCGCAAATTCCCACAAGCAAGAAGCTGTAGAGAATGTCCACCACCATCTTGAAATGAATTAAGTCCAAACAAAAAGGTAATACCGCTCATAAGGACAAGCATTGTCAATGCTGAAGGCACTTTCCATGAAAAGCGGCGCAACATAAAACAAAGTGCCAATGAGGCTATTCCAATACTTGCTGTAATAAGATGGGTCTCTTTAAGGTGGAAGACCCAATAAAAAATCTTTTGATACAGTGTGTCTATTGTAGGAGGACAGGAGATCCCTGTCATCGCAAAGAGTTGGCCAATGCCAATACAGAAGGCAGTTCCAGCAATATAGCCGACTACAACAGAATAGCTCACAAACTGAATAAGCCTACCGAGCTTAAAAAAGGCCGCCATTAGCTGAAAGGAACCGATAAGCAGTGTGAGAAGGCCTATAAGCTCTACTGTCGCAATCGATCCTGTTGCTCCATAGAATTTCTGCACTACTTCGATAGAGGCTGCCTGGACAAGCAGTGAGGTCGCATTGTTTGGACCGATGACAAGATGGCTTGATGAGCTAAGAAGTGCTGCTATCATCGTGCCCAAAACCATTGAGATAAGACCTGCAACAGGAGGAACACCAGCAACAACTGAAAAGGCAAGAGCTTGCGGCACAGAAAGGAGCGCTACCGAAAGAGCAGCAGATATATCACCGCGAAGCTTTTTAAGACTGTAGCGGTCAACATCTTTTGCCAACGGCTCGAGAGAAAGATCATCTTTATATCGATATGCCTGTTTTCTCATTTTGTGCAAAGACAATGGTGCTAAAATACATTACGAAGAAATTATAATTTAACACATTTTTGTTTTTTCGAAAACAATTATATTAACTTTGGACCCTTCTATGACAAAAAAATTATTGCCCAACAACAAAATATACTGTATAGTTTATTTTCACATTTTACTTATTTTGAGCTATGTTAACTATTGCTATTGTTGGACGCCCCAATGTGGGTAAATCCGCACTTTTTAATACCATCGTGAAAAAGCGAATCGCTATTGTCGATGAGCATGAGGGCGTAACTCGCGATCGCCTCTATGGAACAAGCGATCTGTTTGGAAGATCCTTTCAGATTGCCGACACAGGAGGCATGCTCTCGAAAGAGGACCGCTTTGGTCAGCAGATAACAGCCCAAGCAGAGATTGCGATCCATGAAGCTGATGCTATCATCTTAGTTGTCGATTCTCGGGTAGGTGTTCAAGCGCTCGACATTGAAGTTGCCAAAATAGTGCGAAGAACAAAAAAGCCTCTTGTACTCGCTGTCAACAAGGTCGATAATCTTTCATTCGAAAAGGATCTCTATGCCTTTTCATCACTTGGCATCCAACCAATAGTTGCCATCTCCGCTATTCACAAAATCCAGATTGCAGAGCTTCTAGAGGCCCTTTTCGATCAGATTCCAGAACACTATGAAGAAGTAGAAAAATCATCACATCCAAAGATCGCTATTATCGGCCGTCCCAATGCAGGAAAGTCCCTTCTTACCAATACCATTTTAGGAAACAATCGCTGCCTTGTCAGTCCTATTGCCGGCACAACACGAGACAGTGTTGATACTGAGGTAAGCGTCGATGGCATCACATACACACTTATCGACACTGCAGGTCTTAAAAAAAGCCACAAAGAAAAAGAGGTCGTTGAAAAATTTTCTACTATCAGAACAGAGCGAGCTATTGAGCGCGCTGACCTCTGTCTCCTCCTTGTCGATTCTCAGTATGGGGTTACTACCGAAGAAAAGAGAATCGCAAAAGATATCGAGAGAGCAGGAAAAGGGTGTGTAGTCGCTTTAAACAAGTGGGACCTTATAAAAAATGTCCGCATGGAGCATGCGATGAAAGGGTTAGAAAATGAGATTCCCTTTCTCGTCCACTGCCCAAAGCTCTTTATCTCAGCAAAAACAGGACGCAATGTTGAAAAGCTCTTTCCCCTCTTTTCTACAGTCCTCACCTCTTTACATACCCGTATCTCCACACATAAGCTCAATAAAGCTCTTCTAGGGTGGATGCAGCAGTTTCATCCCCCTATGATCAAAGGTCGACGCCTTCGCGTCTACTACATGTCACAAGTATCAAATCACCCGCCACACTTTGTGCTCTTTGTCAACTCACCCCATCTTATGGAAAACAGTTACAAGAGATACCTTATAAACCAGCTCAGAAAAACCTTTTTCTTCGAGGGCGTCCCTTTTGTCTTTACCCTTAGAGGCAAAGAGAAGAAGCGACAAAAAAGAGCCCCAGCAAAAGGGATCGACAGAGATCTTTCAGCGATTTCTGCTGTTGTTGATTATGCACACGAAGAAGAGCTTCTCACCTCATGATAGCGCACTCGTGCTGGAGGTAGATTGCCCCAAATAGTCCTTGTTGAAGTTCCATGACTCTCAAAAAATCTCTCCTTTTCCTCAGAAATCTGCCGTGTCCTCTTCGAGAAGATGTTCGTAATCCTAGAACAAGAGGGGTACTCAAAATAGGAGATTTTTGCTCCTTCTACAGAAAGCTCTCTAAACTTCTCAAAAACATCTTTTACCTTCTCCACGGAAAAGGAATTGAAAGGGAGGCCTGAGATAATATAGTCATACTTCTCTTCTTGGGAATACTCAAGAATAGATTGGTGATAAACCGTTACATTAGAAGCCTTACTATGCTTTCGCTGAAGCACTTTAACAAAATTTCCATCGAATTCAACAAGGTCTAATGTCGCATTTTCTCCCATCCTTTTAACAATCTCTTTTGTAAAGGCGCCTGTGCCAGGACCAATTTCCAAAATTCGGATCCTTTGATCGCTCTTTTCGGGAATCTCTCTAACAATCTCTCGAGCAAGAGCTTTTGAGCTTGGGAAAAGGGCGCCTACACTGTTAGGCTCCTTGAGAAATCGGACGAAAAATTTTGCACAATCTATACCACCAGAGATAGGAGGAAAAGTAAAGACAAGCTGCCATATGCTCTGGATAGCAGCATGACATGGAGATACCATTTTCGTGTTAACCCACGAGAACCACTGAGAGCAAGGGCATCTACTACAATTATTAGAACTATTTACCTGCGTCATATGTATTACCTCTTTATATTGATTCTAAGCCTTGAAGCAGCTCGAGCAGCTCAAAGCGGTCTAATTTTTTGACGATCTGGTGATCGTCGTAACGGATTAAATCTTCAAAAAGCTTCGATTTGTGAGCGATAATTTTGTCCACTCTCTCTTCAACACTCTTTGCTGTCATAAGTTTATAGACCATAACACCACGGTTTTGGCCGATACGGTGGACGCGGTCTGTTGCTTGCTGCTCACGAGCAGCATTCCACCATCGATCGTAATGAATAACAATAGAGGCCGGGGTAAGATCAATTCCAAGGCCCGCTGCTTGCAAAGAGCCGAGAAACACTCGACAATCTGGCTTTTCATGAAATGTAGCAATAGCCTTTCCTCTCTCCTTGGTACTACCACGAATCTCAGAAAAACCAATATTCTTACTTTGTAAAAATAGCTTAAAGATATCGAGCATCGCGAGAAATTGTGAAAAGACAACCACCTTCTGTCCGCTCTCCATTGCCTCTTCTATAAGCTCTTCAAAGAGATTCCACTTGCCAGAGTCATATCTTCGATAATTTTCCACATCATGCAAGTAGGAAGCAGGATGGTTGCATATCTGTTTTAAAGATGAGAGCAGGGCAAAAATATGCAGGTATGGAATAGGAGAGGACTCATCTTGTAGCTGCTGAATAATGGGAACACCTTGACGAGAAGCAATTTGTCGATAGAGCTCCTTTTGCTCTCCAATAAGTTCTGCCTCATAAACATCCTCAACTTTTGGAGGAAGATCTGGCAGCACATCCTCTTTACGGCGCCGCAAAATAAAGGGCCGTACAAATCTTGCTAAAAGAGATCGACGCTCTTCTACCCCCTCTTTTTCTATAGGGCGAAGGTAAAACCTTCTAAAGAGTCGCTCATTCGGAAAATAGCCGGGAAGAACAAGATCAAAAACAGCTTTTAGCTCTCTAGTCTGATTCTCAACAGGTGTTCCAGTAAGACCTAGCCTCATACTCGCAGTTACCTGTGAAAGCG
>Ga0180437_10006260_pt1 | contig 15933 bp, 13 predicted proteins | sample SS_ome_4_FD_132410 | JGI IMG/M metagenome (GOLD analysis project Ga0180437, IMG submission 132410) | Hypersaline lake sediment archaeal communities from the Salton Sea, California, USA - SS_3_D_1 metaG | ecosystem: Environmental > Aquatic > Non-marine Saline and Alkaline > Hypersaline >...
GGCGACAAGTAAGACGCGCAGTATGTTGGCAGAAGCTTGGGCTGAAGACCTCAGCGCGTGCAGAGACCCATGCCCATTATTTCATCCAGGAGGAGTTCCTATGTGGAAAATGTCATTTCATACCCGTTCTTTCATGTTTCATCATCGGGATGATGTCTACGTCAGTGCAGAGAAGATCGCGGGGTTTGGCTATGAGGCCATAGAGATCTGTCGCCCTCATCTCAATCAACTACTCGGCGAAGTGATCTCTTCGGCAGATAGAAGGGCATTTCGGGACAGGATATCCGGCTATGGGCTGGAGATTGCAGCCATCAGTGGTCATGCTTCTGTGGGTCACGGTGACCCTGAAAGGCGAAAGGCGGAAATAGAGTCGTACAAGCGGGCCCTGGATTTTGCTGCCGATGTCGGCGCGCCAATCGTGAATACGCTTGGCAAATGGACCGCTCCCAGCATCACCACTTTCGGCCAGATGGACTGGAGTCCTCAACTCACGCCTACCCAGCATGCTCAGCTACTTGAGCGTGGCCAGCCGGAGGCACACCGGCAGCTCATTATGGACGTTATCGGGGATCTGGCCGAGTATGCGGAAAGTCGGGGAACGTGCGTTGGCATAGAGGACTTTGATCCGGGCCCACGCGCCTTCTGGGCCAATCTCATTAGAGAGATCAATTCGCCTGCGCTGTGGATGAATATGCAGTGCCTCTATGGTGAGACACCCGGTGAGGCGCTAAGGAAGAGGCGCGATGTGGTCAAGCATTTCCATCTCCTTCCTCCACAAGAGGGATATGGCTACAGTGGCTGGAGCCGGGGTGAGTACGTTGACTTTATCAATGCTCTTCGGGAGGTCGGGTATCGGGGATACTTCCAGATCGAAGAACACTCGAATCTGGATCCCGACGTGACATGTCCACAGATTCTCGATTACTTCCGACGGTTGGGCGTCTCATAGCCACTGGCCGTGCTACGTCCATCGATCAAGGCACGACAGGTGCCCATCCCATTGCTTGAGCCACCCGAGCCATGTGGTGGCCGTGGAGTACGCTGAGCGTCGACAGAGTCATCATCTTATGACACGAGCAGTCTTGTCTACACCGGCTGGGGCGGCGGATGCTGCTCCATTGCCTGCAGAAGATCGCTTCACCTGCCTGTCGGGGTGCGGTCTCTGCTGCTCCTACCGCGTGCTAATCACTGAGGCGGATTTGCAGCGCCTTCAGTCTGCGCGCGTGTTTCCCGGAGTACCCCAACCATCGGACGCAACGTCCGATGGCAGGTGGGCTTTGCCGCGTGGCTCGAGCGGGTCCGCATCAGGCTTTTGTCTGTTCCTCGACGCGCTACAGCGCTGCACTGTCTACGAGGATCGTCCAGGACAGTGCCACACTTATCCTTACCTGTGGACAGCTTACTCCCGCCTGGAACTGGACGTGGACTTTAGTTGTCCAGGCCTGGGGCGTGGAGGCACTGCACGGGGGGAGTTTCGCCAACCTCCGGCGGAGAGTCCAGTATTGCAGGCCCAGCGCGAGCAGTCTATTCGACAGGTTCAGAGCTTGCTGCGCGCTCAGCAGCTATACGCCGCTCCGGAGAAGCTGGTTGCCCTGGGGGAGCACTTTGTCGACCAAATGGCTGTCGGCTGGCCCTTAGCGACGATGCTTGTGAACCAGACAAGCCCCATCTTCATCAACGGGCAAGTGGACAAGAGGCACACTGTGCCACAGGGGGAATCGCCCCTATCCTCCCAGCTCATGATAGAGCCACAAAACGTTCGGTCCGTGCCTGCCGATGCTGCTCTCATGGAACGGCATTTCAGCCACCCACAGTGTAACACCCACCTTGGACCGGATGGCCAGGTTACTGTCTACCGCTTCTGGATTGCGGACAACATCCTCCACCTTGAGGATAGAGATGGCACACAACAGACACTTTTTCTCGGCGACGGGGGGCAGCTTCCGTGGCCGCCTGAGGCCCTCGCCACGCGGCGGGCCTATCTCAGGCGGTGGCTGAAACGGCAACTGCCTGTGCGGCTGGCGAACAATATGGCCCTGGCGAGCCTGCCGCAACGGCGCCACGTTGCCACCTGCTATCTGCAATTCTTGGCCGAGATTGACTGGCGACTGGCAGTGCTGGCACCCGCCCTGGCACAGATCTGCGGGCAAGCAGAGGTTGGGCACGCTGTGGTTCTGGAGGCAGTTCGCGGTAGCGATGCCCTATTGAGATCTTGGTGCGAAAGCGCTCGCGTGGGTGTGACTAGCTGATCCGTCAAACGGTGCGGAACGAAGGTCGGGTGTGCTGATGGCTGGAGGAGAGAGCTGTGTTGTGCCTCTAGACTGGGCATACTAGAGGAGGAAGCATGCAATAGAAGCCACGTCCTGAATATCTGGTCCTGCATACCGAACAAACAATTTTCTTAAGGAGGGAAGTAGTGAGTACAAGAACTGATGCGCGCTCCGCGCGCAAGGTGAGCGTCTGGGAAAAGAATCTACTCGGGGCACCCATAGATGAGGCCCCCTTGCTGCTGCCGGGCTTGCTGGTGGCCGTTCTCCTAGCCTGGCTCAGCATCTGGCTGAGCAAGTATATCGGCATCAATCTGCTGGGTTTTGACAAGACCCCTATCTCAGCGGTGATGTTGGCCATCTTTCTGGGCCTGATCATTGGTGCTGTCATCCCTTTGCCCCAGGTACTTGGTCCTGGTCTCAAGTTCGCGGTCAAGAAGGTGCTGCGTCTGGGCATTATCATGTTGGGCATTCGCCTGACCATCTTTGATGTGTTCGAGCTCGGTGCCTATGGAGTGCCAATTGTCGTTGTCTGCATTCTTGGAGCGCTGTTTTTCACCACCCGCATCAACAAGTGGCTCAAACTCCCCGAGAGACTGGGCACGCTCATCGCCGTTGGCACCTCCATCTGTGGCGTCTCGGCCATCGTCGCTACCGGCCCGTCCATAGATGCCGAGGAAGAGGAAGTGGCCTACGCGGTGGCGGTGATCACCATCTTTGGGTTGTTCGCCACGCTGGTATACCCCTACGCCGCGAATGTCATATTCAGCGGCGAAGCGCTAAAGGTTGGACTTTTTCTCGGCACGTCGATCCATGACACGTCTCAAGTTGTGGGTGCGGCCAAAGTGTACGCCGATGTGTTCTCAGCACCCTTGGCCCTCGACGTGGCCACGGTCACCAAGCTGGTGCGCAACGTGTTCATGGCGGTGGTGATTCCTTTCATGGCCTTCTACTACGCCCGTAAGAGCCAGGGTCAGTCCACCGGTAAGAAGGCCAACTTCCTCAAGTTGTTGCCTCTCTTTGTCATCGGTTTCCTGATCCTGGCTGCAATTCGGTCCATCGGCGACGCCGGTGTCAACGGTGGGGGCAGTGCTTTCGGGTTGTGGGACAGTGTAGCTTGGAAAGGCATCCACGGCTTTGTCAAGACCTGGGCCGGCAACCTCTTGGTGGTGGCTTTAGCCGGGGTGGGCCTGAGCACAAACTTCCGAACGTTCAAGGGGCTAGGCATCAAACCCTTCCTCGTTGGTCTGGGGGCGGCGCTAGTTGTGGGCATAGTGAGTTTTGTTGCCATCTCTCTGTTGGGGAATTTCGTGACGTTGTGATGTAGGCCTGCGTCATGGTGTACCGTAAGAACACATACATCAGCGATCACGTTTTACGCATCTACAGCTATGTTAGATTAAGGAGCAAAAATGGTTAAGGTAGGAGTCGTTGGCTTTGGCACTATCGGTGAGCGCATCGCCGACGGGTTGGCAAAGCAGAAGGACATGGAATTGGTCGGCGTGGTTGACGTGGCCCCGACGCTGCCGGTACGCGCCCTGGTTGCGTCTGATCGAGAATACCCGGTCTATTGCGGCCTGGCAGAGCGTATCCCGGTCATGGAGGAGGCCGGCATTCCCATCGCCGGTACTCTGGATGATCTGCTTGAGCAGGTGGACATGGTTTGCGATGCTACTGGGCCCGGCATCGGCATGAAGAACCGTGAGTTCTACAAGAATCACGGTGTCCCGGCCACTTTCCAGGGGGGGGAGAAGAACGAGATCAGTCCGATTCTGTTCAGCAGCACGGCCAACTATGACAAGGCCAAGGATGTGGACTATATCAAGTTGGTCTCCTGCAATACTACCGGCATCGTGCGAGCCGTGACAGCGGTGGACGAGGCCTTTGGCGTCGAAAAGGTGGTCGCCACTATCGTGCGTCGAGCTGCAGATCCCTCTGAGATTCACAAGGGACCGATTGACGCAGCGATTCCTGGCAAGGTGCCCGCTCACCAGGCTACTGACCTGATGCGCGTGATGCCGCACCTGGAGGTGATGGGCTTCATCATCACTGTGCCCACGACCCATGGACACGTCATCGCGATGCACGTTACTCTCAAGCAGGAGATCACGACTGAAGACGCGCTCGAAGCTTTCCGACAGGGACGGCGCATCCGCCTCTTCCGCATAGAGGATGGTTTTCTCTCAAATACTCATATCTTTGACTACCTGCGCGACCTGGGCGTGCCTCGCGCCGACATGTATGAGGTTGGCATCTGGGAGGAGACGACGCTGGCCAAAGGCCGCGACCTCTACTGGATCCACAATATCCCTCAGGAGGCCATCGTCATCCCGGAGAACATTGATGCCATTCGCGCCAGGATGGGCATGCAGGCGGATAAGTGGGACGCAGTGGACACCACCGATCGTTTCCTGGAGATCTTTAAGGGTTAGCTTGGATGGATCTGCAAGTTCTGACTCTCGACGATTTTGAACTAGCGGGTATGACCGTCCTCCTGCGGGTGGACATCAACTCGCCGGTGGATAGCCTGACAAAGGCCATAAAGGATGACACCCGCATTCAGCGCTGTCTGCCAACAGTTCAGGAACTGGCCGAGCGCGGGGCACGGGTCGTGATCCTGGCCCATCAAGGTGATCCACTCGACTACCAGAACTTTGCGCCGCTGGCCCAGCACGGAGAAGTGATGTCGCGGCTGTTGGGGCGTCCTGTGGCATACCTGGAGGACGTGGCCGGTCCAGCGGCTCGTGAGCGTATCCGAGGACTGCAGAACGGTGAGATCCTCCTGCTGGAAAACGTGCGGATTCACACAGAGGAGACCATCATCTTCGAAGAGCAAGTAGGGCTCAGCCCAGCGGATCAGGCGCCGACCTACATCGTGCGTCACCTGGCGCCGCTGGCCGACCTGTACGTCTGCGATGCCTTTGCCGCCGCCCACCGCTCCGAGCCGACGTTGACCGGTTTTCCGCAGGTGCTGTCGGCCGCGGCAGGTCGGTTGTTCGAGGAGGAGCTGCGGACGCTTACCCAGGTGCGCGCTCAGCCTGAACGGCCCTGCCTGTTTCTGCTGGGCGGCGCAAAGATCCTCGATGCCTTCAAGATGATGCGCGCTGCGCTTGAGTCCGGCACCGCTGACAGTGTGCTCACCGTCGGGCTGACGGGTGAGATCATGCTCATCGCCGCCGGATATGACCTGGGCCAGGAGACGCAGGCTTTTCTCACAGAGAAGAACTTGCTCTGCTTCGTCGAAGGAGCCCGCGAGTTGCTGCGGAGCTTTGGCGACCGCTTGCATTATCCGCTGGACGTCGCAGTGGTGGAAGACACAGCGCGGAGAGAGTTTCCGCGCGAGAAGCTTCCTGCCTCCGGGATGATCGTGGACATCGGGCGGTACACAGTGGAGGTGTACAGCGACCAAATCGCTGCTGCACGTACTGTTTTCGTCAACGGCCCGGCTGGAGTCTATGAGCACGAGCCCTCTGCCTTCGGTACCCGTGCTCTGTGGGAAGTCATGGCAGGATGTCCCGCGTTTACTGTCATCGGTGGAGGAGATAGTATCGCTGCGGCCCGCAAGTTCGGTGTGCTAAATGGTTTCTCCTACGTCTGCACGGCGGGTGGAGGGTTGGTGCGCTTTCTGGCTGGTGAGCCGCTGCCTGTAGTACACGCCCTGGTGGAGGCAGCCGCCCGGCAACGAGGGGAGGTAAGCACGTGATAGGAAACGCAGCTAACTGGTCAGATACTCGCGGCCTTCGAATTCTGGGCATCACGTATGGTCTCGCGTCCAACAACCGGGACCTCGTCTTCAACCCTGAATTCTTCGAACCTGGAGAGATCCAGTCGCAGATCACCAATTGGTGCGAAATCGATCATATCCCCTATGGTCCAGATTTGGATGCCTATTGCCATTTTCTGGACGATCCGAGCTTGGCGTTTGAGATCAAAGTCGGCGAGCGGGAACTGTTGGTGCAAGGAGACCTCAGTCGTCTCGACCGCGAAGGACATGATCGGCGCTGGTCGCTTCTGGGGAATATCGGCCTTTTCTTTCGGTACGCGCTGACGGTGCAAGAGCGGCAGGGCATCTATGGTTTCCACGCCGCCGCGATCTACAAGCCCCACGACAATGAGCTCCTTGTGATTGTCGGCAAGGCGGGGGCAGGGAAGACTGTGTTCCTGCTGGAGGCACTTGCGCGGGGCTACCAAATCTTTAGCACGGAGATGACCTTTTTCCGGTTGGTACCGGAGGGGGTCGTTTTCTACCGTGGGGCGCTGGTGGATAACATCCGGGTAGGGAGTTTCGTGTACGATTTTCCTGAGGCAGCAGAGCGTCTGCAGTTAGAGCTGCCGCAGGTGGCGGATCCTTGGGAGGTCAAGGTCAGCGTGGACCTGCACAGAGCCACGACGGAAAGGGCGGAGTTGGTCAACCCCAGCCTTTCCTTCATCTTCCCCCGGATCGAGACAGGGCTGGAGCGCGCGATCGTGCGCGACGTTGCCAGTCCCCGCACTTTGAAGCGGCTGCTGTTCGACAGTGCCTCTGAGAAAATCGGGAGTACCATCTTGTTGTACGAAGAACTGCCGGTGGCCGGGCTCGATAGTCCTGCGCTGGCACAGAAGCGTTGGGAGACAATCTCGCAGTTAGTGGTTGCTCCCCGCTGGGAAGTGAAGCAGGCCAAGAGCATCTTGGCCGGACCAAAATCTTGTATGGAGGGAATAGAATAATGGGCAACAAAGCATGGGAAGGTGTATTTCGCACACCGGAACCGGGGCGCAGTATGAAGCCGCGCAGCACCGGTCTTACGATGGTGTTGGACAAGGGACTGGGGCGCTGCGCTACCGAGGACCTGATGGCAACAGCGGCCGACTACATTGACTTTGTGAAGTTTTCCTTCGGTACCTCGGCTTTCTATGACGAAAAGGTCCTGCGGGAAAAGGTGGAGATCGTGACCAATGCCGGGGTGGACATCTATCCCGGTGGAACGTTTCTGGAGGTGACAGTGTGTCAGAAGTGCTATCCTGACTACCTGCGGCGAGCCAAGGAACTAGGCTTCACAGCAATCGAGGTCTCGGACGGCACGATGCAGATGGGCGACGAATGTCGCGCCGACTGCATCAAACGTGCCCTGGATGCGGGTTTCAAGGTCATCACTGAGGTCGGCAAAAAGAGTCCTGACGAGAAGGTCGCTGTGGCTGAGATGCACCGGCTGATCGCCCACGATCTGGAATTGGGAGCGCTGTCGGTCATCGTTGAGGCCCGTGAGGCTGGCAAGGGCGTGGGTGTCTTTGACAAGTCCGGCGCCGTGGACGAAAGCGAGGTGGATCAAATCGTCGCTGGTGTGGCAGATATAGACAAGCTGATGTGGGAGACTCCGATCAAGAACCAACAACAGTATTTCATCCTCCGATTTGGCAACAATGTGAGCCTGGGCAACATCCCGGCCACAGACATGCTGGCCTTGGAGGCGCTGCGTCAGGGTCTGCGTGGCGATACTCTCAAGCGAGCAATCGCACGCGGAATGTAAGAACAAGTCGCGTAGGGAATGCTACTTGCTCTATGTATCAGTGAGGTACATAGAGCAAGTAGTGCCAAATACCGAGGATCTTGTAGGGGCATTGGTCGTGGAGCGTGTTGCCAGATATCACAAGGGAGAGCAGGTGATCCAGTCCATTGAAGGATGGAAGAAAACCTTGACGAAACGAGCGCCCGGAGGCTGAAATGACATTGGACAACGAGCTATTATCCGAGATGTACTATCAGATGAGGCTCATCCGCCGTTTTGAAGAGACAGCCGAAGAGCTGTACAAGCGTGGCACCGTCGTCGGGCTGTTGCATATGTACGTTGGAGAGGAGGCAGTCGCCACAGGTGTCTGCCTGGCACTCAACGATGATGACTATATCACAAGCACCCACCGGGGTCATGGCCATCTTATTGCCAAGGGAGGCGACGTGAAGCGCCTGCTCGCCGAGTTGTGTGGCCGCGTCACCGGCTACTGCCGGGGAAAAGGAGGGAGCATGCATGCGGCTGACCTCAGTCTGGGCATTCTGGGCGCTAATGGCATCGTCGGCGGTGGTTTTGGGATCGCCACCGGTGCTGCATTGTCAGCCAAGAAAAAGAACTCGGGTCAAGTGGCCGTCTGCTTCTTTGGGGACGGCGCGGCCAATCAGGGCGTGTTCATGGAAGTCTTGAACATGGCCGCCCTTTGGAAATTGCCCGTGATCTATGTCTGCGAGAACAATCACTTTGGTGAATACACGCGTTTCGATGAGGCTACTGTGACCAATCAGCCCATCGGCGCACGCGCGGCTGCCTTTGGCTTACCCACAGCCCAAGTGGACGGTAACGACGTGATCGCTGTATATCGTGCCACCGAGGAAGCCGTGGAAAGGGCAAGGGCAGGCGATGGCCCCAGCTTCATTGAGGCGCGAACGTACCGGCTCAAGGGGCACCATATCGGTGATGTAGGTTTTAGTCGTGCCTATCGAACCCCAGGTGAACTCGAAGAACACTGGGATCAGGAACCGGTAGGACTGTTTCGAAAATGGCTGCTAGAGAATGAGGCGCTGTCCGAAAACGAGATTCAGGAAATCGAAGCCCGCGTTGAGTCTGAACTAGAGGAAGCGATTGACTTTGTTCGCGAGTCGCCGGTTCCCGACAGGAGCGAGTTGACGGAGCACGTATATGTCTGAAACAAGGGATTTGACTATTGCCGAAGCTATCCGTGAGGCGTTGACCGAGGAGCTGGACCGAGATCCCACTGTCTTTTTGATAGGTGAAGACATTGGGCGAGCCGGTGGCACCTTCAACATCACGGCCGGGTTGCAGGAGCGGTTCGGAAAAGACCGGGTGATGGATGCTCCCATCTCGGAAGCGGGCATCGCGGGCCTGGGTGTTGGCGCGGCTATGGCCGGTATGCGCCCAGTGGTCGAGATCATGTTTTGCGACTTTCTAACGCTTGCTATGGATCAGATCGTCAACCAGGCGGCCAAGCTGCACTATATGACAGGTGGTCAGGCACAGGTACCTTTGGTGATCCGCACTATGATGGGAGCTGGGCGTAGTGCGGCTGCGCAGCATTCACAAAGCCTGCATGCGTGGATGGCCCATATCCCAGGCCTCAAAGTGGTGCTGCCCTCTACTCCTCGAGACGCCAAGGGGTTACTGAAATCAGCTATCCGAGACAACAACCCGGTGGTCTTTTTCGAAGACAAGATGAGCTATGGTGTCAAGGGGCCGGTGGACAAGGGGGATTATACTATCCCACTCGGGGTCGGAGACGTGAAGCGTACGGGAGAACACGTCACACTCGTGGCCACCTCGAGCATGATCCAGGTCGCTCTGGAAGCCGCGGAAGTGCTGTCCTCTGACGGCATAAGCGCTGAGATCGTCGATCCACGCACAGTCAAGCCGCTAGACAAGGAGACCATCCTCAGTTCAGTGAAGAAGACAGGACGGGCGGTCGTGATTGATGAAGGGTATTTGAGCTATGGTGTCACGGCTGAGATCGCAGCCATCATCAGTGACGAGGCCTTTGACTGGCTGGATGCACCTGTAAAGCGTCTGGGGGCTACAGACGTGCCGATCCCAATGGCTCCTGCGCTAGAGTTGGCGACAGTCCCAAGCATAGAGCAAGTCGTGGAGACTGCACGTGGGCTCTTCGGACGGAGGTTTTAACGGTGGCGACCGAGGTTTACATGCCGCAGCTTGGCCTGACCATGACCGAGGGCACGGTCATCAAGTGGTTGAAGATGGAAGGCGACACCGTAACACAGGGCGAGCCAGTCGTGGAGATCGAGACCGACAAGGTCGCTGCCGAGGTGGAAGCGCCGGCCGACGGTGTGTTGGGTCCAATATTGGTGTCCGAAGGATCGATCGTGTCTGTCGGAGGGCTGCTTAGTCACGTTCTTGCGCCTGGCGAAGCACCTCCGGCTTTGGCTCCCTCCGCCGCGGAAGCCGTACCACGGGCCACCTCTGAGGCGCTTCCCGGATCAGAGATTGAAGAGCTTTCTCCGTCTGCCGACGACAACGATGACCGTGTCGTTGCTTCTCCCCGTGCTCGAAGACTGGCATATGAGCTAGCGATCGAGTTGACGAATATCGAGGCCAGCGGCCCTGGCGGCCGTATTGTCGAGGCCGACGTGCGCTGGTACGCGGATCAGATGAAGGCCCAATCAGTCTTTCTGGTATCACCGGTTGCTTCCCGATTGGCTGAGGAGCTGGGGGTTGACCTGGCTAGACTTGAGGGAACAGGTCCGAGGGGGCGTATCGTGAAAGCCGACGTGGAGCGAGCGGCAGCAGGCGCATCACTTTCGACACCTTCGCCTACTGTCTCTGTGGAGGCTGGAAAGATCGAGCCACTCCAGGGGGTTCGTCGCGTGGTGGCTGACCGGATGACACAAAGCTTTACATCTACGCCTCATTTCTATCTCTCAGCCGAAGTGGATGCGATGAGCTTGACTCAGATGCGCGAAAGATTGCTGCCCGAAGTGGAGGCCGCTACAGGGGTACACCTCACCGTCACTGATATCCTGGTCAAGGTCTGTGCCCAGGCGCTGGTCGAGTTTCCGGAGGTAAATGCTGCCTGGATCGAAGACGCGAGCGAGAGTGGCCGTTTACAGCTAACAGACGTGAACATCGGTATTGCTACTGCTCTTGATGAAGGGTTGATAGTTCCTGTCATTTGTCACGCCGATCAACTGACATTGAGTGAAATCGCTCTCCGGCGAGCGGATCTGATCGAGCGGGCTCGTGCCGGAGAACTAAAGCTGGAGGACTTGGAGGGAGGTACTTTTACTCTCAGCAATTTGGGAATGTTCGGGATCGATCAATTCCACGCCATCATCAATCCACCACAGAGCGTTATCCTGGCCGTCGGTCGAATCCAGGAAAGACCAGTGGCACGTAACGGGGTGGTCTTGGCGCGCCCTACAGTGTACTTGACGCTGTCTGTTGATCATCGCTTGCTTGACGGCGTCCAGGGCGCACGTTTCCTTGACAGAATGGCCAAGTTGTTGGAGGAACCGTATTTGTTGATGGTTTGAGCCTGGCCAGACATCGCGGAGACAGGCATTCCATGCTGGTACCGGTGCCGTCTGTCGAAGCGCAGCTATCTGAACCACGGGTACGGCCATAGGGTGGATGCCATCCAGCCCCTTTCTGGCATAATGGGGGGCGTGAGGGCGATGGCGGTATCGCGGGTGACGATGGCGACGGCGACGCGCTGCTGCTCGCCGCCGGATAGGGCGTTGGAGCGGTGATCCATGCGGTCGGCCATCCCCACCGCATCCAGCAACTCGCAGGCGCGCGCGGCCCCACCCCACGCAACTGCAGCGGCAGTTGGATGTTCTGCAGAGCGGTGAGATAGGGCAACAGGTTGCGGGCGTTCTGCTGCCACACAAAGCCGACGACGTCACGCCGGTAGCGCATCAGCCCATCCGGGGTCAGATCGAGCAGTTCCACGCCCCCGACGGTCACGCCGCCAGACGTTGACCGCCTCGGCATAGAGGAGCAGCGCGTAGATGGTCTCGTTGGCCACCAGCACGCCCAGCGCGGTCCAGATGCGCCGCAGGGCAAGCTGGACGGTGGACAGGAATTGGTTCAGTAAGCGCTTCATACCTGCAGATCGAACAGCCGGGCGATGTTGCCGGCCATCACGTCGTGTTTCTCGTCCTCGGATACTTCTCCATCAAGAAGCGCGTGGTACTTGGCCACCTCGACGCGCATCAGCGCGAATGGCGTATCACTCCCGAAACAGACCCGGGTGGAGCCCAGACGCTTGACCGCCTTCAAGACGGCGGTGGCACGGATACCGCTGCCGATCAGAGTCAAATTGGGATACTCGTGGGCAATCTCTATAGCCGCGTCGCTCAGATCCGGTTTGGCTGCCCCGCCCATGTGCACCATCAGGATCTGGGTCTCGGGGAACCGGCGCGCGATCTTGGCCACGCGGAAGGGGTGCGTGTGCTCGGGGGCATCCGCCCCCACGTGGAAGGCCAGGAGCTTGCCGGTCCTGGCAATCTCCTCAATCACGGGGATGGACAGGGCCGGATCGTCTATGTAAAAGCTGTTCTGGGCTCCGTTCAGTTTCACGCCGTAGAAGCCATATTCATAGATGCACCTTTTGACGGTATCCCTGGCCTCCTGGACACCCAGGTGCGGATCCGCCCAGCCAAAGCCCAGAATCCTGCCGGGATGGGCATCCATAGCCTGGTGGACATAGGCGTTGGCCGCATCAGTGTGGCGCATATATGGCGGCTGGAGCCAGGTGAGGGCCTTGTCGACGCCGGCCCTATCCATCCGGCGCAGCAGTTCATCGAAGCCGATGCTGTTCCCGCCCTCGGGCGTCGGGGAAATGTGTACGTCAGCGTCAATAATCATCGTGATTCACTCCTTCATCTCACGCATCACGGCCTGCCGCGGCTCGCGCACCCACCAGCGCAGGATGGCAAAGCCGGCCAGACCGATGGCAAAGGCCACGACAAAGAGCGCGCGATAGCCCAGCGCGCCGGCGAGCCAGCCCCCGATCAGGGGAGCAATTGCGGAGGCGACGCCGCCCACCGTGTTGTTCAGGCCAATGTAGGTCGGGCGCATGTCGGGGCTGCTGAACTCGAAAGCGATCATCATGCCCGAGAGTATGAAACCGGCGGTGCTGGCACCGATGAGCGCAAAGACAGCATAGAACCAGGCGGGAGCGGGCGCCAGACTCGCCAGCCCGACCGCGAACGCGCTGCAGAGCGTACTCAGCTCCAGCACCAGCTTGTGCCCGTGACGGTCGGCCAGCACCCCGAACAGGAGGTTGGTCAACGATTGGCCGATGAGCATACTGGCGGTAAAGCTGCCGGCCTGGCCGTCGGGAAGCTGCCACCGCTCCACGGCATAGACCGCCAGAAAGCCAATCGCCATCCCGGCCAGGGTGTTGACACCCTGGCTGAGCAAATAGCGCCGAAAATTGGGGTCGGCGCGGACTATGGCCGGCAGGCGGCGCCAGTACTCGCGCTGGGAGACAGGGGGGGCATCGCTTACCTGCACCGGCTCGCGGGTGAACGAGAGAAACACCCACGAGGCAAAGATGAGCACACCGGCCACCGCGAAGGAAAGCAGGTAGCCGTAGGGAAACTCGTAGCGATCGAGCAGCCACCCAGCCGCCGCCGCGCCCAGCACGCCGGTCCCTGTACCAGCGAAATTGGTGATGCCCAGGAACCTCCCCCGGCGATCGGCGGGGATGATCTTGGCCAGCATGTCCTGCCAGCCGACGGCAACCGCGCCCGCCCCGAACGCCTGCCAGGCAAGCAACAGGAAGAAGGCGGCCAGGGCCAGCGTGGAGGAGCGCGTAGCCAACCAGGCCGCCGGCACCATCAGGAGCAACGGCAGCCGTTCGGTGAACAACCCCACGTTCACCACAGCGAACTTTTTGCGCGGCAACTGCTGCGTCCAATTGGCGGTAAAGAGCTGGGGCAAGAGCCAGCCTGTGTTCGCCAGCACCGAGATCAGCCCGATCAAGAGCGCGCTATCGGTCAGATGGCTGACGTAGAGGGGCAGGATGGTGCGCGAGGAGATGAGACTCATCCCACACCAGAAAAACGTGCCGTCCAGAACGTTGACGAGCGCGTTGTGGCGGTAGTGGCGCTCGACCTCGCGCTCAAAGTCAAAATCGGCCGTCACCAGGACATCCCCTTCCAGCGCCGGAGCAGCACCAGCGCGGCCAGCAAGACCAGGATGAGACCCAGTGCTGCCCAGGGCAGCCAGACGGTCCAGGGCGCGAGCTCCAGCACCAGCAGGACCAGGCCGCTTAGAAAGAGACGAGTCTTCAGCGTGATTTTGACCTTTCCCGAGAACGGCAGACGCGGATACAGTGGACGTCCTGATCGGTGCCAGGCAGATAGACGAGCGTCTGGGACGCTGGATCGGTTGCATAGGTCCCATCCGACACCTCGACCGCGAAAGATTCCGGGTACTGGTAATCGGGCACAAAGATCTCGGTAGGAGCGCTGATAGCCGGGTCGTGGCGGAACTCGAACTCGAACGTACCGGTCGCCAGGTCAAAGTGCATACCGAGTGGCTCCCCGGCGACCTTGGAGGCATACGGGCGCACGAGCGCCTCGAGGGCACGCCCGCCCGAATGGACGTCATCAGGGTCCGCCTGTTGATCACGGCTGAATATCGACAGGTCCTCGTCGTTCCACATGTCGCCGCGCTCGTTGGTGTTGTCCGCGGTATAGTTCCAGAGGGTGCAGCTCAGCAAGTTGGCGTCCATCGCCTGGAAGTTTGATTCCATCGCCCGCGCCTGAAGGGAAAAATCGCCGGTACGGTAGGCGCGCTTGTTCTTCATGTCGTAGGGGATACCAAACTCGCCGATGAGCGTGGGGACGCCTCCCATGTGTTCCTCCGCCCAGCTCTTGATCTGCGCCAGTTGCTCGACAAACGCGCGCTGCACCCGCTTCTGGCCCAGGATGATGCCGCCCCTGAACATGTCCGCGCCCAGGAACGGATAAAAGTTCTTGGTGAACAGGGTCAGGCCGTCGTACCAGTGAGCGGCGAGGACGACGTTGGACGCATCCTCCGCTTCCCACCTGAGGTCGGCAGATTCCGGCTCGCCCTCGACAAAGACGATCGCGTTGGGATGTACTGAGCGAATCTCGCGCGCGTAGCGATTGGCGAAGGGACGCAGGTAATCGTTGGCAAAATCGACCGGACGGTTGTCAACTCGCGCAAAGTGATTGGGACGCAGCAGGCGTGGAGAGCCGTCCTTTTCGAGATCCCACACGCCGTTCTCCTTCCAGACGCATTCGTGCCCCTCACGCCAGACTCGCACACCGTCCTGGTTCACCAGCCGACGATCGCGCAGCTTGAATCCGGTGATGCCCAGATCCCAGACCTCGACCTCCTGAGGGAAACCAACCCCCAGCAGCATGGCCTGGAAGGGAGTGGGCGACTCTCCCAGACGGAGCAGTCCGCCGGTGGCGTTCAAATCCGACCAGCCGATAAAGCCAGCCGAAGGTTCGTTCATCGTGTCGTATCCGACGACGTGAGGGAAATCCTTCAGTCGAAGTGCAACCTGCTTGATGGCGTCGATGTAATGGCGCTGGAGGAACTCTTGCACCGGCTCGCCGTCCACCATCGTCCGGGGTGCAAAGTCATCGCCACCGAAAAAGAGGGTGAACATGGTCGCCGCCGCCAGCTTGCCATAGTTGGTCGGCCAGATCATGCGGGGGAAGGGATCGCCGTGGACGGCGTGGACGATGGCCGCCCCGGCCTCCGAGAAGCGGGTCACGTCCATCCCCACGACCTCAAAGGTCCACCCCGGCGCGCCATCGCCGCCCGACATGCGGCTCCAGACATCCTGATGGGGATCGATGAACAGGTGAAGGCCATGCTCGCCCGCTTTGCGCACGACGGCGACCAGGTAGTCGAGGTATTCCTCGTCATAGATGCCCGGCCCGGCGTGCTCGATCGCCTCCCAGGTGATCAAAAAGCGTAAGGTTGTGAGCCCCCAGGCGCGCAGCCGACCAAAGTGCTCGTCGGCCTCATCGAGCGGGAAGGGGCGGCCCACGAAGGAGACGTCACGATGATCGTAGAACCCCTCCCGAACGTAGGTGGCCCCGTCCGGCCGGAAAGGCACCTTGGTACTACCACCCAGATTGACGCCGCGCAGAATCAGCGTGCGGCCGTGCTCATCCTTGAAC
>Ga0180437_10006261_pt1 | contig 15932 bp, 12 predicted proteins | sample SS_ome_4_FD_132410 | JGI IMG/M metagenome (GOLD analysis project Ga0180437, IMG submission 132410) | Hypersaline lake sediment archaeal communities from the Salton Sea, California, USA - SS_3_D_1 metaG | ecosystem: Environmental > Aquatic > Non-marine Saline and Alkaline > Hypersaline >...
ATCCACCCGCGAGTCGAGCAGGTGAATCACCAGGGCGTCGTCTCGAAGGTCGGTCGAAAGGGTGCCCGGCAGCAGGCTCACGCATGTGACGAACAACAGCCGCGGGCGCCCCGGCGGCAGGCGGTTGTTGTACGTGACGAAGCCCGGCTGAATGTCCAGGCGGCGCCCGAGTGTGCGTCGGGCGACGTCGAAACCGCCACGCAGCGACTCCTTGAGGAAAACCCTGCCGAATCGCAGCGCCCCGCCGGGAGAAAAACGGTGGCCGGGGTGCGGCTCCAGTCGCAGGCTGGCCCAGGTGGCTGCTGCCACGGCCGGCACGCCGACGAGCCAGGAGCCGGGGTCGATGCCCGCCACCACCAACCAGAGTCCCGCGAACAGGAGGGTACGGGCCACCGGTCCGGGCAAGCGCGAAGTAAAGGCGGTCATCGTCCGGAGCTCAGCGGCGCTGTTGCCTGGTACGCCCGGTGCGGACCCGTACGGGCGAGGCGCCGGGCCCCCGGGGGCGTGTGGACAGCCACCCCAGTGCCAGTGTGGTGCCGAGCAGGATCATGAGGTTCATGGTCGCGTCCTCCGGTGACTTCTGACTGGCGGCGGTCAGGCCGCGTCGCGTACTCCGCATGCGCGGTTGGCCGGTACGGCAACGTCCATGAGACGGGGGTCGTCAAGGACCAGCCCGTTCATCAGGGCGACGTACTCGTCCTTGCCGCTGACCTGCAGCCGCGGATTGTACCGCGCTTCCTCGCCGATGGTGCTGACGGTCATGCCGTTGTAGTCGTGTGCCGGGTAGACCAGGGTCTCTTCCGGCAGCTTCAACAGCTTGTGGAAAAGGCTGTCGTACTGGGCTGCAGCATCGCCGTTCTGGAAATCGGTACGGCCGGTACCGCGGATCAGCAGCGTGTCCCCCGTGAAGACGCGGTCGGGTAGCAGCAGGCTGTAGGAGTCGTCGGTGTGGCCGGGCGTGTACATGACCTCCAGGCCGATGCCGTCCACGGACAGGCGGTCGCCTTCGCGGAAGTGGAGCGAGACACACTCGGTGCGGGTCATCTCGCCCATGGCCGTGGCACAGTCGGTCTCGTCCCGAAGCTTGCCCAGCGCGGTGACGTGGTCGGCGTGGATGTGGGTGTCCACCGCCATCACGAGCCTGAGGTCGAGTTCCTCCACGAGCTGCACGTACTGCGCAGTCCGTTCCAGCACGGGGTCGATCAGAAGCGCCTCACCTCCCCGCCGTTCCGCGACGAGATAGGTGTACGTCGAGGATTCCCTGTCGAAAATCTGCCGAAAGATCATGTGGTTTTCTCCTTGCGTCGAGTAATGGATTGCATCGATCAGGACGAGGTCGCCGCGTTGTCGGTGCAGCCGCCGCGGTTCCAGGGCATGCGCGCGATGAGACGCGCCATGCCGCACCAGCGGGTGAGGCCGGCCATCACGAGCCCGGCGCCGATGAATGCCGCGAACACGAAGAAGAGCTCGTGCACCGTAAAGCCGAAGAAGACCTTGAGTATCAGCAGGGCCCCGATGGTGATCTGCACCTGGCGTTCCAGCGAGATGGCGCTGCCGCAGCGGCGCAGCGGCAGGCCGGCCTTCTCCCAGGCTTCGGTCCCGCCTTGCACCAGGGCCAGGTTGTGATAGCCGGCGTCGCGCAGGGTTTCCGCTGCCTGTTGTGCCCGGATGCCGGACTGGCAGGTCAGGTACAGGGGTGTGTCCTTGCCCGCGGCGGGTACGCCGATGCGTTCAGGCAGGGCCTGCGGGTCGAGTTCGTCCAGGGGCACTGAGTGGGCCCCGCCCACGTGTCCGGCGCGGTACTCGGGTGCAGAGCGGACGTCCACCAGGGGCGCCTGCTGACCTGCGCTGATGCGGCCGTGGAGCGCTGCGGGGGAGATGCTCGGAATCCGGTCGTTCATGTTTGCTCCCAACGATTTTTCCAGTCTCACCGTTAACGATGGGGGCAGTTTACGGCGCTTGAAAGCCACCAAAAACTCGAAATACGACGTGTTTTACTTCGAAAAAATCGAATATTATTTCCACGTGAGAAGCGCAGTAAATGGCCATGGACTGCCGGCCGAAAGGTGATCGCGCGGCGGGTGCCGAAGGTCGTCAGTCAGACGAAGAGGTCGGTTCTGGCGGCCGCGGTGATGGCTGCCACCGCCGGGTGCTTGATGCGCCGCTCGGCGGATATGGCATAGAAGCGCTCGCGCAGGGACTCTGCGCGTCCGATGATTTCCACGCCGTACTTTGACACGACGTCGTCCTCCACTGCCGTCGGCGAGGTGAATACGCCGGTGCCGGCCTCGCCGAAGGCCTTCATCAGTGCACGGTCCTCGAACTCGGCCACGATCCGGGGCCGGATGTCCTCGTGCTCGAGCCACTGGTCGAGTGCCCTTCTCAGGGAGCTGTTCGCGGTGGGCATGAGCATGGGCGCGCCGTCCAGGGATCGCGGGAAATCCCGACGGTACCCGGCGGCTGTGCGGGGCGTGGCGAAAAAACTGATGGGTGACTCACCCAGCACATGGTTGTAGGCGCGGATGTTCAGTGCCGGGCTGACGGGGCTGTCGGCCAGCACCACGTCGAGCTTGTGCACGGCGAGATCGGCCAGCAGGTCCACCAGTGGTGCTTCGTGGCACACCATCCTGGTTTCACGGGGCATGCGCATCACCGGCTCCAGCACCCGGTACGCCAGTAGCTTCGGTACCACCATGGCGATGCCCACCTTGAGTACCAGGCCCTTCTCCGAGGTTCGCCCCTGCAGCGCGTCCTGCAGGTCCCCGGCGAGTCGGAACATCTCGTCTGCGTAGTTGAAGACCATGCGGCCGGTGTCCGACAGCACGAGATTTCGTCCGGCCTTCTCGAACAACTTGCTGCCGATACTCTCCTCGAGCTGGCGCAACTGCCCGCTGATGGTCTGTGGCGTCAGGTGCAGGATCCCCGAAGCATCCACGATGGAGCCCTGGCTGGCAACCACCCAGAAGTAGTGGAGGTGCTTGAGGTTCAGTCGCTGCATGCTGCAGGCCCCGGTGTCGACGGAAAGGGTTCGGCCGTCCGCCCCGTGCGTACCGGGAACCGGGCAGGGCAGGCAACTCGTGACGAGAGCCTACTCCACATCGGCCGGGAGTTGCTCGATAAGGGCCTGAATACCGTCCGTGTCGTAATCCGACATCAGTTGCTCCAATCGAGCGGCGAGTGCTTCCCCGTCGGCGCCTAGACTGCGCACCTCGGCGGTCAGTGCCTCGATCTCGGTCAGGGCATTGACCCGAGCGGCGGTGAGCAGGCGTTCACGCAGGGGGTCGGGGAGGCCAGACGACGGTCGTTGCGGTTCCGCCGCGGGCGCCGGGGCAGTCGCTGCTGCCGGTGCACGCTCGAAGGCAACGTCCAGGTGTCGCTCCATGCAGGCGCAGACGGTCTCGAAGCGGAACGGCTTGGCGATGAAATCGTCGAAACCCGCGTCGAGGTAGAACGAAGGTTCCCGAAGCAGGCCCGAGGCCGTGATGGCAACGCACACCGGCTGCTCGCTGGCGGGCAGTTCGCGGAGGTGCTTGATGGCGGTGAGGCCGTCCATCACGGGCATGCGGACATCCATGAAAACGATGCGGGGTCGCATGTCGCGCACTTTCACCAGGGCTTCGGCACCGTCCTTTGCAGTCTCGGCCGGGATACCTGCGCGTTGCAACAGGCCGCGCAGGACCTCGCGGTTGTCGTCCACGTCGTCCACCACCAGTGCCGTGACCCGGGCGTCGCCGGGTAGCCGCAAGAGCCGGTGCGTCGTCGCCCGGGCGATCGCCACCGGACCCTCGGCAGGAGGGAGCGGCAACGAGAAGGCGAAGCACGCCCCGTCTTCCGGGGTCGATACCAGCGTCAACTCGCCGCCCATGAGTTCGATCTGGCGCTTGGTGATGGCCAGTCCGAGTCCGGTGCCACCCTTGGCGTTTCCCTCTTCGGCCTGCTGGAAGGGTTCGAATATGCGCGATCGCGCCGTCTCGGAGATGCCGGAACCGCTGTCCTCCACGCGGAAGGCGTAGTTTTCGCCGTCCTGCGCCAGCGTCAGGCTGACACGTCCCCGGTCTGTGAACTTGACTGCGTTACCCAGGAGGTTGATGAGACTCTGGCGCAGCTTGCGGTCGTCGCCGCGAACCGCGCGATCGTCGATGCGGGTATCCACCTGCCAGGTCAGTCCCTTCTGCTCACAGCGCATGCGGAAGATTTCGCTGACGTTCTCGATCAGATCGCCGAGATCGAAGTCACGGGCGTTCAGTTCCATGGCGCCTGCCTCGATCTTGGACAGGTCGAGGATGTCGTCGATGAGGCTGATGAGGTGGTTGCCGGCCGCACAGATCGAACGCAACGGTCGGCGGTACCTTTCCGGCAGTTCCGGATCGGTTTCCAGTAGCTGCGTGTAGCCCAGCACGGCGTTCATGGGTGTACGGATCTCGTGTGACATGTTGGCGAGAAACACGGATTTGGCCTGACTCGCACTCTCTGCCTGTTCCTTGGCTCGTTTGAGTGAACGTTCCGTCGCCTTGCGTGCCGTGATATCACGGATGATGCCCACGAATACCTGCTTGTGGCCGGTCAGCGCTTCGCCGACGGACAGTTCCATCGGGAAGGTGGTGCCGTCCTTGCGACGGCCCGCCACCTCGCGGCCGACGCCAATGATGCGTCTGACCCCGGTGGTGCGGTAGCGCTCGAGGTAGCCGTCGTGTTCCTCCTGATAGGGGGCGGGCATGAGCATCTTCACGTTCTGGCCGATGACCTCATCGGCGCTGTATCCGAACAGCTGTTCGCAGGCGGGGTTGTATTCCTGGACCGTGCCGGCGGCATCGATGATCATGACGCCGTCCACCGCGGTGGAGACCAGGGCGCGGAGGCGTTGCTCCCGGTCTTCCAGGGATCGCGATGAGGCCCTGTAGCCCATCACCAGGAACACGGTGACCCACAACACGGCCGTTTCGAGACCGATGTTCAGCGTCGTCGCAGTGGCGTCGAGGCGTGCATCGGAGAAAAAATATCCGAGGACGATGAGCAGGCTGCCGATAGCGGCCAGCACCACCGGAGCCAGTGCCCATGGCATCCAGTAACTGACCGAGATGAGCACGACGTAGGGGATGCCATGAATGACCCCTGGCGGGAGATTGAGGTCCAGGGCGAACAAGGCGAGCAGCAGCACGGCCGTGAGCACGGCCAGCAAGGCTCTGCGTGTCTCGATCATGCGCCATCTCCCGTTCGCCCTTCGGGCCTTCGGCGAAATCCGGTCCCCGCCCGTTCGTTTTGGCTGCGGCATTTCGGTTCCAACGGCGTCATCTTACGGTATGGGCGACGGACGAAAACAGGACATTACGGAGGGAGTAATTCCTCGTGCCTCGAACCATGCTTCCAGGGGCTGCCCGGGACCGGTATGTTCTGTTCCGGGCATCCGCCTTCCAAAGGTGCAGACCAGAGAACCACGTCATGCCAGACCACGCGGGGAAAACGATGGAAAAGATCCTGATCGTCGACGACAAGATCGCCAACCTTGACCTCCTGAAACAGATGCTGACGCCCCTGGGCTACCGTATTTTCTTTGCCACCAGCGGTGCCCGGGCCCTGGATATCGCCGCCTCGGTCCACCCGGACCTCGTGCTGCTGGACGTGATGATGCCGGAGATGGATGGTTTCGAGACCTGCCGCCGCCTCAAGCAGGTCGAGGCGCTGCGGGAGACCCCCGTCATCTTCGTCACCGCCAGGACCGACGTCGAGGACCTGGCGAAGGGTTTCGAGGCGGGCGCGGTGGACTACGTCACCAAGCCGGTGACGCAGCCCGAGGTGCACGCGCGCGTCGCCACCCACCTGCGCCTCCAGGGCCTCATCCGCGAGCAGAGAGTCCACATGGCGCAACTGGATCAGGCGCGCCGCGAACTCCAGGCGCTCAACGATGCCAAGGACAAGTTCCTGTCAAACCTCGGCCGGGAGGCCACCGCCTCCCTTGCGAGGCTCGGCGACAGTCCAGCGCCTGGTGGAAATCCGGGGTCCGCGCCGGAGACCACGGGGCGATCGTCGGAGGAGGTGCTCCGTCTGCTCGGCACGATCCTCGAATGGCCGCGCCTGCAGAGCGGCCAGAAACTGGACCTGCTATCGACCCAGATCAGCGACCGGGAACTGGAGACGCTGCTCGCCAGTCTGCACGATCTGCGTTTTCTCTCCCTCGCCGAGACGAGGGTCGGCGATGCAGGGATCGCTCACCTGCAGTCCCTCTCCAGCCTGCAGGAACTGCATCTGGACCACACCGAGGTCACGGATGACGGCCTGAGGGGACTCGTGTCCCTGCCCAATCTGGAGATCCTCGACCTCAAGGGGACGGGCATCACCGACGCCGGACTTGTCCACGTCGGTCGCATGAAGCGACTCAAGGGGCTCTACCTCACGCGCACGGGAATTTCCGACGACGGCATCGCGCACCTGGGCGGGCTCCGGGAACTGGAAACCCTGATCCTCTGGGATACCCGGGTGAGTGATGCCGGGCTTGAGCACCTCAAACCGTTGAAGCAGCTCCAGGAACTGATTCTCTGGAACACGAAAGTGACCCGGGAAGGGGCGGAGGCACTCCAGTCTGCCCTGCCGGACTGTGATGTCAGCACCACCATGCTTGCGTAGCGGTCATCTGGTGTCGGGATAACGCGATCGCCTCCGATCTGCAGCCCGGCCACAACCCTATAATCCGGTGCAATGAAATCCACGGACGATCCTTCCGGATGAAAATCGCGATTCTGGGTGCCGGAATCCTCGGCAGTTGCTCGGCTCTGGAACTGGCCCGGCGGGGATTCTCTGTCGACCTCTATGATGCGGCCGCCTCGCCCATGTCGCGGGCGAGCTATTTCAACGAGGGCAAGATCCACGCCGGGATCATCTATGCACGCGACGAGTCCCTGGCAACCGCCCGCCGCATGATCGAGGGCGCGATCCATTTCCGGGACGCATTGTCACGCTGGGTCGACACCGAAGCCGCGCTGTGCTGCTCCAAACCATTCCTTTACGCCGTGGATCGGGAGTCACTCGTGGGGAGCGATGACCTCGAAGCCTATTACAGGGAATGCGAGTCCCTGTTCGAGGCGGCACAGCAGCAGGCCGGCGTTTCGTATCTCGGGCTCGGCGCTTCGCTCGGCGTCAGGCGCTTGCGGCAGGATGAATGGGCGGGGCTGGCCGATCCGGGGTTTTTCGAAGGCATGTTCGAAACCAACGAATACTCGGTAGACCCCGTCCTGGTCGCTGAACACGTTGCGAACGCGCTTGGAAAGTGCCCGGACGTCACGCCGCACTATGGCTGCCGGGTCATCGCAGTGGAAGATGGCGCGTCAGGGAGGCTGGAAGTCGTCGTCGAGGACGCGGAAGGTGTTCGTTCCTCCGGGTCCTATGACCAGGTGGTGAACTGCCTGTGGCAGGACAGGCTACGCATTGACCGGGACCGGGGTGTCCCGCTGCCCCGGTCGTGGATGCACCGCTACAAGTTCAGTAACCGGATACACGTCGACGTGCCGGACACCGTCCCGTCGCTGACCATCGTTCTCGGTCCATTTGGCGACATCGTGAACTACGGCGCGCGCGGGCTTTACCTCTCGTGGTACCCCACGGGAGTGGCCGGAATCTCCTCCGAGGTAAGTCCGCCGGACTGGGACGGGTTGATTTCCGATGAGCAACGCCTGGATGCTTTCCGGGAAAGCTTCGAGGCCTGGTGCGTGCGTTGCCCCGTGCTAAGGCAGATCGAATTTGACGAGTCCCGGCTCGAACTGGGTGGCGGTGTGATTTATGCGCTCGGGTCGACCGACGTGGACGACTACGACAGCAAACTACACGATCGCTACGAGGTGGGACTGCAGTCATACGGCAACTACCATTCCGTCGACACCGGCAAGTACACGTTGGCCCCGTTACTGGCGATCCACGTGGCAGACCGGGTGTCGGGACATTAAGGTCCGATTCCGGGTATCGCCATGCTGCCGCTGGTTTCGGTTGCCATTCCCCTTTACCGTTCAGGACGTTTCCTGCCGGTGATCTTCGACAACATCGACAACCTGACCTGGCCGAACCTGGAAGTGATGGTATCCGACAGGCATGGCCTCGATGATGCCATCCACAGGATCGCGGATCGTTACCGCAGTGACTCACGTATAAGGATACTGCAGTCGGATGATGGCATCGGCTGGGTCGATCACTACAACCTGCTGGCGAAAGAGGCAGCAGGGGAGTTTTTCATGTGGATGCCCCACGATGACTCCTTCCCTCCGGGTTATCTGGAACGACTCATCGAGCCGATGATAGAGCATCAACAGCTTTGTCTTTGCTACGGGGATGTCGAACCGGTCAGCCTTGACGGGACACGGCGGCAGGACTGGAGGTATGTAGATACCCCGGGCGTCACGCCATCGCCGCCCGGGTTGTCCAGGGCGATCGCGTTTTACATGGTGCACCCCTGGGTTCCGTTCAGGGGCCTTATCCGCCGATCGGTGATGATCGACCGGGGACTGTTCATCGAGCACTGTGTCGATGAGTTCGGCGCTGACGCCAACTGGGTAATGAGCATGCTGCATGCCGCGCCCCTGATGCATGTGCCCGGCGTGATGTGCATCAAGCGGTTCTATACCGAGAGCACGCACCGCGCGACGCCAATCAACGAACGCGCGATTCGCTCCAGCGTGGGATCGCTGGCCCGCATGGTAGGGCGCGCGGGTTGTTCGCCACTCCATGCCGTGTCCCTGGCGTTTTTCGCCTATGTCTACCGGCATCTGCAGAGGCTCCGGTTGGTGGACGCGTTGCCGGATTCGCTGGTTCACCGGGTGAAGCGCCGCGTACAGCGCAAGTGATCAGAACTCTCGGGAGAGGCGGCTTCACCCGGTGTGATGAGTCCGAATGTGAAAAAATGTGAGGATCAGGGCACGCTGCTGAAACATCTCCCATAATGTATTGGCAAGACCATAAATAAACAGGGGGAAATATCGAGGGAAACGACGCTGCAGAAAGGTTGCCGGCCTGAGCCGGTACCATCCCCTCGGCAAGTTTCCGATCCCTGATCTTCAGTCCGGGCCCTTTCCACAATCAAAACAGTTCGCAATCGGGCCCGAAACGATGTTGGTCCATCTGTTGCGAACGATGGCGGGCGACAATGACCGAAGCGGTTGACTACGCGGTTTTCTACGAACAGCTTTCAGAGCTGGTTTCGCGCCGGGAGACCGGCACCATCTACCTCAAGAACGACGCCAACCACCTGGCCATCATCGGCATCAGAAATGGAAGGATCATATCCCTCGCATGCGGTCCCAAGCGCGGCAGGACCGCGGTGGATCTGATACGTCACACCCGGAGCTGTTCTGTGCGGGTGGACGACGGGGCAGTGTCGTTCCATGAACACGAATTGCCATCGACCGCCGAACTCCTCGAGCAACTGAGTCCCCTGCAGGACCTGGGCGAGACGGCGTCGAACCGGGAACCGGGCGCGTCTGTGCCCGATGGCGTAGCAGGGCACGCCCAGATCCTCTGCAGCCTGCTGACCGAATTCATCGGGCCCGTGGCGCCGCTGGTGTGCGAGGAGAAAATCGTGTCCGCCGATGGCCTGGCGGCCCCGGAGCAGATGGCACAGGTGATCCATGAGCTGGCGCAGGAGATCGACGATCCCGAAGAGGCCAGGCAATTCGTGGATCGGGCTCACCAGGCCCTCCAGACATCGGGGCGTACCGCCCAGGCGAGCGAGGTTGACGCACAGCCAGTGGCATCTACCCCCATGGACGTCGGTGCCCTGAAGGAAGGTCTGTGTGATCTGCTCACCGATTATCTGGGGCCGGTGGCGCCTCTTGTCTGCGAAGAGAATATCTCTGTGCTCGGTGGCTCCCCGACTCCGGAAGAACTGGAGCGGGCCATCAACCGGATCGCAGGAGAGATTGGCGACGAGCGCGAGGCATCCGAATTCATTGCAGCTGCCCGGGAGCAATTCGCGGCCGCACCGTACTAGACAGCGACATTCGGCCCGGCCAGTGGGACAGCCGCTGCCCGGGTCACAACCTCGATTCATCGAAGGTCCAGTGTTGAACCAGCAACGACAACTCGGTACCAGGTCCGTCGCGCCTATGCGCGATCTGGCCTGCGAAGCGGCGTGCGTGTTCGACAGGGACCCACCAGGCGAGCAAACGCAATAACAACAGAAGGAAAGCAGTGATGACCAGCCAGGGCGCTTCAGACTCTCCACGCCGCAGTATTGCCAGACACTTCAACGTCGTCCTGATCGTACTTTACCTGGTCAGTATCGGCGTCAGTGCGCCGATCGTGTATTTCTACTCCAAGCAGCAATCCATCCAGCAGGCGAACAACGAACTGGAACTGCTGGTGGAGATGGTCTCCTCCATCAAGGCCTATGTCGCAAAGGATCTCAGGCCCTACTTCCTTGAGAACAAGCTGTTCCACACCCCGGGATTCTCCGGCATCGTCGCCACTGCGCGTGTTGCCGAGCACTTCAACAAGAAGAAGGACCGTTACGTCATCCGCAGTGTCTCCGACAACCCGCTGAACCCCGTCAACAGCCCCCAGCCCCTCGAACGCGAACTTTTGTCCCAGTTTCGATCGGATCCGGACCTGGGCAACATCCAGACCGAGGGCGAGCTTGGCGGTATCCCGGTGCTCGTGGCCTCCGCGCCCATGAAGAGCAAGAAAGGCTGCATGCGCTGCCACGGGGATCCCGCGGCTGCTCCGCAACAGATCTCGGATGTGTACGGCAGCGGCAGCGGCTACCGCTACAAGTTGGGCGATACGGTGGGTCTGAGCGTGATCGCCGTGCCCCTGGCAGACGTCAATTCCGTGGCACTGAAGCGCAGCCTTTACGCCATGGGCCTGCTCACGGTGCTGTTCGGTATCGCCCTCGGCATGATCAACATGCTGGTGCGTCGTTCGCTCATCACCCCGATCCTGGAGATCACGAATGCCGCGCACGAGGTCGCCAAGGGTCGTATCGACCACACCATCGAAATGTCGCGAAACGACGAAATCGGTGACCTGGCCCGTTCCGTCGAGCTGTTGCGGCGGAGTTTCGCACAGTTGTTCAAGCGGGCCCGGAAACAAGCCGACTGACCTTCCCCCGGCATGACCCGGGTCTCAGCAACTGAAAGGGCCACCCGGGGGTGGCCCTTTCGCTGTCGATCAGTTCCGCTGATCGGGGGTTCGGGGTCGGGGCGTCACCCGGAACCCGGCACGGTCGTCAAGCCGAGTACATGCCAGGCCTGCATGCCGCCGCGATACCACTTGAGCTTTTCAGCCGGGTAACCCATTTTCAAGAGTTGGCGAATGTTTGCCGGTGACTGGCCGCACCAGGGACCGTTGCAGAACATCACCAGGGTCTTCGCGGCGGAGAAGTCGAAGACGCTGGAGGTGTCGCCTGCCACCACGGCCTCGTCCACCTCGATTTCTCCCGCGCCATCGGCAAGTTTCACGCCGAACTGGTTGGTCATGATGTCGATGATGCCGGCCGTCGTCGCGCCCCTCTTGGGGTTGAGATCGGTCCACGGGATGTTTGTTGCACCGGGAATCGTGCCCCTGGCCACCCAGTTTGGTGTGCGGGAATCGATCACGAGGATGTCTTCACCGCTGCCCTGACGGACCAGGAAATCCAGCATGGCGTTTTCGAAGATGGTCTCCACCGAATCTATGCGGTCCGGCTGGATACAAAAAGGCGGGCAGGGCCGGGACGTCAATGCGAAATCGGGGTCGATGGTGGCCGCGTTGTCCTGGTTTCGCATGATCTCGACTTCCTTGCCATCCGCGGTTCTGACGGTGACGCCCATGGTGTCCGCGGTGATACCCACCGGGTAGTCGGGTCCGTTCGCGGCAAAAGCGGTCGTTGACAGGATCAGTGCTGCTGCGGTCGCGAGGCTCCACGGTTGCATCGTTTTCACGGTTTTCTCCAGGTTGCCATTCCCTGCATTCTCCTTGGGTGCGCTGGCGGCATTCAACCGCAGGAATTGTGGCGAAACCAGAGAAAAAATTGCGAACAAAGCGCGCAAACCCCTCCAGCGATCCCCTGAACGCCCTTCCTTCCGGGCCGTGGTGCCGACCGTGCGTAAAGCGTCAGTGGCGTCATGGCAGGGCCGGTGTTTGTTAAGCTTGGATATCCGGGCCGGGATCCCGATGAAGGGCGAACCTGATCGCCGTCGAATTCCGTGGAGTTGTTTGTAATCGTAACGGGTCGCGGACAGTGCATCGGTACCCGTGGTCCTTAATGAATGCTGGAACTGAAACCAGGCTCACCAGTCCCTCGCCATGTCCCGTCGACGCAGAAACGCAGGTTCCGGAATCAGGTCCGGTGGGGGGGGTGAAAGCCCGAACCTCGCGGCCAGGTTTCAGCAGGCAGTAGCTCATCATCAATCTGGTCGTCTGAACGAGGCCAGGGAAATCTATAAACGGATAGTCAAGGTCCATCCGCGTCACGCAGATGCATTGCATCTCCTGGGCGTGATCGCCGCGCAGACGGATCAACCCGCGCTGGCTGTTGACCTGATCAAGAGAGCTATTGCCATACAGCCGGACCAGGCGGTGTTTCACAACAACCGGGGGCTCGCACTCAGAGATCTGAAGAGGCTGAACGACGCTCTGGCAAGTTTCGAACAAGCACTGAGCCTGGAGCCCGGCTTTTTCGATGCCCATAACAACCGTGGCATGGTGCTCCAGGATCTGGGCCATTCTGAAAAGGCACTCGCCAGCTACGAGCAGGCCCTGAAGCTTGCACCCGATTTCGCACATGCGCACAACAATCGCGGCAGCGTCCTGAGGGAGCTCAAGCGCTACGACGACGCATTGGAAAGCCACAATCGCGCATTGGCAATCAGTCCTGGCTATGCCGAGGCCATCCTCAACCGCGGCAACGTGTTCAGAAGTCAGGGGAAACTCGATGCAGCGATCGCGGACTATGAAAGGGCCCTGGAACTGAATCCCGGGTTTGTTGAGGCTATCACCTGCCTGGCCGCTGCCTTCCAGGAACAGGGCGAAATCGACAAGGCGCTCGTGGGCTACCAAAGGGCTTTATCGATAAGGCCAAACGATCTCTCTGCACTCCTTCACTTGTCCCGGTTTCCCGCGAGACAGATCTCGAAAAATCTCGTGTCAAAGATGTTGCGAAATATGCCGGAAGTCCCTGAAGCCGCCTCGGAGCCGGAGCATCTGTTTGCCAAGGGGAACTTGTTGCGGCACTCAGGAGCGATCCAGGACGCCTTCGGAAACTATCTGCTGGCCAAGGGGTTGGTGCACAAGGAATTCTCCGGACAGCTCAGGTTTGTCAGGGACGGCGACGACCAATTATACGAGCGTCTGAAGCATTGGCAGCCGGTAACGCCGGTCGCCAGCAGTTCGGGGATCCTGAAATTCCTTTTCATCCTCGGTCCGTCGCGATCGGGCAAGAGCACCATCGAGTCGATACTTGGGAAGAGCGATCTGGTCCGGAAAGGTTACGAGGGCTGGCGAGGTGGGACGGCCAGTAGCGCGCTGGAGAGGATCCGGAATTCTACGGGCTCTTATCCGCGCGATGACCCTTCGGACATCGAGAGCGGCGTCGCAGAGTCCCTTTTCTATTACGACGTGGGGGAGCTCGCCCGACAGGGTTATCAGGTCCTGACCTGTACAAACCCCTTCGCTATCGAAGTGGCGCACCTGGTTTTCGATGTATTGCCAAGCTCCTATTTCATCTTTGTTCACAGGGATCCCGTCAGCAACGCTGCGGAAATCCTGGCCACCTGGTACTCGGACAAGATGGACCATGCGTACGATCCGGAAACAGCCTTGGATCATGTCAACTGGTACAAGAAGGTTACCGAAACGCTCGCGGCCAAAATGGGTCGAAGATCCGTGGTGATCGATTACTGCGAGTTTCTCGGCGACGTCGCGTCCAGCGTAAAGTCCATAGAAAAGTTGATAGACATGGATTTGAACCTTGAGCAGGGGCTGTCAGGTCTCGCGAAGCGGGACCCCAGAAGCGAATTTCACGAGTGCTTTGAAAGCGAGCTGGAACGTCGAAGGGCGCGACTAACGACTTGTTCGTGATTGCGAGTGTCGCGAGTATCCCTGGGACGCTTCGGTACGTCCGTGCTTGCCCTGCGTCCTGAATTGTTCAGGGCAACCTCCGGTCAAACGAGTATGGCGCTCTGCCGGGGCGCCTACCCGGCAGAGGGGTGGACCGGTGTCCCGATCATCTGGTTTCTTCCACATTTTCTGCATGATAAATGGCACCGAACCGGCTCCTACCATGATTCCACGCGTCGAGCAGCCCTATTCGTAGGGATCATGGAGGCGGCAAGTCGATGAAACTCGTGTCAGGCACCTTGTTGGCGGTGGCGCTTGCGGCAGCTCCGGCCGCCATGGCCGGCGATGCAACCCGGATCAGCTGGGCGACTGCGACGCCGGGCGGCGGATTCCAGCTGTTTGGCGAGGCCATCGCCGATGTCATCAATGCCGCCGACACAGGGCTGGACGTGGAACCAGTTGCCACCAGGGGCAGCCGCGAAAACCTCCGGTTGCTGGAAGACGGCGAAGTCGACGTGGCCCAGGTCGAGGGAAACGCGGCACGCATCGCGCTGGATGGTATCGGCCGTCCGGCAGCCGACCTCAGGGTACTGTCCGTGATGTACCCCAATCCCGGGATGTTCGTGGTCCGGGGTGATTCAGGTTACAGGAGTATCGAGGACCTCCGGGGTCAGCCCGTGGCCTTCGGTACGAAGGCGTCCGGATTGCGGATACTGGCGAATGATGTGCTCGATGGCCTGGGCCTCGACCCGGACAGGGACTTCCGGCAGATCATCCTGGACAAGGCCGCGGATGGTCCCAGGCTTGTGCTCGACGGCGACGCCGCGGCGCTTTGGGGCGCGGGAATCGGGTGGCCCGGTTTCGTGGAAGTCGCCGACGGACCGTCCGGCGGTCGGTTCATTCCACCGGGGCAGGGCCAGATTGACCGGATTCTCGAGAAGCACCCGCATCTGCAGAAAATGACGGTTCCCGCCGGCACCTATACCGGCCAGGTGGAGGATATCGACTCGGTTGGCCTGTGGTCTCTTGTCCTGGTGCGGCCGGATCTCGACGACGAGTCCGTTTATCGACTGGCGCGCGCCATCCACCTTGGCCAGGATGCATTGAGCAGCCGGCTGCCGCAGGGACGGTACACCCGGGCCGAACACACGGTGAAGTACGTGCCGACGGACCGGTTGCATCCCGGTGCCGCCAGGTATTACGAGGAAATCGGTTTGTTGCCTGCATCGGATGGCCTCGTCAGGATCACGCCCCTCGGAAGCCATGACGGTGACTTCTGCCGGTACGACCGGGCCCTGGTCCTGCAGGACCCGGACGGAACGCGCCTGCTGTACGATGCCGGGCGTACGGTAGCGGGACCGGAGGATCCGCGTCTCGGCAATATCGACGTCGTACTCGTAAGTCACATGCATGGCGACCACGTCGGTGACCGGCACATTCCGACGGTGAATGCCGGCGAATGCGCCGCACCGGACATGTCGGTTGCTGCGGTGCCTGATACCAACAGTGTCAGGATCGCCCTGGGAAAAGACGCGACAATGATCACCGGCAGTGAAATGCCGAAATTCTTCGCGGCCCGGCTGGAGGCCCTTGGCGGAAGCGCCGGCCAGTCACAACTCGTGCGTTTCGGCGGATCAAGAAGCGTCAACGGTGTGACGGTGACCACGGTGCCGGCGGTGCATTCCAACGGCATCGCAGGCGCGATGATCGGCGGCAAACTGGGGGCGCTGCTCGACGCATCGGGTCTAACCGCGTATGCGGGACCGCCCACCGGTTACGTCCTGACGTTCTCCAACGGGCTCCGGGCCTACCTTTCCGGGGACACCGGGATCACCGCGGAACAGGAAACCGTCGTCAGGGATCACTACGGCGTACATCTGGCAGTCATCAATATTGGCGATACCTTCACAACCGGGCCA
>Ga0180437_10006262_pt1 | contig 15929 bp, 13 predicted proteins | sample SS_ome_4_FD_132410 | JGI IMG/M metagenome (GOLD analysis project Ga0180437, IMG submission 132410) | Hypersaline lake sediment archaeal communities from the Salton Sea, California, USA - SS_3_D_1 metaG | ecosystem: Environmental > Aquatic > Non-marine Saline and Alkaline > Hypersaline >...
GAATGTGACGCCTATGCCGTCATCAGTCGAAATGGAGTCCAAACCAATACAATATATTTTTCTCGCGAAGATGGAACTGATCTTAGCACCTTTAGACTTACTTATGAATTCCCTCTGGGTGGAGAATATGAATTTTCGCTATATCTTCAAGATCCGTTTCAATCGAGTCCTATTTTATTTGATTCATTGGAAGTTACTTATTTGAAACCTGTGCCTGGAGAAACTGTGATTCCCGATACATATCACACTGACTTGGCAATGGCAATTCCCTTAGCAATTGGGTGCATGATAGCACCATTGGGTGTAGTTGGGTATACATCTCGCGAGAAATTGAAAAGATTTCTTCAAAAAATTCGCGAAATAAAAATGAAATAACTTTTTTTTCTTTTCTTTTTCTTTTTTTTAATTATTTAAATTCAGACTAATAATTTTTTCTTTATAAGTGAAGGATAATTTGATCCATCTATTAGCATGACTGAATTGGAATCTATTCCAAAACTGCAATATACCCTAGAATTTATTGAGGGTGCCATCGCTGTGGGTGATTTATCTGAAGCCCTTCATATGGCGAGAAAAGCACTTAGTAAAGCAAATATTAAACATTGGATTGATATATTCGAGGGCCTTATTGAAAAAATCACCATTTTACAAAATGAAAAAAATGGAACAAAAGAAAAGCATACTATCACGCTCGATTCTTCTAAGTTATCAGAAACTAAGAATAGGTCTTCTCAAAATCCTCCACTGCCAGATGAATTTATATTAGTAGATGACTTAACCAAGCTTTCAGGAGTAGGTCCTACTATGGCTCTCAAATTACAAGAAGCAGGGTATCATACTTTTTCCCAGCTGGCAGAGATCAGTCCCGAAGATTTATCCCAAATCAAGGGAATTGGAGTTAGTTCTTCTATGAAGATAATTTCCTCTGCAAAAAGCTGTCTTCCTCCTTCAAATCAATCGACAACAATTCAAAAATCGAAGGATCTTAGACAAGAATGTGAATATTTATATAATACCACTATTGAGGATTCTCAACAGGATAGAGAGGAATTTAGGCAAGATTATCCTCCATCTGCCCACGTAGAAGAACCACACTTTTCGTTTGACATACCAATAAAGACTGAGAATGCTCCTACTGATAAAGATCTAACGGAAGATATAGCTAATGAAAAAGAGGAAGTCAAGGAAGTTAACCAAGAAATTACAAATAATGACACACCTTCAAGAGATACTAAAAGTCCAATTAATGAACCAATGGAAGATATAGCATATAGAATGCAGCCACTAAACCCCTCATCATCGAATAAAACTCTAAATCAGAGAGTTTTAGTTGCTTTCCAAGAGCATAGTTATTCGCCACTACATAAAAAACTCATGGTCCAAGGTATCGATGGCCTTGTTTGCAAATTGTTGTTTATCACCCCTTCCAAGCAACTTTTACTTTTCATTCCCTATAAAATTTCAACCTCATTACAAAAATTGAAAGTCTCAGAAATGGAATTAGGATCTTCAGGAATAGATCCAGCTACCCAATTACTTAGTAGGGTTGAAATTTTAAGTCAAAAACTTTATACCAATTCCTCTCTGCAAGATATGGTATCGAGAGTTCTCAACGAGAAAATCTCGCTCCAGAATAATAAGGCAATTCGTATTGAACCTTTACTAATTACCGTGAATCCGCCTTCTTTTATTGAAAAAGCTATTCCGTTTGCCTATCAACGTCAAACGAATCTTCATGTCATTGCATATAATCAAATTTCCTCATTTTTAGAATTTCTCGAACGCAAACTTTACTTCATAGAATCCTATGCTCTTTCCCATCGAGAAGTAATTTCTCCTCCCATTTCCAAAGACAAATTCTATGGCAATATTCGTCATATCTCCTATCTCTTTATTGTGTATGGTGCGTTATTTATGCTTATCATTGCGATGGGGTGGTATGATATTTTAAAATATTTTATCACACTCGGGTACTTTAGTCTTAGCTTTTATCCGATAGGACTCATCATTCTCTGGAGGAGATATCACTCTCAAGAAATAGCAGGGATTTATCAACATAAAAACATGCAATATCCAGAACGCTTAAAATTTGAGGAAGAGGATTTAATACTCATCCGAGAAGGGCTTAGTTTGGAACAGATGGGACAATTTAGCTATGAATGTTTCGGTAAAGAAATTCCCAATAAATTCATAGAAGGAATCGAAAAGGCACAAATGGAGCAGATGATTATCCCTCAAAATCGATCACAGTCCAATACTCACCCTCTTAAAGAACCAAAAGCTCAATTAGAGCAGCAATATCGTCTATCATCTCATAAAAATTATATTAAACAATCATATCCAGAAGAAAAGGAAAAAAATATATTCAAACCAAAAACAGGTGAAGTGAAAGATGAAGATGATAATCGATCAAAATCTGATTTAATTAAGAAGTATAGCGTGTTTCTCGATAACTAACTTATTGTATTAGAGATTCTCACCTTTTTAATCAAAATACTAATATGTCCTCTTCTTAAAAAAGTTCAATTTTTTCTTTAAAAGGCTTCAGTAATAATAGATCTCAAAAGTATGTACTTTTGTGAAATAAATGACAGAGTTAAAAACATATTTTAAGTTTATCTTTGTGTTCGGAATTTGTATGGCTTCAGTTTCATTGTTTTTCCAGTGGTATACTTTCCAAGCTTTTTCTTGGGAAGGAGAACAAGTAGTCCTATGGGAGTTTCACCTATTTTTGGGGTGGACTACTCCCTTTTCTTCTGAGGCATGGTTTAATACAGCGTATCAACCTGAAAATATTCCTTTTCCACTGATCATTAATTTCATCTATTTAGGGATAATGATACTTAGCCTTTATGCGGGGTTAGCAATTAATCTTGAGGATGCTTCTCAACTGAAAAAAGCAAAGAAGTACGGTTATATCCATCTTTCCACTTTACTGTTGAGTGCATATTATATCTGTATCGTTCCGGTATATTTTTTTCTCTTTCAGGAACTATATTTTCCTTATCTTATATTTAGCGATCCTGAGTTTATCGTCATTCATTATACCGTTTCTCAAGGCTACTGGCTTCAATTTTTCGCCTTCGGGTGTATTTTTCCTTATACACTCTACTTCGCAATCACTACCACCCGTTTTGAACGTGCCCCAAAACCATTAGAGCAAAAAATTTCTGAGATCCTAAAAAATGTTCAAATTCCGATTGATTTTCATCAACTTATTGCCGAAGAACGTATCGAATTAGAAAACGAGGGACTTCCTGCACTATATGATACCAAAGACAAGAACATATTCGAACAATTTTTACGACAGAGGGAGAGACCATGAAAGAGCCGTTAATCGATCTTCAGTTAAAGCATTTAACCCAGCTTTGTATTGCTACCCAAAATTATAGCAAATTGGGCTCAGTAGTGAGCATACTTATCTCAAATCGATTGGATGAGATTGGGATTAAATTAGGAATTAAACCCAGAGAGAAAGACAATGGAGAAAGTATGGCTGCCTATATGGAAATGATTAATCGAATCTTACACAATAATTTTGGTCTTACCTTATTTTCACCTACTCTTCATGAAAAAGTTCGCTACAATGAAGCAGTAATCACACGACGGTCCAAACCCTTAGATTGTAACCATATTGAAATCACACGCAACTTAATTCAATGTTATTACGAATTACGTAAATTAGATGTACCAAATCTTTATCAAACCATTTCTAGTGAAGAAATAATCGAAATACCTAATGTAAAAGTACTTTCTTTTCTTTCGAAAGGTAGGGCCAAAGAAAAGAACGGAATGAAAGGAATTACTCCCTTAGTACTACAAAAAATACGGGATGAAGAGCGGAATGCTGAACGTCAATTACAGAATCATTATGACCCTGAATTATTTGAGCGCACACTCCAACTTAAAACTATCCGTAAATCATTCCAAAATCAAAAATCAGGTAAAATTACTATTGAAGGATCTCTCAAAGATAACATCAATTATATGCGTACTAAAGAGCGACTAATGCAATATTTGCTTATCGGATGGATTTTAGCTTTATGCATGCTGGGTGCAGTGGTTTTAACTCAAAGCATTTTATTTCCTGCCACCGCGTTTGGAGTAAGTCCCTACTTACTCGTTATATTTGGACCTTGTGCGTTATTGATTCTTTTATATCGGTATTATAGCAATTCAGGGGGTGATTATACCTTATGAACCGTTATTCGAAACAATGGCAACAAACTTATAATACTCAGAATAAGACGCAGAACTCCTCAACTGCTACTCGAACGGATTCTAAAAATGATTATGAATTAACTGATAAAATGCTCATTTGGGAAGATCATAATCCTACGATTCTCGATATATCTACTTCTTTCCTAAAACGAGTCTTACCGATTGGAATTGGACTTCTTTATTTACTCACAATTACTTTTCTGACAAAAAATTTGATTCTCGCCATTTTAGGTATGGTGCTTTTTGAGGTCGTTTTTATAATTATATTCCGGGATCAATTCTTTCGTCTCCACCACCAAGTTCGATATGATGTCCCCAATCCCTTTCCTGAGCATCAATTCTGGCAGTTAATCCACGATCGAAGTGTACTATATATGACGCATACAAAATATGAGTATACAACAGGTATCAAAGTGTTTCAAATTAAAATTCTTCCTGAAAATGTACGAGCTAATTTAGAACGATTTTTAAGCTCTTTAGCTGCCATCTATATCCCTTTTTCCTATCAGGTAGTGCAAAAGCCTCTTCGCTCCTCAGTAAGTAAGAACTCAAAAGGAACTCGTTTTCAGACGCTTGTCTACTTTACGGTCTTCTACGATGTCAAAGGAAAACTAACGCCTCCAAAATTAGATCTACTTAATGAGAAACTTTCTAGTTATGCAATTGCTTTAGAGAATAATTTTTTAGCCAACTTTCATCATTATAACATTCAACCCCTTAATGGAAATGAACTTGCGAACTCTTTTTTAACCTTTATTTTGGGGCGCGCCCTCCCTTCTAAGGGCGAAGAGGAAGATTTAGATATATTTGAAGATAAGGAAGGGCTTTCAACCACCAAATTTTTCACACGAATATCTTTTCGGGATATATTAAAATGGATCTGGGCAACTGGGGTGGTATTTTCTATTGATGCTTTATTGAACGCCCTAACTATATCCTTCGGATATCGTATTATGATTATTCTCGGATTAAGTATATTACTGCTGTTATCTTGGACCCCTTCTCTTCGATCTTTATTTCATAAGCAAGTTTCTGACCTTCCATTTTCCACAGATGTTGTAGCGATAAATTTATTTTCCGGAGTATCGTTTTTCAAACTTCCTCGAATTTCCGATACTGTCTTTTACCAAACAGAAGATGGATACATCGGAGGAATGAAACAACTTCACCTACGATTTGCTAGTGTCCCAATTATTCCAACAGTCTATATCGGACACCATATGCCTCCAACGACAAAATTATATGAGTCTCTTATTCAACAACATATTCACTTTACATATACCATACAAGCATTACCTATTAGTTATAAGGGACTTTTATACTTTTCAAAATATCTGCGCAAGAGTGTATGGAATTATATGCAACGTCATCTCAAAATCTCAACTGTGCAAAGTAATTGGCTAGCTCAAAGACGAGGGATTTGGCGAACTATTCTTACCCTTTCCACTTCACATTCGATTTATGACCCTTCGGGTTCCATTGAAAGCATAGAGCAAATAGAAGCGACCTTGCATCAAAATATTACTGCTCTTCAAAATGGCTTTAGAGCTCATTTCCCGAACTGTCATCTTATTTCGCTACGAGCTCGCATGTTAGAAATGGGAGTATTATTTGAATTGCTTAAAACAAACCGTATTCGCCCTAAAGGCACGCATTTATATCATCTTCTTCTCCAAGGATGTAACGTTATTGCCTTTTTATGGCTATCCGACCTTTTCAAGAAGGGCATCGAAACTAAAGTAGCAACTGAATTTAACAGTCCCCTTTCTCTGGAAAATTTTATAATGATTGGCTGGACTATTAATACAGAAACCTTAAAGCGAGAAATCTCAGCAGGGTTTACTAAAGCACAACTAGATAATCTGCTCATTACCAATGGAAAACAAGAACAACAGCACTTACTAATTATGCATATTGTAGGAGAATTGATTAAAAAACGTTATCCGTCCATTATTTTTGATTTTACAGGTGATTATTCGCGTCTTATACGGATTTTTGAAGGGACAGATTTCGAAGATAGTTTTCTCTATTACAAATTAGGAACCACCTTTAACTTAGACTTGGTCCGCTCCGGGATAAAGAATGATCCTAATAATCTAGATTATATGGATTATATGTATGATGCTTATGCAGCTTGTTTCAAAAAAGATGAACGTACTATTGAAATTTTCAAAAATACCCTTCAACGCAATTTAGATTTAGAAAACAAACTTTCATCCACAACAGTTTCATTGGATTTGGTAAGTAAACCTGATTGGATTAAAAAACAAGAACCTGGAATTACCTCGGTGATAAACTTTTTCAAAGAATTTTCCCGTCAAGAACTTAGTTTCTTTCAAACTGTAAATAATTCTTCCAGTTCGGTTATTGAGCATTTATTAATTAGTGATAGAACTATAATCGTAGACATTTCCTCACCAAACAAGCTAGAGAAAAAAGTATTTTTGATGTTTATTATGTTAGCTAAGCTGATTCATTACATACAAAATGGTTACAAGTTTTCTCCTAAATTTATTACTTTACCACATGTCGATCTAGTCTTTGATTCGTTTTCTATCGATAAAAATAAGAGTTATGGGCGAATTGCCAAATTTTTTGATCCACTTCGTTCTTCGGGATTTGGTTTAATAATTGGTGCGTCTCAAGTAAATTTTCTCCATTCCAGTCTCTTCACTCATTTTGAAAACGTTGTATCATTTAAAGTAGTTGATAAAAGAGATATTGCCGTACTTAAAAATGTTATGGGCTTAGATACGCTCCATGGCTCAGGAATTTATAGTAAATCTCGCAATGAAACGTATCAAATTCAATATCTTATGAATCTACGAAAAAATGAGGCTTTAATCAAACGGGATGATATATACCAACCATTTCCAATTGAAATGGATTGGGAATTACTTAATCAAACAAAACCTTATGCTTGGAACGAGATAGTCGCTTATATGAAGCAACAAGGATTTGATTTAGAGTCTGCTGTAAAAACCTTAATTGCCCAGACCAAATTAACTCTTTTTGAAAAAAATTTTGGAGAGTATTCTTTTCTAATTGAACCTATCATTTCTTTTTTAAGCGATCTCCGAACAATGGATCAGATTGGAAATTTATTTGCTGAGACTATTAAAAAAGAATTAAAAGTACGGTTAGATCCCAAATTATCCCAATTTTCTCAAGAGAAAAAACGGAAACAAAAGATTCGAAACGAAATATTCAACATTATTTTGAAACATGAATACCTTAAAGAACACCATCCTCCCTCAGCTAGCGGTTCGGAATCTGTGCGTACGTCTTACTATGTTGGACCTCAATTTGATAAAGCTTTAGAAGATTTTATCACAGTCAAAAAGCAGATCCCTACAGAAATGGACATAATTCAACAAGAATCTGCTACTCCAATCGAAAAAATCGAAAAGATATTAGGAACATCTGCAGAATCAGAACAAATTAAAGAAATCAGTAATAAGACAATTTCTTACTTGGATAAATATCGGTTTCAAAAAGTTGTTGCAAAAGTTAATAGCGAGATGTTTATGGAGTTATTTGAAATAGATCGCGCATTAAACCGAAAAGATTATCGAAGCGGATTGGAAAGAGCTAAAGAATATTTGGAGAGATTTATCTTTGGGGTATACAATGGCTATTATAAAGTAGATTATGTTATCACGAATCAAGACTTAACTCAATTTATTACCGATATGACAAATTTACAAGGCTTTCCCTATACCTTTGAGCAATTTGAAGACTTAAAGTCCATTTTCGAGGGCATTTCATTTCAAGAATATAATTTAGAAGAAACGTTGAAAACAGCATATGAAAAATTACAAAACTTCTATAATAAAATGCAGTCCTATATCTATTCGGATTCGGACTCAGAGGAGGAATTAGAATCAAAATGACCCTTATTTATGACCGCGCAAAGTTTCGGAAATATTTAGAACAGATTATCTTCAATAAGGAGGAGTTAACAAACATTCGCAGTCTGATAAGTAAGATGCCAGAGAAGAAGAAAACTATCGATCAATTGAAGGCTAAATTAATAGAATCCCGTGCGCGTATCTTGGATGACGTCGCTGATTTCACAGATTTCTATATAAACAAGAAGCTTGAAGGATTTACTGATCAATTCCAAAAAAAGAAAAACATTTTGAAGGAGATACCAAACTTCAAGGAAACGTTATTCTCTCATATCGAAAATTTAAATCTCCCCGGCTGGATAGAATCTGTTCGCGATTGTATTCCATCCTTTGATCCTCTTATTCGCAATAACGAGAAATTTCTCATTAGCTTTTGGAGTCGCTTAGAGAAATATCATAAGGATAATTTCGGGATACCCCGTGATAATATGCCCGAAAAAATTAAAGATCTATGCCTTCCTTCAGCCCTGGAAAAAAAATTACTTTATCTTAATAAAATCCGTAATAACCGAGTTCATACTCTTAAAGAACTCACTGAAGAACATGTATTTGAATTTTATCGAACCTATTTTATATTTTTAACATATCGAATTGACACCACGTTTTCGCGAAATCCTCAACTCAATGATGTTGTGATTCAAATACTCATGGATTACTTCACAGCTCCTTTTAAGAACGATCTAAAATTATGCAGTTGTATTAAGGAAGCGGTTAGGATGTATTTTCAGTATATAAGGAGGGTAAACTAAATGAATAATAAAACTTCTCTCGAACAAAATCAAATAGCTAAATATCTAGAGAAGATCATTTTTTCTAAAGATGAGCTAAGAGAACTAGCTAAAAATATTACTGAATTAATGGAAGGAAAAATTTCTTCTGATGAGTATAAAACTAAGCTGCTAGAGTCGCGTGTACGAATCTTGAATGATATCACTGAATTTTCTGAGTTTTATATCAAATCACAAATGAATTTGGAGCCATCAGGAAAACAGAATGATAATCAATTAGAAGCAGAGTTAATAGAAAAAACTAAATTATTAGAAGAAATCGCCAAGCGTCTCCAAAAAATAGAAAATATATAATTTTACAAGAACTCTATTAAAAAACCAATTAATAAGGCAATCATCATTATCGCTATCATAACACCTAACACTATAGAATAACCCTTTGGTTCTATTTGGTTTTTCTTATCCATTTTTCTTATGAGAGGAAATAATTTAAAGTAAAATGTTGCTATCGAAATTATCAAAGCAATAATTGAAATACTTTGGGTTAAGGGGTCTCCAAATATTATTATTACAATAACTAGTAAGATAAATATTATTTTGGTTCCTGCAACCCAGTATACTAAGTATCTCACGAGATCATGGACTTCAGGGTCATTCTTTGATTTTTCCCATGCTTTAAAAATTCCTACGGCATTTGAGATCTTTGAACCTGGTTTAAAATAGAGTGTAATTACATTTAGAAATTCCATCGCTAAAAATATAATGAGAATTATCGTAGTTATCAGATTCATTTCATAAACCAATTGTATTGTTATTGAATTGTTTAAGTTGTATTTAGCTTAATAATATTCGCACTTGTATCTTATTTTCTATGAAAGCAACGCACAATTTATTTTAAGGTTATAAGAAAGACTCACTAATTTAATGAGACTCTATTTAAGAAAGCTTTTAATTCAATGAGATTTAATTTTAAAATAATCTTTGAAAGAATTAGGAATTTAATGCGATGTTTCAAATAGAAGAGGCACCTACGGGTAGCACTAAATGTGATTGGTGTGAAGAACTTATTAAAAAAGGTACACTTAGGCTTAGATTTGCCCCAGGAAAAGGGTATAATTATTATTGGCATCAAGAGTGTGGGATTAAATACTTGGAGGGTCTAAAAATTTTGCTACAAAAGGGCGAAAAAGGTCATATTGGTCGAGCAGAATCAGATAAAGCTCGTAAAGATGCGGGATCATAAATTAGGAATTTTATTAGTATTTACTCATTGTGAGTTTTCAATAAATTAATTTTTAAGAGAAAATTTAAATAATATTTCAATTGAAGCCATTTATCCGTTTCAAATGATTGAGCTTTTAATGTATAACCTTTCAAAAACTTTGGATGAATTAGCTATTGAAAAATTAATTTAGTGAGTATTTCAAATAAGGTCTCTCTATTATACATAAACTGAGCGCATAACGACTCCCCAATATCCATTTTGATTAGTTATAATCCAGATTGCAGGGGAAGTTGCTATTTTAGTTCCATCATATTTGTAACGAGTGAACTGTAGCTCAAGATGTACTTTATTTTTGCCGCTATGAAGCACACGTCTGGTATCCCAGCAAGTGTGATGCCATTCAGATATTTTACTCATCGCCTCGAAATATTTTTTTGAGAGAAAGGGAGGCTTTTCAGTAGAAATGGTATTACCGTTCACTAAAATAGCAATATGAGGATAGTGAACATGTTTATCACACTCATCTGGATCAGATGTATTAAATGCATTCATGAAATTTATAGCCGCGAGAACTGCTTTCTCTTCATATTCATTTTTTACCACAGTAATTACTTTTATTTTCTCTTCGGACTCATAAGAAACTCTTTCATAGGTGATTATATCCTTTGGATAATCTTCATTTTTTGACATTATATTTTTTTTTCGCCCTTTTTTATTTAAATATAATATTATGTTTAATCTTTTAATTTAAACCTTTTTTCCTACAGCGAATAAATGTTTATAAATTTCAAAGGAATTTTATTTATATTGCAAATATTTATCTTATATTATTAGAGATTACTCTTAAAAATTAAACTTGGGAAAACATTCATGAGCTTTAGAATTGAAAGTAAGGAACAATTTGTCGAATTATGGACCAATATTTATAAAGCTGAAGGTAAACCTGATTGGTCGCATATGATCCGATATTATGATGATAATATATATTTTCGGGATTCTATTCAAGAAATTCGAGGTATAAGAGAATTTAGAGCTATGACTGAACGATTAGTCAAGCGATCTAAAGATTTGAAAATGAAAATGGTCAATATTGTTTTTGAAGGGAACATCATTTTTTTTGAATGGGAGATGGGGTTAAGTTTTATGAAATCTCCTAATTCGAAGATATTTGGAGCAAGTCGTATGACATTAAATGATAATGGAAAAATCATCGATCAAAGGGATTATTATGATCTCTGGGGTGACATCCTCGATAACATTCCCGGTATAGCTAAAGGGTATCGAAAGTTTATGAGGAAAATGTTCGGGTGATTATCCTTGAATAGATATAAATACTTGGGACAGTATAGGGTATCCAATATCATGGCAATGCTCCGCAATAGTAATGCAGAACCATTGGAATGCCAAGAAGATTTTAAAGGGCATCTAGTTACCATAACTGGAGCAACCTCTGGAATTGGATATGTTACTGCAAGAGAATATGCCTCACACGGAGCGAATCTGTTAGTAATAAACCGAAACAAGGAAAAAACACTAAATCTATGTGATGAAATTAAGCAAGATTTTGGCGTTGAATGCAAATACAAACTTGCAGATTTTGCTCACATTTCCGATGTAAAGAGAGTGGGTGAAGAATTAGCAGATTCCGATTTGAATATTGATGTGTTTATTCACAATGCAGGTGTCTATTTAGATGAGAGAACAATATCTGAAGACGGCCTTGAGATGGTTTTTCAAGTGGATCATTTAAGTTCCTTTATTTTAACTTATCTTTTAAAAGATAAATTAATGACCCAAGAAAAATGCAGAATTATATTAGTGAACTCCGAGGGGCATCGTTTTGCCATCCTTGGATTGAAATTGGATGATCTTAACTGGCAGAAGCGAAGCTATTCAGGGCTTAAAAGTTATGGATCTGCTAAACTGTCCCAACTTCTTACAATGATCAAGTTTAACAATTACTTTCGAAATAGTGGCGTTACAATAAATGCAATGCATCCTGGTAATGTAAAAACCAACATGGGTGAAGAGGACAGTGGGTTTTTCCAGAGAGTATTTATTGAACCCTCTTACCGACCACCAGAGATATCTGCAAAAGCCTTATACTATCTCGGGGTCTCTAAGGATATTGAAGGGGTGAGTGGTAGGTTTTTCAACCTCACTTACGAAGAGGAGCCCGCACCTCCTGTTTTGGACCGTGATGCCGTAGAAAAGATATGGGATTTGAGTATAAAGTTAGGCGGACTAGAATGACGACAAAAAGCCATGAGATTATCGTTGTAGGAGCAGGTATGGCAGGATTGACCGCGGCAGCCTATTTATCGAGGGCCGGTCATGATATTCTTTTGATCGAAAAAAACGAAGCTTGCGGAGGTTTGATAACTTCGTTCCAAAGAGATGGGTTTGTGTTTGATACTGGTCCGAGGTCTATTGAAAACGCAGGAACCGTGCGACCCTTGTTAAAAGACCTTGAAATTTCACTTGATCTGCTTGAAAGTCCTGTTTCAATTGGAATAGAAAATGAGGTTATTCACTTTACTTCACCCGAGAGTATACATGAATATCAATCCTTATTAGAGAGCCTATTTCCCGATAATAAAGAGGAGATAACCGCAATCTTCTCATTGATTGAGAAAATTCTGAAAGACATGGCTATTTTATACGGAATTGATAACCCGATTTTCAGAGATATGAAGAATATAGGCTATCTTTTCAGGGAATTACTTCCGTATTTTCCAAAGTTCCTACTTGCTATTCGTCGGATAAATCGAAGAAACGATCCTGTCGAAGATACTCTAAAAAAATATACTTCAAATCAATCACTTATCAATATCATTGCGCAACATTTCTTCAGAAATACACCCACTTTTTTTGCGCTAGGTTATTTTCACGTTTACCTTGAATATTTGTATCCAAGAGGAGGTACAGGTAAAATTCCCGAAACACTCTCACAAAAGATCATTAACTGGGGGGGATCAATTTTATATGGTACAGAAATAAACGAGATCATTCCTTCTGAAAGAATGTTAACTGATATTGAGGGTAACACGTTTTTCTATGATAATCTCATTTGGTGCGCGGATTTAAAATCTTTATACCAACGTCTTAATTACCAAGATATAGAGGAAAAAATCTCTCGAAAGATAGCTATTCAAGAAGAGAAAATACTCACCAAGCGAGGAGGAGACTCTGTATTTTCCTTATTCTTAGCTATAGACGAGCCTTTAGACACATTTCGATCGATTTCGAATGCTCATTTTTTTTATACTCCCTCAAAAAAAGGTTTGCCAGAGTCAATTTGGAATGATTTAAAAGCAATTATCGAGAATTTCGAACGCACGCCTAAAGAAACCATCATTCAGTGGGTAGAAGATTATTGTGCATTTAATACGTACGAGATTTCCATACCAGGGCTTAGAGATCCCTCATTAGTTCCAAAAGACAAAACTGGATTAATAGCAAGCCTTTTCTTTGAATATGATCTCATGAAAAAGGTTAAGGAAGCAGGTTGGTATGAGGAGTTCAAAACAGTCATTGAAAATTGCATCTTATCGGTTTTAGCAAACTCCATTTATCCGAATATCAAGGATAAAATTCTGTTTCATTTCTCTTCAACTCCCATTAGCATCTTAAACAGAGTGGGAAGTTCTGAAGGAGCAATAACTGGCTGGTCATTTGAAAAACCCCTCCCTGTGGTTCAAGGTATTCTTAATATATTTAAATCAGTGAAAACTCCGATTCCAAATGTGCAGCAAGCGGGTCAGTGGGCTTATAGTCCTTCCGGAGTGCCCATCGCTATTTTAACGGGAGTGGTAGCTGCCAAGAATTTGATGAAGAATAAAAAATAAGCTTTATGCCTATAATTATTTATGGAATCTTATTAGAAAATTAGTAATAGCACAATTATACTGATAAGTACTAGATAAGAAATTACAAGCATTCCATAAATGGGTTTTTTTATATCACCAGCTGACATGGTCTTGAATCCAGTACTATTAAGGAAATTCTTTATTTGAAGATCTAAGTCCTGCTGATTTTTAACCGCATACTTTTGTAAGTCTTGCTTAATAATGAAGTGTTGACTATAAGGAAAAACAAGCGCGTTTACTGGCTTCACGGGATCAATAATATTAGCTAGGTAAGAATTCGCTTTGATTGAAACATGTTCTAAAGGTATGTTTACTGCTTCTTTTACCATATCTGAGTCAAAAATCAGGCTGAAAGGCTCTGAAAATTCGCTTTTTAGCTCACCACCATAATCGACAATAAGATTTCCTTCAATCCAGAGAGATTCGTCTAATTCCCTTGAATCCCCTTTTTCCAAATCAGCTGATAAAATAAGTTCTTTATTCTTACTGCGATTCTCAAGATCAACTATTAACTCCCCGGAATACGTGGTTGCAAACACGGCTGGATCACAGGTGTATCCACAAAATCCATTCTTTGGGTCATAACTGTTAGTGTTTGTTTCATAATCACAAATAATCCAAGACAGCATCCCAGTCTCTTTATTACGAGCAATTATATAAAACTCGGCTCGCATACCAATAAATCCCGAAGTTCGAGCAGTAAATACGCTCGCAATGACCATGGGAAACTTTGGATCATTCTTAAAAAATGAGACTTCTGCTAATTCATATCCTTTAGGTAGCATCTCTTGCGCTACTGAAGTATTTGTTATTCTAAAAGATAGAAAGAAACCATAGGGATCTACTATGAATCCCATATAGGGAATCCTCTCCTTACCGCTCTGCGTAAATTTATGTTGGGTTTTTAAAGGAAGAGATTTACTGAAACTGCTCAAAAAGCTAATACCAGTGACATCTTGAGGCTTTACCAAAGATTCTGTCTTTTTTATAAAATCCCTGTATTCTTCTTGGTCCATCTACATAAACCTTAGCTTTTTTTTTATCTATTTTCAAATATTTATTATCAATAAAATAACTAGGGAAATAAAGGTTATCACAAATAAAAAGATTCCCAATAATAACATTCTCTTCAAACCTCTAGTTGAAAAGGTTTTCATTTCGTTCATATCTGCAATTTTATTATAATTTTCGATCATATCATTGGTATTATGGATATAAGTGCGACAACCTGGACTGTCGGCAATATAGTGCTGAGCAAAGGGGAAACATAAGACCTTAATTAGTTCTGGCTCTGCTAAATCTGGGAATAGGTTATTAAACTTGAGATGAACATCCTCAAGAGGAATGTCTAAAGCTTTTTCAACTTCAGCAGGATCAAATATAACAGCAAGGGTGTCATCCTTTTTACTATCAGAATATTTTTTACTGTGACCGATCGATGTATTTCCTAATACCCAAAGGGGTTGATCTAGGTTGCGCATTTTTCCATTAGTAATATTACCTTTTAAGATTATTTGTCGGTCAGTAGTGTCTTCTTTAAAATCCAATATAATATCTCCCTTGGAACTAGTTGTATATATCGCATTTTTACAGTTTCTATCTGCAACTCCTACGGAAGGAGTTGCAATAATTGTATTACTCAAAATATCGATGAAAATCCAGGAGATAAGCCCGGTTTTTTTATCTTCTGCAACAAGATAGCATTCTAACCTAGAACCCCAAAATGTACTTGCTCGAGTATTGAAAACCCCCATTCCAAAATAATGTTCTGGTTCTTCATCCGCAAAAATTCTGGTCTTCTTTAACTCATAACGTTCCGGTAATAATGATTTTGCTTTTTCGATATTTTTAAGCTTAAAGAATAAAAACAGACAATAAGGCTCAATTACAAAACCCATGTAGGGCGTCTTTCTTGAAGTTCTAACTAATAGCTTTTTAAAAAGTGAGGTAGGTAAAAGCTTTTTGAAGGATTGAA
>Ga0180437_10006265_pt1 | contig 15927 bp, 15 predicted proteins | sample SS_ome_4_FD_132410 | JGI IMG/M metagenome (GOLD analysis project Ga0180437, IMG submission 132410) | Hypersaline lake sediment archaeal communities from the Salton Sea, California, USA - SS_3_D_1 metaG | ecosystem: Environmental > Aquatic > Non-marine Saline and Alkaline > Hypersaline >...
ATTAGACAATAAACTATTATAAGCAAAATATGCGCAGAGAATACATGATTCCAAGCGAGCGCGCCGAAGCAGAAAGGGCTGAGCTAGAAATGTCAGAAAAAGCGCTCGAGGAAAAAATCACTAAAATGACGCCTGAGGAAATCAAAGCCCGAAACCAGGAAATTGAAAACCGGTTTAGGGAAATTGATGAAATTTCAAACGACCCCAAAGCAATGGAAAAGACCTTTGGTGTTAATGCTTTTGAAAAAATGGAAAATGAATATAATAAATTAGAGCGCGAAAGAGCGCTTCTTTTTATTGAAAAACCAATCGCGGTTAGTGAAGAAAAAATACAAGAAATTAAACAAGACCTGCCAAAAGTAATTGTTGATTGGCAGGCTCTCGGCCTTGCCGAACCAAAAGAAGAAGCCCCAACCCCGGAAGTCAAACCCCAAGCCCCGACAGAATTACCTCTGGCAAACATTGATCAGATTAAAGAAACGAAGCTGGTTGACATTATCTTTGCTGACTTAAAAAAAGCACCAGCTCAGCTTGGCGCCGATATCAGGGCTGCCTGGCAAGTAGTGCGCGACGAGCTTAAGCTTAAAAAAACTGAAAAAGAAATTTGGTGGCCTGAGGCAATAGAAGAACCGGTTTTTGACCTTAAACGCCCGATCCCCCTTCCTGATCCGATCGAGCCGATGCCGATTATCAATCTTGCTAAAAAAATCCAGGAGCAAAAAGTCAAAGAAATGAAAGCCAAAATTGACGCCCTTGAACCAGGCTGGCAGGAGATCGCTGACGAACTTGACCCAACCAAACAAAAAGAACGTGACGAAAAAACAAGAAAAACCAAAGAATATAAAACTTTCAAAGAGGGGTTTGAAAAATTAGGCGCCGCCTACAAGGATATACCGATCAAGCCGCGTGGCGGCGATCTATTGATCAATTTTCTTGACGGCATTTACCGCGTTGGCAAAGAAGATTCTGATCTAAGAAAAGCTGGTGAACTATTGTACAAAGATATTTTAAACGGCGATGCAAAGATGCCGGTCCAAAAATGGGAATACCAAGACCGCCTTGAGCTAAGAGCACAAAATTTAGATTTCATGCCTTTGCTGAGTGATTTAACCCAAGAACAAGCTCGCATTGAAGAAAAAATTGATAAGAAGAAAAAATATTTAAAATCACTCGAACCAAAGATTGTTTTTCTCACCTCAACCGAACGCTGGTCTCATTTAGCTGCCACCCACAATCTGGAAGTTGAATTAAAAATACACGAAGAGTATTTAGAAAAGATCAACAAAACTTTAGAACTTGAAAAAAAAGGCAAACGCAAAGTCAAAATGCCTGAAGCAAAAGAAATGTTTAAACTTCCACCAGAATGGCTTGACTTTCCTGAAGTTGAAGTCGTGGAAGAAGAAGCTGCCGAGGTTGCTGCATAAATTCTTGATAAAAATATTTAAAAAACGACCCCTCATCAGGGCCGTTTTTAATAAAAGAAGAACCCCCTGAGCATTGCCCAGGGGGGGGGTGAAGGAGGTTGTTGGTTGATTCAGTGGGACAGCTCCCAACCATTCTCGTCCCAGCGGCCATTCTTGAGAATGTCGATGGGAAGCGTGGCCGAACCGCCCCAGCCACCGTGCGCCTTGCCAGCGACGTCATGCTGAAACTCGCCGTCACCAGCAGGAGTGACATACTCTGTACCGCCGTCATCCAGCGGACGCTGGTATGCACGTCCCTTTTGCAAGCCATCAATCACTTCGCCAAGTGAAAACATTTTTCCTCCAAAAGTTAAATCGCCACGAGACTCTCGTGGCAGAGGTTCGGATCATGATTCTAGAACAATTCATAATAGCATAATAAAACACGATTGTCAAGTGTCGCTTAATAAAAACGACCCCTCATCAGGGCCGTTTTTGTTTTATCGTATTATTTTCTAAGTTCGTCCTCTATCTCCATCAACCGATTGTACTTGGCAACCCGCTCAGACCGCGAAAGGCTGCCGGTTTTAATGTAATCTGCGGCAACCGCTACGCTAAGATCAGAAATAAACGTATCTGATGTTTCACCCGAACGATGCGAAATAATAACTTTATAACCCTTACTCTTGGCGAGCAGAATCGTGTCAATTGTGTCAGTAAGCGATCCAATCTGATTTACCTTAATGAGAATCGCATTCCCGACCTTCATATCAATGCCCTTCTTTAGCCTCAGTGCGTTTGTCACAAAAAGATCATCACCAACCAGTAGCGTCTTGTTACCCAAGGCCTTGGTGTGCTCTACCCAGTTTTCCCAATCATCCTCATCCAACCCATCCTCAATTGAAATCAAAGGATATTTTTTTATCCAAACCTCATAAAGCTTAGTCATCTCACTTGCTTTTAGTTTTTTCTTTTCCACTTTAAGATTGTAGCGCTTGGATTTTTTATTGTAGAATTCTGAAGCTGCCGCATCAATGGCAATAAATATTTCTTTGCCTGGCTTATATTTGGCCGCACGTATTGCCTCCATAATAAGATCAAATGCCTTGGCGTTCCTTCCCAAATATGGTGCAAAGCCACCTTCGTCACCAACTGATGTTACATAACCCTTGCTTTTTAAAATCTTTCCCAAGTGATGAAAAACTTCAGAACCGGCTCTCACTTTTTCTTTAAACGACCTTACCTTTGGCACGATCATAAATTCCTGAATATCGAGACTCCAGTTGGCGTGCGCTCCCCCATTTAAAATATTCATTGTTGGCGTAGGCAGCTTTGGTTTTATCTTTCGTAAACGATAAGCGCTGTTGATATATTTATACAACGGCTTTTTGGTTTCCGCGGCTCCGGCGCGCGCGCAGGCCAAAGACACACCCAAGATTGCATTTGCCCCGAGTCTTTTCTTGTTTGTAGTCCCGTCTAGCTCAAGCATAGCATGATCGATATCGGCCTGACGGCAAACATCAACCCCGCGCATTACTGGTGCGATTTTTTTATTGACATTTGATACTGCTTTGAGCACGCCCTTGCCCAGATAACGTTTCTTATCTCCGTCGCGAAGTTCCAGTGCCTCATGCACGCCGGTTGAAGCACCGGACGGCACCTTGGCTACGCCAACGACGCCTGAAGCAAGCGTCACCTTTACCTCCACCGTCGGATTACCCCGTGAATCAAGAATTTCCCGGGCTTTAATGTTTTTTATCTTTGGATTCATATGACTAATTAATTTCAAAAGTTACTGATACATTAGAGGTAATATCGAGACTCCCGGCTTCAACCTGCGGCACCTCACCGGCACCGCCCAAACCCTCGGCAAATTCGTAATATTTACCCGCAACCGGTGAATAAGTGTCTTCACTAAATCCGACTACCTCTCCCAAAGAAATACCTAAAGCCGCGGCAATATTCTGCGCCTTTGTATTGGCGTCAGCCAATGCCTGCAAGCGAGCCTGTTCCTTAAGACTGTCCGGGTCGTCAATACTAAACTGCACTCCGGAAACTTGGTTTGCCCCGGCGGTCCCGGTCGCGCCCAGCACCGCGCTGATTTTCGTAAGATCGCGTATCTTAACCCGCACGCTCTGACTCACCCGATAACCCACGATGTCACTTCGGCCCTCAGTGTATTCGTACTTTGGATAAATAGAATAATCAGTTGTCTGGAGGTCACTGGCATCAATGCCCATTTTTTTAAGCTCGGCGATTAAAGCGTTCATCTTTTCAGTATTGTCGGCCTGCGCTTTTATAACCGTAACATCTTCTGAAACCATCCCAACATTAACCACCGCAATATTCGGCGTGCCGATCACCTCGCCCTGGCCGGCAATAGTAATCACGTCACGCTCTTGCGGCGCCTTGCCGATCTCGTCAATCTCCTTATATTTTGCCTGAATCCCGAAAGCCATAAAAACAATGGAATAAACCAGCAATATGCCCAAAAGAACATAAAATAATTTTTCGTCCGGCCACTTTGGCCAAAAAGATTTATCTGACATATTTTTTTCTTTAGTTTTTTTAATTGATTTTTTTGGTGACATAATCCTCCAAATTAATTATTATTTTTTTAAAATTATTAATCCCGGTAATTGCTTTCCCTGCAAAAACTCAAGCATCGCTCCCCCGCCGGTTGATACAAAAGTAAATTTTTTTGTCAGGCCAAGCCGGTTGATCGACATCAGGGTTTCGCCACCACCCACATAGGTCTTGGCACGCGAGCGGGCCATCGCACGGGCAATCTCGTTGGTGGCGCGGCTAAAAGCCGGAACCTCAACTAGACCGAGCGGACCGTTCCAGATAATTGTTCTGGCGCCCTGAAGACGCTTTTTATACTCTTTTACTGTCTCCGGACCGACATCATATATTGCCTGGCCCTTCTGGCAAAGCACTGGACATGCCTCATCGATATTGACAGTTTTTAATTTACGGAAAGTTTTTGTATCACCAATCACCAAATCAACTGGCTTGCAAATTTTTTTACCGAAATACTTTAAAAGCCCCTTTGCCGCGCGAACACCCCCCTTGTCTACCATCGACGAACCGACTTTGCATCCGCTTGCCCACAGTAAATTCGTGACCACGCCGCCGCCCAAAATAACGTGCTTGGCTTTTGGTAAATATTGCTTTATAACCGAAATCTTTGTTGAAATTTTTGCTCCACCGATTATTACCACCAAGGGCCGTTTTGGATTTTTTTGAATTACAAATAAATTTTTCACTTCCATCAATAAATTTAATCCGGCATAAGCTGGTAAATATTTAGCCACCCCAACCACACTGGCGTGCTTACGATGACTTACGGCAAAGGCATCATTAATAAAATAATCAAAACCTTTTGCCAAAGACTTGGCAAATGCGGGCGCGTTCTTTTTTTCATCATTATAAAATCTCACGTTTTCAATCAACATAACTTTGCCCGGCTTTAGCTTTTCAATCTGGTCATAAAAATTCTTGGTGCCAATTTTTGCCTGATTAAAAGCCACAGGTCTCTTGAGCAGTTTGGCAAGATGTTTGGCCACCGGCCGCAGAGAATATTTAGCTACCTTTTTTCCGCTCGGCCGGCCTAAATGCGATACTAAAACCACCTGAGCATGGTTTTTTACTAAATACTTTATTGTGTCGAGCGTCCGCCTTATTTTTAGATCATCAACTATCCGTACTGACCCAAGCGGAACATTAAAATCAACCCGAACAAGCACCCGCTTGCCTTTTAAATTTCTAATATCTTTTATACTCCTCAATCTCATAATTAAAATCTAACATTAAGCACCGCAATCTCCGGCGGGTTAAATAATCTTGCCCGCGGGCCCACCTGACCCAAGCCAGACGTAATAAACATCTGCCGGCCTTCGTACTCTTGCAAACCCCTGGAATATTCTTTTGGTAAATCAGTCGGCGGCTGGACAAGTGAGCCAATAAAAGGTAGACGGATCTGACCACCGTGCGTGTGCCCGGAAATCATCACACCAAAACGAAGCGGCAATGGCACATATTTAACCACGTCAGGATTATGAGCCAAAAATATTGAAGGCTGGCCCGGCAGTTTGTTAATCAATGCCTGGGTCGCGTCCATCTCACCAAACCAATAATCATCTACTCCTGCCAGGTACAGCTCTTTGCCGTCGATCTTGATTGTTGCCCCGCTGTTTCTCAGAAAGTATACTCCATAACCCTGCAAAGAATTCACCACTGCCTCAACGTCTTCGCCCAAATAATCATGATTGCCAGTCACCGCAAAAATACCGTACGGCGGCTGAAGTTTGGTTAATGCGGCAAAACCCAACACCGCACTGTCATTATTGGCAATATAATCGCCGGTTAATAATATGAGGTCCGGTTTTATCTTGCTTACTTTGCGTACCACATTTTCAACCAAATATTCGTCATTGTACGGCCCAAGATGAAAGTCACCCAACACCACCACTTTAATTTCCTCGCCTGTGGCAGAAGTGGTAGTAATATCAACATCATATTCGTGCGTCAGAATAATGCGCGGCTCAACAAAACTGCCGTAAAAAACCACCAACCAGGCAATCCCTAAAATAAAAACAATCACGTGCCAGCCGTAGCGCTCACTCTTTTTTGCACGATCAAAAGATTCCAAAATCCCGGCTCCCCCGGCAATCAGAAAAAAGAAAATTATACCGTCAAATAACCAGCGATCCCACCACATAACTTACTTTTTTAACTTTTTGCCAACCTCAATTGCCATCTCTGCCAAGCGGTGTGAGTACCCCCATTCATTGTCATACCATACCACCAGCTTTAGAAGGTCTCCGTCAATCACTTTGGTCATACCTAGATCAACAATTGAAGAGCGCTCGTCACCCAAAAAATCTGATGACACCAATGGTTCTTCAGTGATTCCCAAAATACCCTTATACAGCGGATGCTTGGTCATCTTTTTAAAATGGTTATTAACCTGTTCAACCGTAACCTTCTTTTTAAGAAAAAGCGTAAAGTCAGAAAGAGAACCAACGGCAATCGGCACACGAATCGACATGCCGTCAAACTTTTTATTTAATGACGGTATTGCCCGGGTTGTGGCAATCGCCGCTCCGGTCGTGGTTGGAATGATATTCTGCCCAGCAGTCCTGCCCCGGCGCGGATCCTTGTGCGCCGCGTCAACCAAGCGCTGATCAGCCGTATAAGCATGGATCGTGGTCATGGCAGCTTTTTTGATTCCCCATTTTGACTCAACAATTGCCGCGACTGGCGCAATGCAGTTGGTGGTACAAGACGCATTATCAATAATCTTATCGCTTTTCTTGAGCTTGGCAACATTAACGCCCTGCATGTATGTATTTATGTTGCCGCCCTTGGATGGCGCTGAAATAATCACGCGCTTTGCCCCGGCTGTCAGATGCTGTGAGGCCAGCTCTTCAGTTCTGAATACGCCCGTACACTCAAGCGTCACGTCAACATTTAATTTTTTCCAAGGCAGTTGAGTTGGATCTTTTTCCATAAACGCCGGAATCTTAACGCCATCAACCACAATTGCATTCTTGGTATATGAAACCCGATGATTCCACTCACCATAAACTGTGTCGTGTTTTAAAAGATAAGCCAATGATTTTGTGTCAGTCAGGTCGTTGATCCCGACAAACTTAAGGCCCTTTTTGCCCCAACCGGCTTTAAAAGTGTTCCGGCCAATCCGGCCAAAACCATTAATTGCTACTCTCGTCATATGTTTCTTCGTTATTGTTTAAATTTTCTTCATTAATAATTGTTTTTAAAAATGTAAAGCTGGCCGCGATTTGGTCGAAAATATTCTGCATATCATCATCCAAAACCGTGCCGATTAAATCAACTGACCAGATCTCACCTTCAAAAAAAGTAAACATACTCTGGATCACTGATCCGCCCTCAAGCGAAGTTGCAGCCTGGATAAACACGGCTGGCTGTGCGCCCAATAATGCCTGCTTGCGGCCGAGTAAATTATAACTCGGATCAAAGCTAATATTCTGATCTAAATAATCTCCCACGTACTGTTCAAGCGTCATATCAGTCTTTACTTTGCCGACGACCAAACGCAGACCGTCAACACTCCGCGCCGGACTCACCTGCGGGTCCCAGCTTGAGATTATCACAAAGTCTCCATCATTTTCTAAAAACCAATCAACCGGATAACTAAAACTAACCTCTTCACCAAAATATGTTATCCAATCAAGCTCAACCGCCTCTTCCTCCTCAGTTAACAACTCAACTGTTCGGTCATCCACTGCCGACTCAACCTTTTCTTCATTAGTATCTTTTGATTGTGTGTATAAAAAAATCGCCAAAGTTGTTCCCAAAGCCAATACAGCTAAAAAAATAGCTGCCAAAGACTGTCTTGTACCTTTGCGATTATTCTCCATAATTTTCTATATTTTACCATAAAAATAGCTAAATAAAAAAGGCCGAACCCACATCAGGCTCGGCCCTTTACTGTCCCTAATTTATATACTGAAACGGCAGAATCTGCCAACCTCAATCTTTTCGCCAATGCTGGCAATCTTGTCATTAATTAAGTCAGCAATCGTCCTATCCTCATCCTTAATAAATAACTGGCTCATTAAACAAACTTCTTCATAGTACTTGGCCATTTTGCCTTCAACAATCTTATCCAAAACATCGGCTGGCTTGGATTCATCCGCCATTTCTTCTTTGATCATTGATTTTTCTTTCTCAACCACTTCCTGAGGAACGTCCTCGGGCTTGAGATACAGCGGTTCGGTTGCCGCAATTTGCATGGCCAGATCATGCGCCAACTCCTGAAACACTTCATTGCGCGCCACAAAATCAGTTTCGCACAAAAGCTCTAAAAGCACACCCACCTTGCCATTGGCATGAATGTAAGAGTGAACAATGCCGGCTTTGGTTTCACGTTCGGCGCTCTTTTTAGCTGCCTTGGCTTGTCCTTTTTTACGCAAAATCTCCGCCGCCTTGTCCAGGTCATTGCCGGCTTCATCAAGCGCCTTTTTGCAGTCAAGCATGCCGGCACCAGTCATTGTTCGAAGTTTTACAACATCTTGAGTACTCATATTTTTATTTTTTAGGTTTTTCTTTAATTGGTTTTGGTGCAGTGGGTTTTGGCGGATTCTTTTTATATTCCTCCTTACCCTCTTTCACGGCCTCGGCAATAAGACCGGTAATAAGATCGATTGATTTAACAGCGTCATCATTCCCTGGAATCGGGTAATCAATCCCGGTCGGGTCGATGTTAGTATCGCAAAGCCCGATCATTTTTACTCCACGGTTACTTGCTTCAGTCCGCGCCGTCTTTTCATGCTTAAAGTCAACTATGTAGATTGCGTCCGGAATCTTGGCCAGGTCCTGCACACCACCGATTCGCTGACGAAGCTTTTCAATTTCACGGGCAAACACGAGCTGTTCTTTTTTGGTATATTTTTTGAGCTCACCCTTTTCCTGTTTTTTTTGCAAATCCTTAAATTTGCGAAGAAGCGACAACACTTCACTAAAATTGGTTACCATGCCGCCAAGCCAGCGCTCAGTCAGATATGGGGCACCGCATTCAACAGCATGCTTTTTAATAATGTCCCGCACCTGCTTTTTTGTACCAAGAAACAGGACAGTCCCGCCTTTGGCAAAAGTATCCCGAACAAAATCCAAAGCCTTTTCCAAGCCCTTTAGAGTCTCTTCAAGATCAATTATGTGAACATTATTTCTTGAACCAAATACATATGGTTCGGATTTTGGATGCCATCGGCCGGTCTGGTGCCCAAAGTGCACGCCTGCCTCAAGCAGTTCCTCTATTGTTGGTAGTTTAGGCATAATCGAAATGAGTGAAGAAATGGGCCTCGACTTTGTCGAGGAACATTTCTGAGCGAATGAGATTATATTTGTTAATTATATATAAAAAAAATTTCCCTTTTTACCTCTGCATCAGACTGTTTAGGGAGCCTTGCGGCAGGGCCCTAAATGTTGCGCCTGTGCATGTGTGATTAATTACTTAATTGTGGCTATATATTACAATATCACCTAAAATATGTCAAGTTAGCCTATTTTTTATAAAAATACCCTGCATTCTATAATGCAGGGATAAGTTGAAAGAACTAGCTATCCTTAAGGATTGCAGCCGGTCTCATTTCACCAAACTCGTCTCTAACTTCTTGATAACCCGACTTCACTACTTCATTTAACGGCCCTCTTCCTTTTTCCCCTTTCACGCCGATTCTATGAGTAATGTAGCGTACATAGAGCCGCCCTTCGGGATTACGATAAACAGTTCCCCAGAACATGACCCGATCTGCACCCCACTCTTCGGGAACCAGCTCAGGATGTGCTATCAGATAGTCCACTATATTGGCATTTGGTACCCTCAAGCATCTATGTCGAAGATCCTGTTGAACTTCGTCTCCAAATGGCTGACCATGGTACAGACCCCCGACTCGCTTTCTTCGAGTGATATGGAGCCCTATTCTATTCCGATCCCATTCGAACTGATCACTTCCTCTTATGTGGTCTACAACATCCCAGCCATCAGGTACTTCAGGATCAACATTGCAGTTAATGATGTGTCTGAACATCACAACCTTAGCCCGGCCACGGATTACGTCAAGTAACCCTTGTAGGATTTCGCTGGATGAGCTAAACCGGGTCACCTCTTCAGGCGTTATTCCGTATCTCTCCAAAGCGTCTCCGAGCTGATTCATCTGACCGATCGAGAATTTAGACATTGTCTAGTCCTCCTTTTTTGGACACGTTCCTGTGAACTCGTCCAGGTGCTAGGAACACGCTAGCGGACCGTCACCGTGACAGCCATAGCGACATCTAAATTTAGCATAAAAATCTAAATATGTCAAGCAGGTGCCAATATGCCGGTTTTGTGCTAAAATAGAGTAAATATGCTGATATCACGTCCAGTTTACTTAATGAGCCTGGTGACCCTGATCGGACTCCAGGCGGTAAATATTTATCTCTGGCCAAACCCGCTTTTTGGCCTGGTTTTGCTAATGCTTTGCATTGGCTTTTTTGGTTTGATTATTGGCAGCCGCATTTTAATTAAATATCAGCGAATTGAACAGATTCTCTGGGGCTCGCTCATTGCCTGGGCAATTATTGGCATCTTTCTCACTGTCTGTTACTACTTTTGGGAACTCTCTCCCATTGCCATGTGGCTCAGCTGGCTGCCCTTAGCAATTCTTGGATTTATTTTCGTGCCCGTGCCAATGTACATTGATCAGTTCACCGGCAAAAACACTTTGGCAACAAAGATCATGCTCTCAGTACTGTTTGTCGGCCTGGGTGTAATATTCTATTTCGCTTTTCTCAGCCTTTGGCAATCCGGAACGCTTGAGGCAATCCGTTCACCCTGGATATTGGTACCAAAAATATTCTTTACCCTTTGTTTTGTATTGTGCCTGGGCGCCATGGCCTGGCTTATTAACACACGCTCACAAAAAGGCAGTTGGCTCATCCTGGGCGCGATTACATTTTTATTTTTAAGTGTAGCGCTCTTTGTTTATAAGATCGGCTATGGCTTTGATCCGTTTATCCACCAGGCCACTGAACGATACTTGGCTGAACATGGCACCATCACTCCCAAGCCGTTCTATTACATTGGCCAGTATTCATGGATTACTTTTTGCCATTTCTTTTCCCATCTTGGCATTAATTTACTAGATAAAATACTTTTACCGGCCATGGCGGCGGCTTTTCTGCCGGCAGCAATATTTACCGGCCTGAGTCAGGGCTTTTCCATCAGAAACCGCTTTGCCAAACTCGGTGCTTTGCTATTTCTAGCAATCCCCTTCGGCTCAATGATTGTTACCACACCGCAGGGCCTAGCCAATCTCTTTGCCTTGATAATTATCTTTCTATCATTAAGTTACCTGAAAAATCAAACTCCACCTCTGTACTTTTTAATGATTCTTGGTGCAATATGTTTGGCAATCCATCCTTTGAGTGGTATCCCGATCGCAATATATTTGCTAATCCTCCTGATATTAAAAATTAAAAACCGTGTTGCGAAAATCACCCTGGTATCAATCACCGCGGTCTTAGGCGCGTTTAGCCTGCCACTGATCTTTATAATTAATTCCCTTATTTCCGGCACCAGTGTCAGTGTTACTACCGCCATTCTCCAAAGCCCGGGCGTACTCATTAATAAACTCAAACTGCCTGAACTATACGTTAACAGCCATTTTTCAAGCATTATTGATTTTGTTTACATCTATGGCAGAAATCTGATCTGGCTTATTCCAATTGTTGCTTTGATTACTCTGATCTTCAGAGCGCAAAAAATCACCAAACTATTCTGGATCCCGGCAATGATGTTTTTAGTTTTAATTGTCAACTATTTCTTTTTACAAAACACGGTTGAATTTTCATTTTTAATTTCATACGAACAAGGCGCCTATGCTGACCGGGTGTTATCTCTGGGGCAATTCTTTCTTTATCCATTCTTTATCTTAGGAATCCTGTGGTGGGTTGAAAAAACCTGGCACGCCGCCTGGTCCTGGCGCATTATGCTGACGCTGTTTTTGAGCGGCATAATTATCTCATCACTATACCTTTCATACCCGCGCCATGATGCCTTGGAAATTTCAAAAGGTATTAATGTTGCCGCAAGCGACATTGCCGCCGTGCAGTGGGTTGAACGCGATGCTCCTGATGACGACTTTATCGTGCTCGCCAATCAGACAGTCTCGGCAGCCGCGCTCCATGAATATGGTTTTAAAAAATATTTTGACGATAAGTTCTATTACCCAATTCCAACCGGTGGTGAGCTTTATGATTATTATTTAAAAATGTCTTACGAATCACCTTCCAGTCTGACCATGAAAGAAGCCATGGACTTGGTTGGCGTAAAATATGGATATTTTATTTTGAACGACTACTGGTGGAACGCCGAAAAAGTAATTGAAGATGCCAAGCTTCAGACTGATACTTGGCACGAGATTGACGAAGGAAAAATTTACATCTTTAAATACACAAAATAAAAAAACAGCCTTGATGAACGGGCTGATTTTTTATTTGAAAATTATCTTACTAACTCCAACAACTGATTTATATAATCATCTTTCACTGACTCACGGCAATCTTCTTCCATTGCACTCAATCTTTTAGGATGTTTAATAATATCCTGCAACCTCTCCAAAAGCTTAACATGATTGGCTGACTCAAATGTCCAGCCGTTTTTATTTTCAGAAATCAATTCTCCGCAGCCGCCGATTCGCGCCGCCAACACCGGCACGCCGGCTTCCATACTCTCATAAACTACCGCAGGTGAATTTTCATAAACCAGTGACGGCACAATCGTAAGATCAGTGTCACTAAATATTTCATTAATCTCCTTGCGGTTCTTTTTTCCCAGAATCTTTATCCTCTTTTCGTCAGCACTGATCCTTTGCACATCCGCCATGGCTGAACCGTCTCCCACCACCTTAAGCTCCCAATCGCCAGCCAAATCCTGAATATGACGCACCAGCCAATTTATACCCTTATGCTCCTCAATCTGCCCAATGTAGAGCATTCTGAGCCTCTCAGAAGGCTTATGATCAATCTCAGGACCATTCTCCACTGGATTGGGTAAAACCGCGCATTTGGAGCCCTTAAAGAAACCCTTATTTTTATAAAAATCCAACAGCCATTTTGAAGGTGAAATCACCACTTTGGGTGAGTTGAACATCATCCTGCAAAACCACTCGTTTACCTTATTAAAGAGTGACCGCTCAGCCTTCTTTTCTTCGCCCCGCCTCATCAAACCACTGGCAATTGCGAGCTGAATATCATGGATGACATGAATCCATTTGTCCCTTTCATTAGAAAGAGCAACAAGGGCCTGTAAACCCAAACCCTTAATATTGTGTGAAATAATAAAATTCGGCTTTTCTTTATCAATAACTTCACGCACTGTCCAAAGGCTTTGCAAGTTAATTCCGTCAATCACATGCCAAATCATGCGCACAACAAAAGGATAATTTGCAATGTTCTTATACCAAAAAATATTCCATGGAAAAAATCGATAAATCTTTATACCGCTTGTAATTTCATCATGCAAGCCGAACTTTTTACCAGAAGTAAGCACCACTACCTCATGCCCGGCCTCACGCAAACCTTGCGCCTGAAGTTCAGCCACCCGCTCAGCCCCGCCGCGGCCATCAGGCGAATATAAATTACTTAAAATCAAAACCTTCATAAGGATTTATAAATCTCACGAATCTTTTCAACTATCACACTCCATTTGAACTCGCGTTCCACCCGCCCACGCGCCTTTTGGCCGAGCTCTTTTACTAACTCCTTATTATTGAAAAGATATTTAATCTTTTCGGCAAGCTGATCAGCATCCTTGGGCTCAACCAAAACGCCCATCTCGCCCTCTTTAACCACAAACCTTACTCCAGGCAGATTGCTGGCAATACTCGGCTTGGCACAGGCCCCGGCTTCGAGCGCCACCAGGCCATAAGCCTCTGACTTATCAATTGATGGAAAAACAAATACATCACAAAGACGATAATAACGAACCAGATCTTCGTTTGAAACCGCGCCCGCAAAATACACCCGCTTTTCAATCCCGAGCTTTTCTGCCTTTTCCTGATAACCCTCTTTAAGTTCGCCCTCACCAACCACGACAAGCTTTATATCCGTGTTACCAACCATCGCCACGGCGCGCAAAAGATATTCCAAGCCTTTGAAATAATGCGCCTTATCCAGTCCGCCGACAAACAACAAAACAAAATTATCACTCCCAATATTGTATTTTTTGATCAGCTCTTCGGGCTTGGGGCCGGGTGAAAAACGACCCAAATCCACGCCCAAATTTGAAACAATAAACTTTTCCGGATCCTGTTCAATATACTTTGCCAGATCCCCATTGCGGGCATAATCCTGTGTTGAAATTAAAACCTTTTTACAATTCTTTAAAATTCTTTTTAACAATGCCATTCGATAGAACTTAAAAAACCACTTCAGCCATCCCTCGCCCACTGAATCCATATGATAAGTCATAACAAACTTTTTCTTTGGCCAGCGCTTCTTCCAAAAGTAAACCGCTTCCGCTCCGCCGTAAAAAGGATAATGTAAATGAACCAAATCAAACTTTTTAAGTTCATTATAAAGCTGAGGAACAAAAGCCGCGTTGCCGTACTTAAAAAGCGGCAGTAAATATTCAATTTTAAATTGTTCACCCTCAAGCCTTTCTCCAATTTTCTTTGGACAAAACACGGTCACGTCCTCCCCAGCCTTGGCCAACTCCTTAGCATGAAAATAGGCCACATTGCCCATGCCGCCTTTATATGGAGGAAAAGTTGCGGTCACAATCGCGATCTTCATACCTACCAAAAAATTATTGCTCGAATAATCTTAAAATAAAAATTAAATATTGGATTGGCAATCTTGAGCGCCCAATTATCAATTTCTTGATAACTAATTTTACCGGTGTACGTTTTTAAAATCTCTTTATCTTTTACTTTTCTGATCCTTGACGCCTTAAGATGCTTTTTAATCAGATACGGCAAATGCCACGGTGCCTTGAGCCACAAAATTCCTTTTAATTTCTCTTTCCACCAGCCAGACTTTATTGAAAATATTAACTGCCCCAGTTCCATTACAATCAGGGGTGGCAAAAATACTAACTGAGTTAAAAATTTATAATTTGAAAAAAACACGATATAGCGATTGCGCTCCATCCAGTAATATTTTTTAATGCTCCGGCTAAATTCGTATTCATGATACACAATCGATTTTGGCGCAAGCACATTTTTGTATCCTGCTAAACGTATCTTCCAGCCAAGATCCAAATCCTCATGATAAGCAAAGAGTGTATCATCAAAAAGATCTGTTTCCTCTAGCACATTTGTTTTGATTAATACCCCGGCCCCGCTTGGATAGGCGATCTCCGGCAGGCCAATAAAATCCCGCTCAGCCCTTGGTACCCTACCGTCGCCGCAAAAACCAAACCCCAAATAATGAATCATGTTGCCGGATGAATTAATTAGTTCCTTTTCCGGATAAAGCATGAGAAGCGACTGCACTGATCCGATCTTGTCACTTGATTCTCCTGCCTTAACTGCCTCACGAATAAAACCTGGATCCACCCGCGTGTCATAATTTAAAAGGTACACATAATCAAAAGCTTCGGCTCGGGCATAATCATAACCAATATTATTACCGCCAGTAAATCCTAGATTCACTTCTTGGCGCATATAATTAATCTTTGGCATGCCGTGAAGTGGATTTTTGACCATCTCTTCCACATACTCTTTGGTGCCATCACTTGAACCATTGTCCACCAACAAAAGCTCGATTGCGTCGCGCGGATAATCAAGCTTGGCCAAAGATTCAAACCAAGTTGGCAAGTATTTACGTGACTTCCAAAGAACGGCAATTATTGCCACGCGTTTTGTCGGGATTTCATTACTCATCTTGCTTAGGTTCTTTTGCTTCACGGATCGCGCCCTCCCGGGTCAGCTTGGTGATGTTGCTTTCAATGGACTGAATCTTTAAAAATATCCTAAACACCAAATAGAAC
>Ga0180437_10006267_pt1 | contig 15920 bp, 26 predicted proteins | sample SS_ome_4_FD_132410 | JGI IMG/M metagenome (GOLD analysis project Ga0180437, IMG submission 132410) | Hypersaline lake sediment archaeal communities from the Salton Sea, California, USA - SS_3_D_1 metaG | ecosystem: Environmental > Aquatic > Non-marine Saline and Alkaline > Hypersaline >...
AACTCAAGCGCGGGCTCAAGGTGTCGACGCGCCGGCGGCTTGGCAGGTCGCCCGATCTCGTTTCTCAGCGGGCATCAGCTGAATACCTCATCCGCATGCACAAGGCTAAGCTCATCTCGGACTACGAGATTGCTGAGTTTTTTCAAGATGCGCCTGAGCAACTTGAAAAAGTGAAACAGGCCATGGGCGACATTGAGAACTGGAACTACTACAGAAGTGAGAAAGAGGCGCGCGCAAGCATCAAAAAGAGTCAAGCGGACGTTCAAAGGCAGATCCGCTACCTGAAGAAAGTCTTGGAAAAGCAAAAAGCGTTTCAGCGTCATGACATCAGCAAAGATGAGCTGTCGAAAGCGTACGAAGCGGTAAAGAAAAAGAGCAAGAGGAAATGACTATGATCGTCAGCGAGAGGGTCAAAAACTTCCTGTTCTACGGAGGTATCGCTGCGGCTTTTATCAGCTTCATGACAGTGGTGGCGTTAACTCAATCTCGATTGGTTGAGCGAGAAGATCTCTGCAAAAATGCCTGCGACCCGTTCGCCCACGACATGATTGGCGGTCAATGCTATTGCCGTAACGAAGAGGGTGGATTTGACAGAGAGCCTGAGGGGGATTTCAAGTGAGCAAGATGGCGAGACTGACCAAGCTGATCTCAGCAAGATGCGAGGACAAGGACCGCGGTCGGCTCGACGTGCATCACCAGCGCAGACTTTCGGCTCTCACATTTGGCCCCAAAGAGTACGCGACCTTGCTTGAGGGCAAGGCGCTTGAGGCGGGGCTGCGCCCATCATCCCATCCGACCGTGAGCGTAACTCCAGAGATGGCCATGGTCATTGCACATCTTTTGTCCAAACGATAGAAAGCAACACAGGAGAAGAAAAATGGCAATCGAACTATTTCAACAAGAACCGCACAGCGACTTTGCTGCTCAGACTCATCGACGCCTTCAGAATCTCGAGCTGACTTGTGAATCTCTGGTCGTGATGCTCAAGCGACTCAGCAACTCAAACCCTACCGTCGCCCAAGTCATCACCGGAGAAGTTCAAAAGCTCGAGCGAAAGCTCAAGGAGCTTGACGGAGAGGTATGAAACTCGTCGGGCTTTTGATTGTGTGGTGTGCCCTGATGGGAGGCTTTCTCATCGCATCACAGCATGAAGATCGACCCGGATGAACATCCGCTCGTGCAGGCTTTCCGAGCCCGCGATGAGTTGAGCCGCGCGCTCTCACGGAAAAAGTGGAAGCGCGCGCGCTCGAGAGCTGTACGCGTTCGCAAGATCATCCAGTACATGAGAGAGAATCGTTATCCTCACTACGACGGGCTGTTTTGTGTAGGCGAGCAGCAGATCTCTAAGGCGCCAGAGGATGCGCGGGAAGCGGTGCTTCGGATGAACGACGTGATACGTGAAATACCCAAATCCAAGTCCAAGAAAACCAAGAAAAAGTAATGCTCATTATCGGCGCCATTTTTGGGCTGCTCGCAGCTGTTTTGATCACGAAGATTATCGACGGCGAGCATGAAAGGAGAGACCTTGAGCGACTCAGGTATCAGGTCAAAAAAGTTCCTCAACAGATTCATCCCCGAGCAGATATGGCTCGGATCGTTGATGTTCGAGCGCGACCAGTTGTTCGCCAGCTGGATAGCCATCGAGATCATCATCGCCCTCGGAGTCTGCCTAGCTCTCGGGAGTAACGGGCTTGCGCAGTTTTTCTGCGATCATGTTGAAGTGCAGATGTGCTACGAAAAGGGATTTCTGGAATGACAGAGCCTCGCTTGCCACCGGGCTTTGGCATCGTCAGGAGGTCAGACAACTCAGGCGTGTCAGTGATGACACCGTCAGGCAGAACGATCTGTTGCCTCAACATAGACCATGCTGAGACGGCAGCCTGGGACATGTTCGAGCAGATCTTCGGCTACTCCAAGGGGGAGTGGTTGGCCACTGAGTCTGCGGCAAGGTTGTTCCCAGAGCTGCTTTCCTTTGCCGACGCGATGGCAAGAGGCGCATCCGCATCGGAGTACATCTCGTGGTCGAACAGCAGCGGAGTCGATGATGTACGGCGAGGGTTGAAGGGCGAGCCTTGATTGTTAATTGCACTCAGGTCGTGAAGGGCGATATTGTCGCCTTTGACAATGAACGGATGGAAGTCGTGTCGGTTTCCTCAGGCTTTTTGCCAGATCAAATTGAGATAGAAGTTGTTGCCATCGATAGAATGCCTGTGGTTAATCTGCTTATCACCATCGCGCGGTCCGACGACATTCGGATCCTGAAGTCAGCAGAGGTCAAATGAATCCAGTCGAGTACACACGCAAAGGTGGCGACAAGGTCGCGTTTTGGGGGTGCGGAGAATGCCGACGCATCTACGAAACGCAAGAGGTGGCAGAGAGCTGCTGCAAGCCATATGTCTGCAAGACTTGCGGCGCCGAGACGCCGCGCTACTGGCTCATCTGTAACCAGTGTCGGGCTATAAAAGGGGCGGAAAAGCTCAAGCGCGAGGTTGAGAAAGCCAAGGAGAAGATCTCCTGGCGAGAGGTGAGGGGCGAGTACATCTTCGTACCCCAGCTCGAAGAGTTAGGGTACCTGCCTGACCTTGATATGGTCTGCGACGCCGTCATGGATTCACTTCGGCCAGGCGAGACGTTTGCCGCATACTTTGACACCAAGCCTGTGTACCCCAGTTTGGACGCAGGGCAGATTATCGATCACCTTCTCGATGGGTGCCCTGATGGTTGTGAAGATATGTTTGACGGCAAGCCAGTCCGTGAGTTACAGAAAGTGCTCGACGAGTGGTGCAAGGGCCGCGAGCCGATGTGGTGGGTCGCTGACTATGACCGAGCCATCGTAGACATCACCCCCGAGGAAGTTTGGGGCGAAGATTGGAAAAGGGAGTTCGAGATCGATGAATGAGATGAAAGCGATGAGCGAAGGAATAGGGGGAGTGCAGGGGCAAGACCCATACTTCGGATGCGACTCGTCAAACGAAACCGCGTCTTCGATGTTTCCGGTTCAAGGCGTCGATGTCAGCCAGTATCAAGGCGTGTTCGACTGGGGTGCAGCCATCAACGAAGGCAGGGCTGAGTTCGGCTTCGCTCGTGCGAGTATCGGCTACGGCGACGTCGACTCCCAGTTCAACCGCAACTACGCGAGCATGTGTGACTACAACATCCTCCGCGGCGCCTACCACTTTGCGTATCCCAAGTCGGTGTCTTCGAGCATTGAGCAGGATGCAAAAGATGAGGCGAACTACTTCGCCGAAACTTTCTTGAAGGCCGAGGAGACATACGGAAAGGGGATGGACTGCGGCATGGTCATGCCGCCGTTCGTGGACTACGAGCAAAAAACGCCGTGGTCGCAAGAGGAGAACCGGTTGTGGATTACCACGTTCATCGAGACGGCCCAGTCCGCATTCAAGCGCGGGCTCATCATCTACACCGGCGACAACGTCTGGTCGACGCAGATGGGTGGCGACCCGTGGCTGACGGGCATGCCGCTGTGGGTGCCGCACTACAGCAACGGGACCGTGCCGGGCATGACCCCGTGGACGCGGTGGGCGATGTGGCAGTGGTCAGGCGGAGGCAGCGGCGACATCTACCGCAATCTCGTGGGTGAGCCATTCCCTGGCTCGGAAAGTGGCGGCAGCGTGGACGTCAATGCTTGGTGGGGAACGCTCGAACAGCTTCGGCAGATCTGCGACCCCAAATACGACCGCTGGCTCGCGGACTCGAGCGGGAAGATCGGGCCGAACCCATGGGCGACAGCTCAGCCGCCCGGAGGTGACCTCGTCATCAAGGCGCAGGCCAACAACACGGAGACTGGCGACATCCTCCGACGAATCCGCGATGGGGGTGACCTGACGTTCACCGCCCGGCTTGCCGACGGCGGAAAATACACAGGTCGATGCCAAGAGCTTCATCTGCACGTGCCTGGGCAGCGCTTAGATATGGCCTACAGGATTGAGGGTGGAGAGATGCGCTCCCGAGCCGTGAAAAAGCCATAGCGACGCTTAAAGCGCTCGGCTGCAAAAAGTTTGCTCAGGGGCGCTTGACTTAGTAACCTCATTCCACACCCGAGGATCGTAGATGACTGAAAGTCCAAAAAAGAAAAGCGCAATCAAGTCTCTCAAGAAGAAGATATCCGAAGTCGCAGGGCAGTGTACCGAGCGGCTTGATGGGTACGCCGAGGATCTTCGAACTTTTCAACGCAAGCTTCGCAAGCAGAGTAAGCTGACGAATGGAGTCCTCGAGCGACTTGATGCCTTGGGGGCGAGCATCGAGGCTGTGCGGTCGGCCTGGCTGTCTGGGCACGAGAAGCTGCAAGCGGAAAACGCCGCGCTTTTGGCCGAGATTGAGAGGCTAAAATCCTTGATTCAGGGACCTATGACCGTTAAGATTCGCGAACTCGAGCGGCGCGTGTCTCAGTGTGAGGACCAGGAGCGCGAGGCTGCCGCCATGCTCAGCTCTCATTCCCGCACGCTCCGCAACTATGCGGAGGTCGCAGTCGACAACTGATGACGAAAATCGCCAAGCGCGGACACTACGAAGACTGGTATGGCCAGGTGCTTGCGGACCAAGAAAAGGGTCTGCGCCCAGCGAGGATCAAGAGGTCGCCGCAGAAGCTGGCGTCATCAGAGCGAAGATTCAAAGCCATCTTCGAGCGAAAGTCTCCGGACACAATACGCTCATACAAGACCGCGGCAAAAAACTTCGGTAAGTACATCGGCATACGATTAGCTTCGCCCTCGCGCATCATCGAGCGCATCATCGTGCTCACACGGATCGAGGCTGAGACCCTTGTCGAGGACTACGTTCGCTGGCTAGACGTTGTCGAAGAGGCCGCTCCAAACACGATCAACCTCTACCTTTCCGCGTTGAAGTTCTTCGTGAAGGCGGCCCGCAAATCCGGCTACATCGAATGGGAGCTAGATGTTGAAGGTGTCAAGGGTGGCCGCATCAAAGATGTGCGCGGACCAACCCTCGAGCAAACTCAGGCTATCATCGAGGTTGTTGACGATCTTGAGGGGAAGGCGGCCAACCGCGACCGGCTAATCTTCTACCTTTTGATCTTCATGGGTCTGCGTGTCAGCTCTATCCTGACGCTCGATGTGAAGCATATTGATTTCGAGCGTCGTGGCGCAAGATTTAAGCTCAAAGGTAAGGGCAAGGTTCGCAAGTTCAAGCGAATACCTCCTGAGACCTGGGAGCAGCTCGAGCTGTGGATTCAGCAGCGCGGAGATGGAGATGGTCCGCTCATCACCAACTTCACCAACGGCAAGCGGTTGACCCGGCAAAGCGTTGACAAGATCATCGCCAAGGTGGGCGCCAAATCAGGCATGCCCCGCAAGTTGCACGCTCACATGTTTCGCCACTTCGTCGCCTCGGAAGGAAAAGAAGTTGCAGACAAGGACCATGTTCGCAAGCTGACGGAGCACAAGTCTGAAAAGGTGTTCAACGACTACGATGACGAGCACCACGATCACGCACTCGAGGCCTCGCGTCGACTTGAGCGTCATGTGCGCGGGCAATCGCTCGACGACGATGACGATGATGATGATGATGACATTGAGATCATGACGGCTGCAGATGCGGCGGATAACGCCGTAGATTACACCCGGATGATCTCAGGGTTTCGACCGTTTGACGAGGCGGTAGGGGGCGGCATTTGTGCTGAGGGGCAGATCGTCGGCATTGCAGGGGCGCCGGGATTGGGCAAATCGACCATGTGCCAGCAAGCTGTGGGCGGGCTAGCGGAGCGATGGGGTCGTGTGCTGTACGTGACCGGCGAGCAGTCTGCGCGCGACATGATGCCCACGCTCAAAAGGCTCAAGATTCGTTCAAGAAATCTCTTGGTGATGTCGAGCAACGACATCACCAAGGCGTTTTCACAAGCGCGAAAGAGGCAGGCCAAACTCTTGGTCATCGATTCGATCAACGTGATGCAACATCCCGAGGTTCGGGGCACGCCGGGGAATCCTGGACAGATTAAGAAGTGCGTGCAGTACGTCGTCGACGAGGCGAAGAAAGTTGGCGAAGAGATGCCCGTTGTCTTGGTATGTCACGCAACAAAAGACGCAAAAGTTGCAGGGCCACGCATGCTCGAGCACATGATCGACACTGTGCTTTTGTTTGAGGGTGAAGAGTCGAGTCGAAGTCGGCACATTCGTCCGACGAAAAACCGCATGGGTTCTACAGTCAAGAAGCTGCCGATGCTGATGACGGATCATGGGCTCGAGGATGGGTCTTTACGATTCCGAAAAAAGAAAAAAGAAAAAGAGGGGCTGTCTGCCCGAAAAAAGAATAGGCTGAAAGATGGTGGACTTTCGTGACGTTGGTCAAGGTCATCTCAGGTGCGCAGACGGGCGTCGACATCGCTGCGCTCGATGCGGCGATTGAGAATGGCTTCGCATTTGGTGGAGCTGTGCCGAAGGGTCGCCTTTGGGAGGCGCGGGGTGAGATACCTGAGAAATACTTTTCGCCAGGTCGCGCGGATTCGGGGCTTGTCGAATCGTCAAGTTCGAGGTATGGGTTGCGGACGCGAATGAATGTTCGCGACTCGGACGCGACGATGCTGGCCAAGTTTGGCAAGATGACGCCGGGCAGCAAGCTCACCTTCAGGTACATCCGAGAGTATGAGAGGCTCTACTATCTGTTTGACCCGTACCAGCCTGCGCAGATCCCTCGCATTGCGAGGTGGATTTGCGAAAACCCGATCAAGGTTTTAAACGTCGCCGGCTCCCGAGAGTCGAGCCGGCCAGGGATTGAAGTCCAGTCGAGGTCTTTCCTTTCAAGTTTGTTTTACTACGTCAACCTGCATCAAAGGCAGGGGATTAGCATCTGGGCGCATTCGTCCGAAACATCATCCAAGAGGAGAAGGAACCATGTCCAAGTTCGTTGATGAGCTTAACCGCAACACCCGTAACGCCACCATTGAATCGCTGCTGCAGACCATCGGCAGTGCCCCGAACAGAACCATCGGAGAGGTGCATGATGCTCTTTCCGAAGAGCCTGACGCTGACTACATGTTCGAGACGTTCCGCAACTTCACTTTCCGTGACGTCGCGAATGCAATCTTGGCGGTTGGGAGTTCCGGTGATGAGCCGGCCGCCTCTGTCTCCAGCTCTGATGAAGAGGCCGAAGGGGCGGAGGCTGTTGAGGTAGTGGAGAGTGCGCCCAGGAAGGGCGGCAAGTCCAAGAGCGGCAAGGGGCGCAAGGGGAAGAGCGGCAAGGGGAAGAAGGCTCGCAAGGGCAAGAAGGACACTCGAGCCAAGGAAGATCAAGCGCCATCGCGCAGCGGTGGCGGGGCTGGCCCGGGTGCGATCAAGCGTTTGCTGAAGAAGTCGGACGAGCCGATGTCGGTGGGTGACATCGCGAAGGCGCTTGGTGTCGATTCGGATGTCGTCAAGCCGGCGCTGGGCGATCTTCTGGATGATGGCGCCATCGAAAAGGAGGGCAAGGCTCGGGGTACCAAGTACTTCCTGGTTGCCTAAGGTCTTGGGCGTAGGTTGTCTCCCTGTGACATCGCAGAGTCGATCTGGATGCGCGGACATTCATAGGGCGGGGGGAAAGTTCCCCCCGGCGCCCATTTTTTTGTAGGGTGAATCATGGGAATCATCCGGCTCAGAAAAAGCGACCGTCGCCGAGCGCGCTCGACGCAGTGGTCTGATCCTCATCTCGTCAAGATGACGACTCCAGAGGCAATGGAGGCGTATGTGCGGACAAAGCTGCGCAAGCGGGGTGTGGACATCGAACAAAAGGTAGAGACGGTTTTCAATCTGAGTCGGATGACGACGGCGTACGAAGATGTGCTGAAGCTGTCTTCGAACTTCGAAAAATACAGCCCTGTTTACCGAGCGGTTGTGCTCGCTCATGAAGCTGTGCACTACGCTCAGAGGGACCAGTACGGCCAACACCGTTTCAACGCCAAGTATCTCTTCAGCGCCCGATGGCGAGTGAGTGTAGAGATACCGGCATACAGAGAGGGTGTCCGAGCCATGGTCATACTGGGGGTAAGGCGCAAGGTCATAGAAAAGCACATCGAGTCGGTCCCGAAGTCCCTGAAGAAGTACTTCATCGGAGCGCTCGACTTCAAGCACGTCAAAGAGCTGACAACCCGAACGCTACGCAAAGAGCTTCCGGGCAGCTAAGGAGGTGGCAGCTTTGCCGTTTCAAAGCAAGAAGAAGACAAAGACGATCAAGGCGACGGTGATGCTTCCGTGTTTTGTCGACCTTGAGGTATCGCTAGACCCTGATGGGGAAGCGATCGTTCACTCGATCAGAGTCAAGGGCGAGCATCGATTTCGTGACGTCATCGATCACAACGACAAAGAAACGCTGGATGATATCGATGAAAAGGCACGCCAAGCCTTCGGGTACTACGACGACGAGTGATTTCGATCAGGAGATTGGGCGTCGCGTCCAGTCCAAGATCGAGTCATACGTTTTCTCGCACATCTACCGAATGGCCAAGGCTGCGATTCATCGCTACTACGACATGCCGGTGGACGCGCGGGCGTCTCAAGATTTCCCACAAATCGTCTTGGCTGCTTCACAGGTTTTCTCGGGGAATGGGAGATACAAGCTTCAAAAGCCCAAGTGGGCGGGGGAGCTTGAGGAGTTCCTCGAGGATCTCAAAGCTCGCTACGAGTTTTGAAAAACGACTCCTTGTCAGGGGAGAATAAAAAATCTGGCAGGGCGGGTTGAAGGTATCCGGTCATTTGTTGCTTTCCTCTCCGCCCTTTTACTTTTTCGCGCGTGTTATGATAGGCCGTGCTTCCGTTAGAAAAGTTTGAGGCAAGGCTCAGGCTCACGCTGATTGAGAATGGCATACCGCTTCATGCCGTTCGCAGGCGTGGCGACTTCGGATGCGACATATACGTCGTAGAGGAGGGCTACGTCGCGGTTCACAAAATCCGTATAAGCCCAAAGATTGCGGACGCCGGTCTTTCCGAGGATGAGATCGAGGTTCTCTTGGTCTACCGAGCGGTAAAGCGAATGAAGGCGAACTGATGTTTAATCAAGTACGAAGATATGACTGCGAGGTATGCGACGAGACTGGAGTGGTCATGATGATCGACGGTCGCATTGTTCATGTCTCTGAGCTAAGGTTCAGAGAGGTTGTGGCCGATTGCATTCGAGGTCGGTACGGAGGTAATGCGTACCGATTTGCGGCCGGCGTGGCGACGGGGCGCATTGCCGTTTACAGAGTATCGTGTCCGGAATGCGGCGGGTCAGGCGTCATCGAATACCGTATGGAGTTCGGCGAGCCTGTTCGTGAAAGAGCCGGCACCACGTAGCGAAGGTTGGTGGGAGAAGAAGGAACCTACCTTCCGTGGGCCGGCTCTTTCATTGTACTCGAGGCCGTGCCCAGATGGTATGATGTCTTGGGAGACACCATGGACATCAACGAAGTCATATTTTCCATCCTCGTCAGCGTGCTTGCGGCTATCGCCGGAGCGGCAGTCAGCATTCTCAAGGCTTACACCGAAAAGATTGTCGCCAAGATCGAAGACGATCAGCTGCGTACCAAGGTCTCCATGCTCAACGAAGAGGCGCACGCCGTCGTTGCGGAGATTTCCCAGACGCTGGTCGACGAGGTTCGCAAGGCGAGTGAAGATGGTCGAATAACTCCGGAGGAGCGCGAAAATCTTCGCAACACTGCGATCGACCTACTCAAGTCCCGCTTCAGCAAGCAGTGGCTTGATGATTTGAGAGACAAAATGGGGCTCGATGATGCTGCGCTTCAGAAGTTTCTGATCGGCAAGATCGAGGCTCACGTTTGGGGCCAGAAGATGGCCATGATGGCGGCTTCGGGCGAAAAGCCTTGACCGCCTAAGCTTCAAGAGAAGCTATTTTCAAAAGACCGCCCTCCCCTCAACTTGGGAATGCGGTCTTTGTACTTTTCAAAAAGGGCGGAAAGGTCCACGTCTCCAGCGCGGATCATCCCCTCGGATGCCAGGTAGGATGTCACGGCTGGGACCATGATTGCGAATAGGCTCGCCTGGGCGTCACTGATTTCGCCCCGGCCTTCGAATCGGAATGCACAGGTCGGGGCGAGTGCTGAGATGGCTGCCATGGTGGCCTGGAATGGATCCATTCCGTCTCGGAAGTGCTCTCGTACGGCGGGGAACACGTCCTCGACCAAAAACTTCTCGTAAGCCTCCTCGCTTCCTGCGGGCGGCTTCGCCTCCTTGCCGGCGAGGTCCATGCTCGTCATGGGGTCGATGAGCCATGCGTCGCACCCCTTGGTGACCTTCAGGTGCTTGGCTTTCGTATTGAAAAAAGTCCGCTCCTCGTCTTTGGGGGCGGCCTTTCTTTTGGCTGAAGAGGATTTCTTTTTCTTGCCGCCGCTCATGACAAGGGCAGCGCCGCCAGCGATAAAGGCGAGGGGGAGCATGCTTTTTTTAGGCATGGGTATTTCTTCTTTCGATGACGTTGTAGACGTTTCTCTTTTGGAAGTAAATGCGGTCGCCCAGGTCTAGCCGCTCCGTAAGGGGGAGATTCATGACCGCCCCGTGGTACCTTCGCTTTTCGTAGCCCGTAACCTTCAGCCATATGCGCTCGCCATTGACATTGACTTTGACGAATGCGCCGGGCTTGATGAGCCGCATCATTGAGATGTCGGGACGCTTAAACTTGTCAGGAAACTTTTTTGCCAAGATTGAGGCATCTGTGAGCGGAACTCGCTTGATGCGCTCGCTTGGAATGAGTGGGTCACACTCTGGTTTTTCGTAATCGATCTCAATATCGTCGTAACTCGAGGAAGGGTTTTTGCGGCGCTGTCGCTTGTCTTTGGCGACTTCTCGCTCGACTTGCTTTCGTAGAGGCTCGCCGCCCCACAGGTCCCAGGCCTGCCAGGCTTTGGAGTCTTCCCAGCGCTTGCCGTCTGCCCGAGCTTTGACGTAGTTATGGCGGTGGCGATCGAAGAAGGCTTTGACCTGGTAGGCGTTGACCTTCTTGCCGGATGCGATGTCGCGCGCTCGCATGACGCCGGACCCGATGCCCTGCTCGTGGGCCTGGCGGGCATCGAGGCCGCCGCGCTTAGACCGGGGCACGGTCTTGCGGCGCTCGAGCGCTCGTTTGGCGACGCGCACGGCGGCGGGGGTTGGCTGGATCATGAGGCGGCGTCGTGGCATCTACCTATACTGCTCGATGAAGGAGATGGCGCCCTGGCGGGCGCCTGCTGCCGTATCCGACTCCGCTACGATGGAGTACTCCTCCGAGGATGGCGTCTGAACGAGGCCAACGTAGGGAACGGGATCGTCGCAGTAATCCTCTTTGGGGAGCGGGTTGCCCTTGGAGTCTGAGGGCATAAACAGCGTCTGCCAGCGGTAGTAGCTTTCATTGATGACGACCAGGCCCTCATCAATCAAGTCGGAATACTGTAGTTCCACATCTGCATGACCGCAAGACTTCGACTTCTTTTTCGCCTCAGCCTTTTTTTGAGAGAAGGCGTACACCAAAAGCCCGGCTCCTCCGATGAGTGCGGCGGGGCCGATGTATTTTTCGAATCCTTCTTGAGGTTTGGGCGCGGGCTCGTCAGCCATCACATTACCTCCTTGCGAAGCTCTTCGCAGATCTTTTTCGGCGAAATCTTTTGAAGGTTGTCGCCGAAGATCTTGGATGTATCTTTTGGGTCTGCATAGCAGACGGCTGCAGCCCCTCGCTTTTCGTCGTACGCCTCGAGACATGCATAGCGCTCGAGGTAGTTAACCGACAAAAGGTAAAGCAGCTCACCGTCGGTGAACACGAATACAGCATCGGTCACACCGCATCCAGTAGCGCCGCCGCGGCCTGAGGTGTGTTCGAAGTTGCAGCTGCGACACCCCGGCTTCCACTGCAGCTGGAAGTCGCTGCGTGGCACGGCCTTGAGTTTCGACACCTTGCTTTTGCGCGATGTTTTCTTTTTGGTCTTCTTCTTGGCCATGTCTTACATCCGGTTCCAGTAACTCTCTCGGCCGGGCCGGAGCACTTGCTGCTTGAACTTCATGCCCGCGTCAATGAGCCGCTGCTCCGCTTTTTTACGGATCCGTCGACGCTTGGCGAAGTTTTGAACTCCCGCCAAATCAATCCCATCACGAACACCGAAAAAGTATCCGAGGTAGAAGATCTGTGCGGACTCTTCGTCCAGACTTGGCGTGAGCGCATCGAGTCGATCGTCGCTGAAAATCACCGACTCATCGACATCACCCCTGGGCGCGCTAGCGCTGCCCAGCCCGAGCGAGTCTGCCAACGACGGGTTTTTGATGCGCTTGCCCTTCATCAGCTTTTTCATCCCCCGGCGCGCCGAGTTGATGATGCGAGCGGGATTGCCCTCGAGGTGGGCGCCGACCCGCATGGCTGCGCCGCCCATGTAGCCGGCCAAAAACGTCGCACGGTTTTCCGCCTTGATGATGTCTTTGTAGGGACCAAGCTCATCGCCCATGGTCCCATCAGGCTTCATGACCCTCGCGTACCATCCATCCTTACCTTTGCGGTAGACGATGTTGAGCACCTCTTTGCCTTTGACGCGGCGCCCTTTGCCGCGAGCTTCGCTCGCGTCTTTCGCCACATCGTCGGGGATCTTGTATTTCCGGATCTCCTCGTAGCCCACCGGCGGTTTGAAGGCGCGCTTGAACTTTTTGGCGAGGCCGCGCGACACAACCTCGGCGCGCTGGACCTTACGCTCACGCTTGCCTTCTTGCAGCGCCATCTGCGTCAGAAACTTTTCGGCAGCACGCTCAGCTCCGCGCTTGCTGGTCTCAATCCCACCGCGAAGCTCTCTGCCTGAAGACCTGTCGACGACCGACCAGGCATACGCCTTGCGGCCATTCATCTCGGTACGCATAACATCGACCTCGATGTTGCGACTACCGCTGATGCCGCGGTTTTTCACCCAGTCATCTTTCGCTCTGTTGACGGCTCCAGACGCATGCGACATCGTCGGCGATTTGCCGCTGGCGATCTTGACGTTGCTTGGATCGTAGAGCGTCCAGGCAAACTGGCTGCCAGACTTGTCGATGCGCGCTCGGAATGCTCCGCCCTCGACTGCGTAAATGGTTCCAAGCGGAGCAGCCTTACTGCGCTTGGTGACCTTTTCGCCGCTGAGGTACTTTTTGTAATCCTCAGCGAGTCGCTTGGCGACGCGGCGCTCCTCAGGCGTTTGCCATGTGTCCTCGACTCTGCCGCGGCTGCCAGGCGAACGTACGCGCGTTACTTCGGGCCGCTTTTTGTAGCGGCCGCGCGAAACCTTGGCCTCGAGGTCGGTGATCTTTCTCCTCGCACTCTTGATGTCTTCGTCGGCGCTCATGGCCGCGATGCGGCTTGCTTGTGCCGCGGCGGGACGGCCAGCTTCTGTCATCCGCTTGGCCTCCGCGAGCTTCCGCTCTTTTTTGGCCTTCGACTGAGCGAGCTTCAGCTCCTCTTCATCAAGCGCGAGCATGGCCTCGTAGACCTCTTGCTCCTTTTCGACATCGTAGCTCTTGCCCGTCTGCGGCTTGCGACCAAAGACAGCCTTGAAGGCTTCATCGTACCTTCCGGGGTTCGTGATGCGAATGCGTCGCATGCATCCGGCAATCTCTTTGCACCGCTTGGTGCGGCCAGTCGGTCGGCTCGGGTTCTTGTGGTATTTGTGGAACATCCGCATCGTCAATCCCTCGCTTCCAAAATGGCTCGCATGTTCTTCGCGCTCTGTCTCATTCGCTTGTGTCGCCGTCGATCTTGCGCCTGCTTGCGCACCTTCATGATGCCCTTGGACTTGCACCTGCCGCCGGACAGCGACTTGCGGTAGCGGCGCATCTCATTTTGCCAGATCGCCTGGGGGAGCACACTTCTTTTCGGGTAATCAAGGCCAGCATGGCGCTCTGGATCCCAAACGAGAAGCTCGAGGCGACCAACGTCATGCTCATGGTACACGTTTGAAGAAGTTGTGCCCGTGCGCTTGATTTCATCTGCGATTGCGCTCAACGCGTGCTCGTAGATTTTGAATCTACCAAGCATCCTACCGCCAACTTGGCCGCACTCAATGAATCGATCTGTCTCGCGGATGAGATAGTCTTCATGGTCGATCATCGCGACCTCTTCACGATCGACTCCAAATATCTCACCCCATCGCAGCGCCATCTCATAAGGCGTGACCTCATCAGGCTCGGGGCACACACTCGAGCTTCCCAGAGCATCGATGACGGCCTGCATAGCGATGAATCGATCGTTAGCTGAGCGCGACTTCGCAAGCTTCTTGAGTTCACGTGCTGAAAGCTCTCCGGCGGTCGCAAGCGCGACCTCGTCAAGATCAACTTCCATGTCGTCGATGAAGCCTCGGGGCAGCGCAGCTGTGAAGACGATGTAGTTTTTGTGGCCGGGTGCAGGCGGATCCCACCAGCTCCAAAAAACACCAGTCCGGTCTCGGTAGACCACGCCGCCACCAAACTCGAGCGCTTGCTGGTCGCCGGTGATCTCGAGCACTCGTGTGCCGTCTTCGAGGGTGATGAAAGGCTTCATGATGAGCAAGAAAAAAGGCCTGGGGCAGCGAGGCCCCAGGCCTTCGAGGCCGTGTCACGCCCGGGGCTCACGCCCCGATGCGGTTGATCTTGATGCGGGTGGTCCCGCCATCCGGCGCGGCCGCCGGCGTCGCCACGAGCTGCAGTACCGCCGCAGTGTTCGGACTTCCCCCCACCGGCTCGACGTCCGCAACCGAGAGGCGAACGATGGCAGACGCGGTCAGGAACCCAACCGCCGTGACCTGAGCCAGCCCCACAAGCCCCGACCCCACCGGAGTCACGTAGCTGGACGCAGGGTACCCGTTGCCAGACGTGATCGCGTTGGCGTCGGTCTTCCCCAGCAAGATGTTGAGGAAAGCGTCACCGTTGCCATCCAGACCGGCAGCATCGACGGTGAAGTCGACCCGGTACAGACCGGGCTGCTGAAACCGGATGATCGTGCCATCCGCCGCAGTGTTGCTCACGGCAAACGCCGCGGCGTCGAACGTGAACTCGCTGGCAGGAATCGCAAGCGAGGCCGTATTGGTCGCGCCGAACGACAACGCTCCGGCAGATGGGTTGTAGGCAAGCAGCGCGGGGGCGGGCATGCCGTTGATGTCAGGCTGTTCGTATTGAACGGTCATGGTTTTGCTCCTTGTTGCCGCCTACGTTTCTGCAGCATCGAAATCAGGCGCTGATGCGGTTGATTTCGATGCTCGTGGTGCCGCCGTCGGGAGCGGCGGCCGCGGTCACGGCGAACACCAGAAGGGATGCGGGGTTCGGATCTCCGTTGGGGAGATCTTCGACGTCGGACGCGTCGAGACGGACGACGGCCCGAGCGCTCACGAAGCCCGGCGTGGTTGCCGCAAGCTCCGAGATGGCCACAACGCCAGAGCCTGCGGGCGTCACGAAGCTCGCGGCAGGATAGCCGTTGGCCGCCGTGATGTCGTTGGCGTCGGTCTTCCCCAACAAGATGTTGAGGAACGTCGAGGCCCCGTGCGACGCGTTGTCGATGGTGAACTCCACCTCGTACAGGCCGGGCTGCAAGAACTGGATGAGCGTTCCGTTGGCCGCCGTGTTGCTCACGGCAAACGCCGCTGCGTCGAACGTGAACGACGCTGCCGGAATCGCCGGGACCACATCTTGCGTGGACCCGAACGACAGGGCTCCGGCGGTCGAGTTGTAGGCAAGCGACGCGGGGGCGGGCATGCCGTTGATGTTGGGTTGTTCGTATTGAACGGTCATGGTTTTGTTCCTTGTCGTTGCCTACAGATCTGAAAGATCAGGGGTTGTCGGAGATGGCGATCCAGTTGGTGCCGCCATCCGAGACCAGGGTGATGTTGCCCCAGTCGGTCGCGATGGGGTCGGTGTTCGTCCCCCGGATGCTGTCGCCGGCCGATACGGCCAGGCCCACGTTGTTCGTGAGGCCCGTCTGAGCGACGATGGTGACGATGCGGCCAGGCATGCTCGCTGCCGGGG
>Ga0180437_10006271_pt1 | contig 15912 bp, 17 predicted proteins | sample SS_ome_4_FD_132410 | JGI IMG/M metagenome (GOLD analysis project Ga0180437, IMG submission 132410) | Hypersaline lake sediment archaeal communities from the Salton Sea, California, USA - SS_3_D_1 metaG | ecosystem: Environmental > Aquatic > Non-marine Saline and Alkaline > Hypersaline >...
AGAAAAAGTTAAATTACCGGTTATAAGTTATAGCAAGATTACTACTTATAAGGACTGTCCAAAGAAGTATCACTTTGCATATATTCAAAAGTTACCAAGGCAGGAAAAGCCATTTACTGTATTTGGTCAGTTCTGTCACGAAGTTCTAGAAAACTTTCATAGATATTATCTTGATGACAAGACTAAAGATATTTCGTTCATAGAGGCTATGCAAAAGTCTTTCTCTTCGGCAAGAGAAAACTGGAAAGACAAGCTAACAAAAGAGCAAACAGATGAAGCTTATGCTATTCTGCTTGATTATTTAATGATCATATCTGCCGAAAAGGAAGATGAAAAGCCAATAATATTAGATGTTGAGAAAAAGATTTGGACTCCTATAAATGATGAGATAATTTTGTACGGTTATATAGATAGGGTACAAAAGGATGTTGACGGAACATTACACGTCATAGATTATAAAACAACTAAGGATCCAAAGTATCTTAAGGATAGAACACAGTTACTATTATACGGTTATAGTTTGTTTGTTGAAGATGATTCAATAGAAAAGATAAGAACATCTTATATTCTATTAAAGCATAAGATGAGATATATGACGGCAGAACATAGCAAAGATGAGCTTGTTGCGGCAAAGGATGCTTTGCTAAAAAGATGGAGAGAAGTTATAGAAGATAAGATTTTTAGAGCAACTCCAGCAAAATTCAAGTGTACTTATTGTGATTACATAGATCATTGTAAAGAAGGAAAAGATTTAATTTACGGAGCAAAAAAAATATTCGGGAAAGTAGGTTGGTAAGAGGTTTATCATGAGTATAGTTTCAAGAGAAAAAATAGATGATTGTAAGGAAAAAATTAGTTTTTCTTTCGACAAAGAAAGAATTGATAATGTAATAGATGATGTTGCTTTGAACTTTGGCAAGCAACACAAGATAAAAGGTTATAGAAAGGGTAAGGCTCCTTTGGAGGCTATAAAGCAAGTTGCTAAGAAGTATATTATGGATATGTCAAAGCAACGCCTTGTTTCTGAAGCTTTTGAAGATATTTTGTTTGAAACAAAATGGAAGCCTTTTGGTCAACCAGAAGTGCATGATGTTGTATTCAACACAAGAAATTTCAGCGTGGATATGACAATTGGACACATTCCACCTTTTGAGTTAGCAAAGTACAAAGAGTTTGATTTGGCTCCTGTACATGAGAATATGAATGTTGAAACCTTTAAGGAGAAGATAAAGGAAGGTGTTTGTCAAGAATTTGGTGATATAGCTGTTCTTGATGAGGATGACTTTGTTTTATTGGGGGATGAAGTCTGTGTAAACTATGTTGGTAAAATTGATGGAGAGCCTTTTGAAAACAATGAAGGTAAAGGTGTAACTTTTATTGTTGGAACCGGCAAAGCATTGAAAGCTTTTGAGGATGAAGTTATAGGAATGAGCATTGGGGAGAAGAGAGAAGTAACACTTACATTTCCCGAAGACTTTGCCCAAGAAGATGTTAGAAATAAAGAAGCTGTCTTTGAAGTAGAACTAGAATCCGCTAGAAGAAGAGAAGCGGCTGAATTCGGAGAAGATGTTGTAAAAAGGGCTGGTTTCAATACTTTAGAAGCATTTGAACAAACTATAGAGTTGAAAGCAAATGAAAAGGTTGCTGAACAAGAGTTTATTCATTATAGGGCTCAGATAAATGAAAAGCTTATAGAATCAAATGAGATTGACGTTCCTAGTTGGATGAAAGTTCAAATAGCAAAGAATTCTATAAATATTCAAGAAAAGAAATGGGAAGAATATTCTGAGGAAGAACAAAATGAATTTATAGAAGATGCTGGCAAGCGAATAAAGCTATCCTTTATACTTGATAAGATAAAGGAAAAGGAAGTTGATACCGTAATGAGTAATGAAGAAGTTATTGGAACAATACAAGCTAATATTCACAGATTCCCACAACAAGTAAGAGAACAATTAGCTTCTGGCAAGAACCCAACTCTTACAACTCAAATAGCGGCAGAGATTCAAGATGAATATCTAATGCGTTGGCTAATCAATCAATCGGTAAAGGATAGTAAACTACAAGAACAAACAGAAGAAAAGGAAGAACCTAAAGAAGAAAAAGAAGTAGTTGATGCCACATTTGAAGAAGATAAAGAAGAGGCAAGTGATGATGAAGCCCAAGAAACCAATTAAGCCAGAAGAACCAACTTTACCTGAAAAACCAATTGAACCAGAAGAATATGTAAAAGAAAGAGTTGAGAAGTTTATTCTTAATAATGAGCCTGGCGATGTACAAATATATCTTACATCTATATTAGATGAGTTGCCAAAAGATGTTGATATGGATAGTGTTAGATTGAATATATATTTTGAAGGTGGTACAGATTGTTGTTGCGGGTGTTGTTCATATTATGAATCAGAAACAACTTTGCTTCTGACTTATGATCACCCAACAAAGAAAGTAAAAACAAAATACTACGCTTCGAAAATGAAGCATTACAAAAAGTTTATGAAGGTTTATGAAACAAAAAAGGAGTTTTTTGATGATGAGATAAGAAGATATGAAAAAGCCATGGATGAATATGAGCGAGATATGCAAAAGTACGAAGAAGATCTTATGGCATATAATTTGTGTATAGCTGAGGCAAGAGCAGAAGACCTTAAAAAACAATTAAATAATACCAACAAAAATATAGACAAAATAAAAAGGAAGATAAATAAAGAGGTAACTAATGGCTAAAAAGAATGACGCACAACATTTCGGATTTCCTGAGAAGTATAATAAGCACCTAAAAGCGTCTACATTTAAAGATGATGCTAATACAATGAGCGATGAAGAGCTTGAAAAGGTAATTTTTGAATGTGAAAAAACAATAAAAGAAATAGAGAAAGCCAAAGATAGTGATGAAAAATTGAAGCAGGCAACTGATTTAGTTAAAGATCTTGGGGCTGGGTATAGGAACTCTATAGCTTTTGAAACAGCCAAAATAAAGTATTCACTACACATGCTTGAAACAAGAGGCAAAATCTAGAATGAAAGTAGTCGATAAGATACTAGACATTCCAGAACCTAAAGAAGAAAAATGTCCATATTGTAATGAAGGTATTATGCTAAAAGATACTATTGCTTGGTGGAGATGTTCAAAATGTTCAAGAACAGCTACTCTTGTAGATCTCCTTTGTAGAAAGATGGTGTTAACTAGACCGAATAAGAATTAGTTAGCCAACATCATTCAATCAAAAAACATAAAGAGAACGAGAACATCGTTCTCTTTTTTAATTAGTCCTAAATCAAACTCCATAGGATTTGAAAGGACACCAAGGAGGAAAATTGAATAACTACGTTTCTTTACATAATCATACAATGTATAGTATGATGAGATCGATTATTAAACCTGTAGATCTCATCAGCAGAGCGAACGAAATGGGAATGAAATCCGTAGCAATAACGGATTCTTTTACTTTTGGTGGTATATGGGATGCATATAAAGCCGCAAAGAAGAAAAGAATAAAGTTGATTGTTGGTGCTCAATTCTATTTTGTAGATGATGGAAATCCTGTACATGAATTCAATACAGGCAAGATAAAAACAAAACCGAAGATAAACCCAAGTACAGTAGTTCTAATAGCTAAGAATGGTACTGGATATAAAAACATACTAAATCTAAATATAGACTCTTTCAAGTATAGATTGGCAAAAACTCCAATGATAGATTGGGAATTGCTGGAAAAATACTCTGAGGGAGTTATTTGTTTAACTGGCGACGCTACCGGCATACTCTCTCAAAATATAGCATTAAGAGAATATGAAAAAGTAATTGAAGATGCTACTAGATTAAAAGGAATATTCAAAGATGATCTGTACGCAGAAATAGAACCAAACAACTTACAAATAGGACAATGCGATCAGATACTGACAAATTACAAAATGTTAGAGATTGCTGCTAAACTTGATATAAAACCTATTGTAACAAGTAATGCTAGATATCTAAAGAAAGAACATCATAAAGCTTTAGATATGCTAATGGCAATTAGCAGTGGGCGAAGTCTTAGAAATAGAACTAGATTAAGATTTGAGTATCCCCAATTATATTTACATAGTAGGGATGACATAGTCCAATTCTTTAAAAGAAATTACGACGAGCGTCTTGGGAATGTTCTATGTGATAATACGTTAGAGGTTGCTGCCAAGTGTGAGAAACCTGAATGGGTCAAACCTGAAGTTGTAACTGGTGATAAGGTTCAGCTTCCAACGTTTGATGTAAAGAGTGAAAAGTGTTATGAAGACTTTAAGAAATGGGCTGATGGTTTGTCTGATGAAATAAAAAAGTTAGATGATGATAAAAGATATATGCGTTATCTTTGTGAGAAAGTTTGGGATGATATGGTTCCAGCAAATAAGAATGATGAGTACAAAGATAGATATCACAAAGAGCTTGAGATATATGAAAAGTTAGGTTTTAGTTCTTACATGTTAATTACCGCTGACTTTATCAATTGGGCTAAGGAAAACGACATTCCTGCTGGACCTGGGCGTGGGAGTGTTGGGGGTAGTTTGGTTGCATATCTATTGGGTATTCATAAAGCAGATCCAATAAAGTATGGATTGATCTTTGAAAGGTTTCTCAATGAAGAAAAGAACGAGTTTCCAGATATTGATAATGACTTTGATTCTGATGGTAGAGAGAAGGTTTTGGAATACGTAACAAAGAAGTATGGAAAGAATTTTGTTGCTCATGTAAGTAACTTCATTACATTTACGCCAAAGGTAGCTATTACAGATGTAATGACAGCTTTAGAGATTGGTGGAAGTAGAAAAGATGCTTTCAAGATTGCAAAGAATATTACTGAAACAATTCCTGCCGATGCAAAGAATATTGATGATGCTGTAAAGAGTTCGAAACTGTTTGCCGAATTTGTAAAAGAGCGTCCAGAAATAAAAGAATATGCTGATTCTTTAATTGGTGTAATAAGAAGCTGGGCTACACACGCTGCTGGCGTAGTAATTGGTAAGTATGATCTTTATGGTCTAGTACCTCTAAGACTTGATGATAACGGTGTTTTAGCATTAGAATGGGAGAAGTTTAGGACAGAAGAGAATGGTTTAGTTAAGATAGATTTCCTTGGATTAGAAACTCTCAACATAATTAAGAACACAAGAAAGATAATAAAATCACTAGGAAAAGAATTACCGCCAAACCCTCCAGATTATGATACATATTATAAAAATGTGTATGATTTAATAACAGAAGGAAACACGTTTGGTGTTTTTCAGCTTGGAGCATCTGGTGGAACTATAGGTCTTTGTAATATGACAGAACCTAAGACACTTGATGATTTAGCTGTTATTACTTCATTAGCAAGACCGGGCGTTCCACCTGATATCAAAAAGTCTTATATTGAAAGAAAGTTTGGTAGAGAAAATGTAGAAATACCTCACATAAATCTTAAAAGAGCCGTAGAAGCAACTATGGGATATTGTGTATTCGAAGAAAGTTTCTTGTGGGTTGCTCATGATTTCTGTGGATGGAACTTACAAAAAGCAGATAAAATGAGAAAGATATCTAAGCTAAAAGCTAAGGGAAAGCATCTTTTAGAAGAGTTATACAATGACTTTATAACAGACTCTATGGAGCATTCAAAGGTTTCTAGAGACTTTGCCGAACAATTATGGCATGATTGGATTATACCTTTGTCTGGATATGCTTTTAACAAATCTCATGCTGTTTTATATTCAATGACATCTCTACATACAGCTTATCTTAAAGCTAACTACTTCAATGAGTTTATGACAGCAAACTTGATATCTGAAACAAAAAGTAATGCGCCAAAAGCAAAAGAGAATATATTGAAGATTAAGTATGCTCTTAGAAAGAGAGGGGTAAATATAGTTCCTCCAAATATCAATGATTCTTTTGCAAACTATAGATTGATTGACGATAACACTCTAATGACAGGTTTTTCAGCTTTACATGGTGTAAAAGAGCCGGCAGCTAGAAACATACTTGAAACTAGACCATTTGATAGCTTTGAAGATTTCTTAGACAAAACAGACAGTTCTAAGGTTAGAGCGCCTACAGTGCAGGCTCTAGCCGCATGTGGGGCTTTAGATTGCTTCGGACATACTCGAAAGTCAATGTGTTTGTATTGTTCAGATGTAAGAAAGAAGTATAGAGAATGGAAAAAGAGAAATCCAGATAAGAAGTTTGTATACGATCTTCCAAAAGATGAATGGAGTAAAGATGAACTAAGAGCATATGAAACACACTTTATAGGAGAGGCTCTTACAGGAACTAAAAAAGATTCATTTGAAAAATTATTCTCTGGACACCCATCTGTTTCAAAAATATCAGAGTTGGAAAAGATGAAAAATAGAACAAATGTTATTATAGAAGCCGAAGTCAAAGATCTATTCTTCTTCAAAGTAAAGAAAGAATCAAGCAAGATCTATGGACAAGAATGTTGCAGAATGCTTTTAGAAGATCTTCATGATGAACAAATAGCTGTAGTATTCTTCCCAGAAGCTTTGGGAATGCTAAGAATGTTATTCGAATCACAATTCTCAGAAGAAAAAATAGAGAAGGGGTTCGGTATAAGAGTAGCTGGTACTGTCAGCAGATATAATAATGAAATTTCTGTAATAGCTTCTGATATTTATGGTCTTTTCACGCCAACAGAAATGCCTACAAAAATAGAGCAGAAAAAGCTTGTTATTTCATCTGTTTCATCTAAAAAGAAGAACGAAATAACCTCAGATGACATAGAGAATGATATGCTTTCTATCATTTCGTAATAAAAATATATCAAAATTACAACATCTAATTTACGATTAAGGAGGTAATATGTTTAAGAATAGTAATTTAGATGTTGTAAGATTAAAGAGAAAGTTTACCAGAACAGCCAGATTTCTACTATTAATTGCAGATTGTATAGTGTCTGGAGATTATAAGCTACAACAAATAAAAGAAAATTTACAACGGAGAGTTGATATTATAAAAGCTGGGAATGTTAAAATGTTAGAGGAGGCGATAAATAGCTCTAATGGTTTTGGTGGCTACTTTGATTCTTCTTCTAGGTACTTGTTTGAGATAGATAAAAAGATAAAAAACAGCAAACGCGTTCGTAAGTATGCGAAAAATGATGCTGAAAAAAGTTCCAAGTGATATATAGTTAATCATATAGAATAATAGAGGAAAATGGGAAAATTCATTTGCAATGACTGTGGTGCTGAGATACCGCCCGAGTGGAAGGGAGCTTTAGCTAAGAACGAATGTCCTGGGTGTCTTGGATCGATAATGAGCGATACTGAGCAAGCTTTAATAATTGAGCTTGGGGAGGCTATGAAGGAGATGCCTAACGATCCAATTGGTGTTGCTGGGTGGATTGTTAGTAACTTTAGGCTTCAAAAGATAGGTGATTGTGAGCCGGTTGAAAAGTTTCATGATAAATCTAATAGAGCGCCTGTACAACAAGATGATGGAAAGTTACCTCATGAAAGGGTTGATAAGGTTTCAAATTTCTTTAAGAATGCTGGTTTTGATGTAGATAGAATAAAAGATGCTGAACAAGCAAAGGCAAAGGTATTATCTGGTGGTGGTGATATAACTGGAACTAATTTAGAAGATGATGAATACATGTTAGAAGATGATTATGAAGTTAATGAAGGTACCATTAATGCTATTGATGAGGTAAACAGTTTACTTGGTGATGCTGAGGAAAATAGTGAGACGGCTAAGGCAAGAGCGTTTCTTGAACAAAAAAGAATTAGACAGTTAGAAGCTCAAAGAAATGTAGCAAGCGGTGTTGGCGCTGTTTCTAGATCTGGCAGTCCTGCTGGCTTTAGGAGAGTATAATGCCTAGAAAGCCTATAGAAACAGCAAGAGAAATCTGTTATAAGAAAGTTCTTATGACAGATGATGAATATAATGAGTACAAAGGTATTTGTGCAGCATATGATACACCAACAAGAAAGGGTGAAACTTTATTTATTGATTCATTTGAAGTAAACGAAGCTGGTAGAATCATTTACATAAAAGCTTTAGGAGAAAGACAATCTTCATTTGAAGTTATATTTTTTCTATTTGGATTGATGCAAAACCAATGGCTTAGAGCCATGATGGGAGAAGTAAACATAGAACTTAAGAAGGTAAGAGCCAAGAATAAAATTCTAGATAACAAAATTAAAGAAGTGGATAGGCTCATAAACATTTTAGAGAAAAAAGTTCCGGTCAAAATAGAGAAACAACAATGAGTAATTTTTCAAATCTAGACAAAGCTATGAAAAAACTAGGCTTATCTACAAGCGTAGATGATTTTGATAGCGAGTCTTATTTAAAAGATAGGGAAGAGCTAGAGAAGATTGCAAATTCTTTACCCGCCGATGGCGTTTTAGTTCAAGAAGATTGTGTCAAATTATTACGTTTATGTATAAGGGGTATGAACATTTGTGACTATTGGTTGCCAAAGTTACATGTGTTGATGTCCTTATATGAAGTAAAAAGAGATCAAGCAAGAGCCGATGCTTATTTAAACGCCTCTTCTCCAAAAGAAGGTAGATTAACTGTAGAAATGAGAAAAGCATCGGCAGAAGCTAATGAAGAATATAATAAGATGAAGTTGATGGTCGAAAGAATAAAAAGCTCAAAGACGTTTCATGAAAAGAAAAAAGATACGTTAAAGGCAGCATACTTTATGTTCAAAGACCAAATAGCATCATACAAGACATCTGACAAGGTGAATTCTGGGGAATCTTTAGAATTTCCAGAAGATAAAACAATAGACAAGAAAGTAGGGAAAGTAGGTTGGTAATGTCCTCAGAATTTAAAAAGATAAAGTCATTTCATATAATAGATATAAAATACAAGACTAAGTACAAGAGATTTATTTCATCATCAAACAATTTTATAGCACAAACAAATTTCGTAACATTTAAAGGAGCAGAGATAGAGAAAGAAGCTGAATTTGATAATCTTGAAGACGTGAAAGCATTAATTGCGAAAACAGAAGTTATAGAGAGATATTATCCATGGACATCTGTAGTAGAGATAAAAGTAAAGAGATACAAAGAAGATATTTAATAACAATATAAAAGAGGTATATATGAGTAAAAATTACGGTAAAGTAGGATGGAACGATAACACAAACAAAAAAACAAACAAATTCGTAACACTTGAAAACGGCGCTAACACAGTTAGAATGATTTCCGATGTTTATAAATACTTCATTCATAAGGTGAAGTTTAAGGGCGATTCTGCCAAATGGGGTAGAACAATAAAGTGTGCAGTTGATAATTGCCCTCTCTGCAAAGAAAACAACGAAGCCAAAGCTAAGTATATAGCTGGCGTTTTAGTTGGTAATGAAGTTAAGTTTTTGGATATGGGACCTGGCTTATACAATGAAATTAGTGGTTTAGCCAACAACATGCCTGGTTATGAAGAGCCCAAGGATTATAACATAAATATAGTTAGAAATCCAAAGGGTGGAGCAACTGGTTTTTATAAGGCATACCCTGCCGACAAAACTACTCTAACTGCTGAACAAATTGCTGCTATTGAGACTGACTTTGATGAAGAAGAACTTGAAAAGTTCATTCAACCACCAGAGCCAGAAGAAGTAAATAAATCAATTGAAAGAATAGCTGCTTGGATTAGTAAGTCGAAGGAACCAGAATCTTCGGATGATGGAGATAACGCACCTACTAAAGAAAGCACAGTAAGTGACGGAGATTACGATTTCGTAGTAAAGAGATCATAATCAATAATGCTTTGCTCCTTTTAAAGTAAGTAGCCGGGGATTTTTCCCCGGCTATTTTGTGAGGGTATATGAGATATTTAAATTTCGATGTAAGCTCTTCAGTTATTGGTTGGAGCTTTGTAGACATTTCGAAAGGAAAGATACTTTTAGATAATATAGATTATGGCTTCATAAAGCCACCTAAAGGTGATGAAATAACTAGCTTATATGATTTAAAGAACGAACTAAGTTTGTTCAAAAAACATAGAAGAAAAAAGAATTTACATATATGTATTGAGGAATTTCCGTTTTTCATATCTGGTGGCAAAGGATTTAACTCTACAGCAAGAACTATAACTAAACTTGCTATTTATACAAGAGTTACCGCCCTTTCTTTATTTGAGATATTTAATATAGAACCAACATTCTATAAAGTTGCAACAATAAGAGCAACAATGAGAAAGCTATGTAATAATAAGGATATAAAGAAAGAAGATATTCCATCTAGTGTGCAGGATATAATTAGAAGGAAAACGACTAATGATTATTGGACGTTTCCCGTTTTTCTAAACAAAAATAATAAGGTAAAACCTGAAACGTTCGACATTGCTGACAGTTTCGCTGTAGGGTTTACTCATGCCTACAAGTTAGGAGATTTGGAATGAAGCGAGAAGAGGCTTACAAAACTCTAAAACTAGAAGAGGGGGCTTCTGAAGAGGCTGTAAAAAAATCTTTTAGGACTCTAGCTGCCAAGAGCCACCCAGACCAAAATAAAGATGATCCTGATGCTGAAGAGAAGTTTAAGAGAATAAACGAGGCTTATCAAATATTAACTGGTAAGCAAAAGGCAGAAGATGATTTTGAAAGTTTTGATACTGGTGGTTTTGGTGCTAGCAAAATGAATGATTTTAGTGGATTTAGTGCTAGCAAAATGAATGATTTTATTTATGACTTCTTTAACAGTAACAGACCAAATGTATCAAGACCAAATGTAACTACAATAAGCGTTAACTTACCTCTAACTTTTGAAGAGAGTGTATTTGGTATAAACAAATCTTTCTCTTTCTTAGTTAAGAGGCATTGTGAAACGTGTGATGGCTCTGGTAGGAATCTTAATAACAAAACAAGGTGCAAGAAATGTGACGGTAAGGGATCTGTTAGGCACGTAAACAAAATTGGAACATTCACAAAAACTATAATTGTTACATGTGATGAATGTAGTGGTTTTGGTATGGTTGGTAGTGCATGTAATAATTGTTTCGGTAATGGTTTTACTACCAAGAAAAAAGATGTATCGTTAAAGATTCCACCGTTAGGAAACAATCCTAAACAATTTATGGTTAAGCAACAAGGAAATGAGTATAAAAATATAAAGGGTGATGTTATTGTAACAGCGGTTCCATTAGCACATGGTACCGGCAAGTTTGCTGGAATGACTATAGATGGTAGAAACATCTTATCTGAAGTTGGTATAGGTATCGATAAGCTGCTTTTTGGTGGTAAAGTAAAGATAAATACGGTACATGGGACTAAAGAAGTAGATGTAAAAAAGATGACAAGACCCAATGATAGGATTACTATACATAAACATGGTGTCGCAGAAGGAAAAGAAAACTTTAAGAAGGGGTTCCCGCAAGGGAATCACATTGCAATAGTTCAAGTAGAATATCCAAAAGAAGACAATTTAACAGAAGAATTAAGAAAGGAATTAGAAAAAGTATATAAATCAGGAGATTAATGGTAAAGGCAAAATCAACAGGATCGAATATAGAAAAAACATTTTCATTTTTAGAGAAATTAAATAAAGATTATGCGGGGTTTATTTCAAAAGAAACTAAGATAGAAGTTATAGATACAGGCTCTCCAAACATAAATGATATGATTGGTATAGGTGGTTTTCCTAGAGGAAGAATTAGTCATATTTATGGACCTCAAGGTTCTGGCAAATCTTTTCTAAGTTTGGTAGCTGCCAAGAATGCATTGATGGCAGATCCAAATGCATATGTTGTTTGGTTTGATACCGAGAGAAGTTTTACTTATGATTGGGCTGAGAAGATGGGTATATGGAGTGAAGACCCAGAAAAGAATAGAATGCTAATCATTAAAAAGACTGATGGTGTTGATATATTTGAAACAATCTATGGTAGAATAAAGAAAGACAAGTTTGGCTCTAAGAAAGTAGCTAATGGCATTTTAGACGAAATAATTGCTGGAAATCTAAATTGTCCTTTGATTGTAATAGATTCTTTAGCTTCTATAGTAAGTCCAAAAGAAAAAGCTTCACCTATTGGTGGGGTTACTGTTTCTGCTCTATCTGGTTTCTTAACTGTTGAGATAAGAAGAATATCAGATATATTAGAAGAATCTGGAACAGCAATGATACTAATAAATCAAGTAAGACAAACGATGAGTGATGAGATGTTTGGTGATAAGTATCATCATCCTGGTGGTGAAAACATTAAACATCAAATGAGTTTGAATTTGTATCTAGAGAAGAGAAACGCAATTGATTCTTTGATTCTAGATTCGGATGGAGATAGAAACACAATAATAGGTCAAAAGGTTAAAGCTGTATTGAAAAAGAGTAGATTTGGTCCTGCACCAAAAAATTGTGAGACAACATTCTTGTTTTCCGAAGGTGCTGGTTATGATGAGATAGGAATAGTTAATACTGACTTAGAGATTCTATCTTTGGCTGTAAAAAATAATCTAATCATCAAGGGAGGGGCTGGTTGGTATACAATGCCCTCTGGTGAAAAATTACAAGGTGATAAGAAAGTTCAAGAATATATGAGAGAACATCCAGAATTTCTTGATGAATTAAGAATGGGGTTGAATAATCTCAATAAGTTTAAGAAAAACGAAGACGGAACGGTAACAGTAGAAGAAAAGATATAGGAGACACATGGCTACTTTAACTTGTACAAATAAAGGTTGTTATAAGACGACAAGCGATTCTTTACTAGATAAAGAAAGTAATGAAGTGATATGCTCTGAGTGCGGTCAACCAATTGCTGGAATATCGCCATTTACTAAAAGATCTATGATAGGTCTTGGTAAGGTTAGATCAAAGCATACAGAGAAAGCATATTCGGTTGAGTGTAAGAAGTGTACGAGAGTTGGTCAGCCTGTAGAGGTTGATGGGCGATTTGTTTGCTTCAATTGTGGAGAACCATTGGAGCTAACATCATACTTTATTAAGATGCTAAGAGATCATAAAGCTAAAGCAACGCTATGAAAATAAAAGAGAGATGGGGCTATTTAAAAACGATACTTGAAATATCTAATAGATGGCTCCATAGACCCGAAGCAGAGAGAGAACTTGCTTATCTATTAAGTAGAGTTCCCTCTAGGGTCTATATAGATAAATTAATGTTTGGATATTTTCCACCAACTCAAACATCATTTATTGAGTTTATGGATGAGTTTGGTATAATAACTAAAGAAGATCCAAATCCAATATTCGAAGAGCTTAATATTGTATATCCTTATTACTCTAAGAAGAAGTCATTCTTTCATAACAACACATTATTAATTCCATTTTTTGATGTCTATGGTAATGTACTTAGTATGTCTGGAAGAACTATGCTTTCGGAAGATGAGATGAAAGAAAAGAAAGTATCTAAGTATAAACACCTGTCGTTTGAAAAACGTTATCATTTATTTGGGTTAGATAGAAGTTGTAGGAATATAGTAGAAGAAGATAGGGTTGTTATTGTTGAAGGTCAGTTTGATTGTTATTCGACTTATTTTGCTGGAATAAAAAATGTAGTTGGGCTTTGTGGTAGTAAGTTAACACCTCAGCAGATTTTATTATTGAAAAGGTTCACTAACAATTTTTGTCTTATATTGGATACCGATGAAGCTGGTATTGAAGGGTATACAAAAGCTAAGAAACAAGCAAAAAAGTATAAGTTCTCTATAGAAGGCTTAACTGTACCAAATGGTAAAGATATAGATGACTTTGCAAAAGACTCTAATTGGAACATATCTACATATGATCTGAAGAGGCTAGATGATGTTATATAATACTTATGACAAAGAAAAAATATATGGATCGCGATCGAAATCGAAGCGATCAATACCAATCATGCTTGTTAGAAACAAGTGTCTGTCCGTTTGTTCTTAGTGATTTATCTTTAGCACAAGGTATGATGTATAGATTACAACCGTTTGGGTATAACGAAGAGTTGTTGAATTTAAGAGAACAACTTAAAGAGCGAGTTTGGGAAATCATAGAAGATGGTTTAACCAAACGACAAAAAGAAGTAATAAAGTTATATGTTCAAAATAAAACTCAAAACGAAATTGCCAAAAAGCTTGGTATAAATCAAACAAGCGTTCATAAAGTAATAAAAGGCAATATCGATTATAAAAATGGTAGGAAGCGTTATGGTGGTGCCATAAAGAAAATTACCAAACTATGTCAGTCAGACAAAAAGATCCAAGAAATTCTTAAACAGATCCAAGAAATCAGCGAATGTTTCGAAATTTGATTATATGGTAATTAAATATTATCTTTTTGATCGCCAAATAATCGGCACAAACAATCAAAGGCATAATATTTGTAATAAATATAGTAATCAAATTGCATATTTTTGGATAACGGAGGTTTAATGGACAAGTACAAAGTTGATCTTGAAGGAGTTGTTAATCAAATTAATGCTCCAAAAATATACAAACTAGCTGATGTCCAGGATAGAATACAAAAGTTAGGTTGTGGTGTCGTTAGGTTTGTAGACGAAAATAATAAAATTGGTCTATGGAAGATTATGGAAGATGATGACGGTTCTGAATATATCGCTGCAATGTATGACGACAATGCTGAGGATGTTGTCAAAAACTCTTGGTCTATAGAGACTGATAGGTTAAACAAGACAGCAACTATATTCTATAGAAACACTCCAGTAACAAATATAGTTTTCGCGGAAATTGGAGTTCCAGAAAAAGAGGTAGATACTTTTTTGAGAAATTTGCCCGAAAGATTATCTAAGAATAAGCAGGTTGTACAGGCGATGCTAAATAGTATTGATAAAGAGTACAAAGCAAGTTTAGTAGAACAATTTCCAGAGATTTTAAAATAACGGTGTATGATGGCAAACCCTCTAGAACTTATAAATAGTGTCAAAGCGGTCGTTGAAAACATAAATAATAGTGAAAAATTTGCTGTACCTTTACTTGCAAAGAGAGCATATAAATATGCTAATGAGAGACCAAACGACCAGACTTTGCGACTAATGGCAAACGTTCTTGGTAAAATGAGCGAGAATGGGGAGCTTTTTATAACGCGTGCTAACCTAAGAAAACTCTTTAGAGAGTTGTACTCGCGTAATACAAAAGCAATAGAAGTTTTCGCTAATGAATTAGATATTACGGAAGTTAATCCAGAGCGAGATATTGCTGGTAAAGAAGATGATGAATTTGATTTATATAATTGCGCTAATGCTGGAATATCAAATGCATTGTCTGGTTTATGGGATGAGAATGGTTTGCCCGCTAAACATGGCAAAATAAATACTCATGATCCTAGAATTGCAAAACAAGCAGAGACTTTAACATCGCTAGAACTTTCAAGAATTGGATATTCGCCTAAAACAGTAAATACTTTCGGTGGTAGTGAAGAATATATAGTTTGTGATGCTATATATGAGACTCCAAAAGGTGAAGCTCACGTGTTAGTCCCAGTAGAGCTTTCAAAATCTGGAGCTATGATTCCTTCGACTATAGTTTCAAAGGTAGGTGTTCTTGGGTTGAACAAAGAAACATTAAAGCAAACGATTTTGTCTTCTGCTGGTAAGAGTATATATATTGATTCTAATTTGCTATTGAAATCATTAGCTTCTATGGATCAATTAAAGGATCTTTCTGAATTTGAGCTACAAGCATTAACGGCACAAGAAGCTGTAAACGCTAAGAAGATATCGAAAGAGGCTTCTGATTATTCGGGGCGATTTGCTATTGGTGGACCATCCACAATTGGTTCTTTTGATATTTGTTCAGATGAAGGTGGCGAAATAAAGTTAGCAGAATCTGAGGACACAAAACTGTTTGCTTCTCGTCTAAATAGTGGCAATGGTGTTGCGGAGTTCCAATTTGGTAGAGAGATTGTTAACAATGGAAGAAATATAATCTTGAACAAGATGGGTTCTTTTGGATACAAGCCTCAAGTTTCAGTTTCATCTGTTTGTGATGATTC
>Ga0180437_10006272_pt1 | contig 15912 bp, 14 predicted proteins | sample SS_ome_4_FD_132410 | JGI IMG/M metagenome (GOLD analysis project Ga0180437, IMG submission 132410) | Hypersaline lake sediment archaeal communities from the Salton Sea, California, USA - SS_3_D_1 metaG | ecosystem: Environmental > Aquatic > Non-marine Saline and Alkaline > Hypersaline >...
GACGCCGGCCCACTGGCCGATCTCGATCGCCCAGGGTCCGCCAGCGTTCACCACCGTTCTAGTTGCCAAAACGCCCTCGTCGGTGACGACGCCCTCCACCCGGCCCTTCCGCACGCGGATGTCCGTGGCACGCGTCCCTTGACGCAGCTTGACCCCCATGTCGCGCGCCTTGTTGATGTATCCCCACATGATCATGTGCGGATCGAAAGGGCCGTCGTCTGGTCCCCAGGTGCCGAGCACGATATCCTCGGTGTTGATCTCCGGATACCGCTGCTTGATCTCCTCGGGCGTCAACACATCTGCCCTGACATCCAGGGACTGCAGCATTTTGGCACCCCTGCGCAGGTGGTCGGCGCTTTGCTCGGTGGCCAGCGACAGCCATCCTGTCCTCGTGAAATCGATGAGGACGCCAATCTCCTCTTCGAACTCCATGTACCTCGCATACGAGCGCTTCGCCATGCGCGCACCGAGCTCATCCGAGCAGAACTGCAAGCTCAGCATAGAGGCGGATTTGCTCGATGAACCACTGCCTACCTGATCCATCTCGACCACGACGACATCTGTTATGCCTGCACGGGCCAGATGGTAGGCCGTGCTGCACCCGATCACGCCTGCTCCGATGATCACCACGTCTGCCGTGGTCTGCACGAATCCAGCACCTCCCTTACCGTGAAAATGCTCCAATGCTCACGACACGACACTCTCATAGAACGCCAGGCTCTCAGCCAGCATCTCCCGAATCGGCAGGTGGTACGGGCATTTCTCCTCGCACTCGCCGCACTCCACGCAGTCCCTCGCGCTCTCCGCACCCTGGGCAATCCAACCCGAAACAAACGCCTCAGGCGTAAACCGCTTCCAAAAGCTGCGCAGGTTCATCATCAGGGGGATATTCACGCCCTCCGGGCAAGGCTGGCAGTATCCGCATCGGCGGCAGAAACGCGTGCCCACCTCCGCGCGGATACGCGCCATCGCCTGCCGCTCCGCGGGCGTCAGTTCCCACGATCCGGCGACGATGTCAACGATCTCTTCGATTTCCTCGCACTTCTCGACGCCCGGATCAGGCACGACGTTCTCGAACTGGAGCAAGTACTTGATCGCCAGGTTTGCGTCATCCAGCATGCCGCCGGCCAGCGGCTTCATCGCAATGAACCCAAGGTTGTATTCTTGGGTCAGGGGTACCAGTTCCTGGTCTGGCTCGTTCGTGACAAAGTTGAACGGGAATTGGAGCGTCTCAAAGTGGCCCGAAGGGACCGCCTCCAAAGCCACCTCCATCGAGTGGCTGGTGATGCCGGTGTGCCTGATCTTGCCTGCATCCAAGGCCGCGCGTGCCGCTTCCATAGCCCCACCGGGGCCCAGCACCTGCTCATATGCCTCAAACGTGCTGACGTTGTGGAACTGCCAGAGATCAATGGTATCCACGTTCAGGCGCTCCAGGCTCAGCTCAAGGTGCTTCTGGGCGGTGGCGCGATCCCGTGCCGTCGTCTTGGTCGCGATGACCAATTGCTCCCGCCGTCCTGCCGTCGCGCCTATCGCCAAGCCGATGCGCTCCTCGCTGGTCGTGTAGCCGTTCGCCGTGTCGAGGAACGTCACGCCCAGTTCGAGGCAGCGCTCGACCACTCTGACCGCCTCGTCCTCGGTCAGGCGTTGAATGGGGATGCCGCCAAAACCTACCCTGGAGACCTCCAGTCCTGTCTTGCCCAGTCTTGTCGTCTTCATCTGTTTTCCTCCATTCTCCCCCATCCTCCTCGCTTCACTGCTTTTCGTCTCCCATCAGCCATGACCACATCCTGCGAAGGCCCTGGGCTGGCTTCTCGCCGCATACTGTTCCAGTCTGCCCATTGACGACAATGGTAAGCTTTTCATCTTGGCTCTTGTCGGAGTTGCCACGGTCGCGATAGTGGGCGATCCACAGCGGCAGCAGCACCAGCTTGTACGATTCGAGAATCAGACCCATCGAACTCAGCTTACCATCCTTAGCCGGCCCGGATGATCCGCGGGTAAACCGTTCCTGCACTTGTTCGAGGACTCGTTGGCGAGCTACCAGGGAAGCATCCGAGACCGAGATGCTGTACGTCTCGGCGGGCCAATCGGCCAGATAGGCTGGGTCATATGGCACCACTTCCGCGAGGCGGAACTCGCTCACTACATCTGCCAGCGAGGTGGGTAGGGCGCGGCTGGCAGGGACAGGCACGTCATCTTGGTTGACTCTTCTGCTGCCCGAGTCCTGGACCCTCATGCCGGCTTTCCTTTTCAGGCCACGCCAGGTGACTTTGCCGCCGATGTCGAACGTCCAAACCGGGAAATAGACCCCGGTGGGTGGTCCCTCCAGGGCGTAGCTCTCCAGGCCTTCCGCGCTGAGCCACTGGAGAGCCGCCCGATGTGCGCCTTCCCGGGTCACGGAAAAGGGAATCAGGCCTTCGGGCGGAATCAGTTCCAGTACCTCGGTCTTGTCGATGACGTAGGCCGAGGCACAATAGGGACATGAGGACGACAGTACCTCGGGAGGGAGAACGAACGAGGACCCGCAGCCCTGGCACACGAGGGAGCGGGTGGCAACCGGGCGGGTATGGCCTTTGGCTGTCGCGAGGGCGACGACGAAATCCTGTTCGTCAACAACCGTGCTCTCTTTGGGCGCTGGGGAGGGCGTTCGACGCTGGCTACAATACTCACAGGCGAGCGTTGCGCCATCGGGTGTGAAGACCATCCGTCCACCACACTGCGGACAGATGAAACGCCTGGCCTGTGCGGGCTGGGGCGATTCGGGTGCGGATGTGGACAGACGGTTGGGGTCGATGATCTCCTCTGCCCTTAGCCGTCCGTCGAGCACGGCTATGTTGCGGCGCGCTTCGGGGTGGGCGGGGTTAACGGACAGAATCGCTTCCAGGTATCTCCGTTTTATGGCGGGGTCGTCGCTGATCTCACTCAACCACAACCACGCCTCCTGACGCTGCGTGGTCGAGGCGTCTATCATCAACGCCTTCTCCAGATAGAACCGCGCTTCGTTCTTCTCGCCGGCCTTGGCGGCCGCGATACCTCGTACCAGCAGGTCGCGTACGCTTCTCGACATATTCCTCCTCAACCGCTCGAACAGCAGTAAATGTATATCAGCATGCCGACAATGTCAAATTGACTCCGCTTCTCTACTTGACCCGCTTCACCTTCGACACTATAATGAAGCGCGCTCGGCATGTGGCCCTCCGTGTCCGGCGTAGATCAGATGAAGGAGATCCTATGGCTGCCAACCGTAACGATGACCACGAGAATCACTTCACCGATATCACTGACCTGAACGAGGAACTGCGCCGCCGCCGCGAGGTGGTTCTCCAGGGAGGTGGCCCTGAGGCGATAGAGAGGCAGCATGTCAAAGGGAAACGGACCGCCCGTGAGCGGATCGAGCGGTTGCTCGACCCTGGCAGTTTCCAGGAGATTGACCCGTACATCGCTCACCGCCACAACGCCTTCGGCCTGGATCAGAAGCGGTTTCCGGGAGATAGCGTGGTGGTCGGCTTCGGTCGGGTGGACGGGCGCAAGATCGCCGTGGCTGCCCAGGACTTTACCGTCATCGGCGGCTCTTTCTCAGAGGCACAGGCGCACAAGGTGTGCAAGGTGCTGGATATGGCTATCGGTTCCGGTGTGCCCTTTGTCGCCCTGAACGACTCGGTGGGGGCGCGGATCCAGGAGGGGGTCTGGAGCCTGGCTGGCTACAGCGAGCTCTTCTGGCGCAACACGCAGGCGAGCGGCGTCATTCCCCAGATCAGCGTGATGCTGGGGCCGTGCGCTGGTGGCTCTGTCTATTCCCCTGGTCTGACCGATTTCATCATCATGACCGAGCGGATCAGTCACATGTTCATCACCGGGCCGCAGGTGATCAAAACGGTGACCGGTGAGGAGGTGGACTTTGACACGCTGGGCGGGGCGCAGACCCACGCCAGCGTCAGCGGTGTGGCCCACTTTGTGGCCGCCGACGAGGACGAGGCTCTGACCATCACCCGGAGACTGCTGAGTTATCTACCGCCGAACAACGTCGATCCACCTCCGCACGCCGACCCGGCCGACGATCCGACCCGCGCCGACCCAACGCTCGACACACTCGTGCCGCCCGAGGGCAGCCAGTCCTACAACATCCGGGAGGCGGTCGTCCGCATCTTTGACCGTTCTGACATAGCTGGAGACCGGCCGGGCAGCAGCTTTTTCGAGGTGCATGCTCGTTTTGCCCCTAACGCGGTGGTAGGCCTCGCACGGCTCCACGGCAGGGTGGTTGGGGTGGTCGCCAATCAGCCCGCCCATATGGCTGGTGTGCTTGATATCGACGCCTCGGACAAAATTGCCCGCTTCGTCCGCTTCTGCGACGCCTTCAACATCCCCCTGGTCACATTCGTGGACTGTCCCGGCTTTATGCCTGGTTCGGTGCAGGAGCACGGCGGCATCATCCGCCACGGAGCCAAGATCGTTTACGCGTACTCGGAGGCGACGGTGCCCAAGATCGCTGTCGTCACTCGCAAGGCCTACGGCGGGGCCTATATCGTGATGAGCAGCAAGTACATCCGTACCGACCTGGTCTATGCCTGGCCCACGGCGGAGATAGCGGTGATGGGCGCAGAGGGTGCGGTCAACATCCTCTACCGCAAACGACTGGCGAAGGTTGAAGACCCCGAACAAGAGCGGGCAAGGTTTATCGCCGAGTTCCGCGAGCAGTTCGGCAGCCCTTACACCGCGGCGGCCAGTGGCCACGTGGACGACGTGATCCTGCCCAGCGAGACGCGAGCCAAGCTGATCGCCGCACTGGACTTTTTGCAGGACAAACAGGCCACGCCGCTGCCAAAGAAGCACGGGAACATGCCGCTGTAAACTGTTGGTGTGTGGATCGGTAGACTGGTGGAGGTTTCCAATTCACCCGTTTCCCAGTCTATCGGTCTACCGGAAGGACAAGCGATGCAACCTTGGAGAACGCTCTCACGCCGCGTCATCTTGGATCATAGCGAGTACTTGACCGTCGAGGATCACACGGTCGAGTTGCCCGATGGTCGCGTTATTCCGGAGTGGCCCTGGGTGATCACGCCCGACTATATCAATGTCCTGGCTGTGACGGAGCATGGTGCGTTTCTCTGCTTTCGCCAGACAAAGTACGGTGTGGACGGCACATCGCTCGCACCCGTGGGGGGATACCTCGAACCAGGTGAGGATCCGCTGGCTGCGGCGCAGCGCGAACTGCTCGAAGAGACCGGCTACGACGCGCTGGAATGGGTGAACCTGGGGCATTACGCGGTAGACGGGAACCGGGGCGTAGGTACAGCTCACCTGTATCTGGCCCTGGGTGCTCGCCGCGTGACCGAGGCCCACGCGGACGACCTGGAAGAGCAGGACCTGCTCCACCTCAGCCAATCCGAGATTGAGGCGGCGATGGCAGCCGGCGAGTTCAAGTCTCTGCCATGGGTGGCCGCCGTGGCGCTGTCACTGCTGTACCTGCAAGGAAAGGACTAGAATGGACAACCCGATCGTTGTCTCGTTGTTCGTGTCCGGCATCGGTATGTTGATGCTCTTCGTGGCACTGGCCCTGCTCTACGGGCTGATGTATCTGATGACGTGGGTGACGAGCCTCCAGGTGTCTACAGGTGAGCGCCAAGATGTGAAGGCCGGGAAAGGGGAGGACGACGAGCAGGAGGCAGGAGGGGCAGGGCAGGAAGCGAGAAATCGGAAGCGGCAGGCGGCGGTGATCGCTGTCGCGCTAGCTCGCGCCGATCTGGACCTGAGCCCAATCGGCACATCGGGAGCAGAAGGGGCAGGGCCCAGCGCTTGGTGGGCGCTCCACCACCAGCGCCAACTGATGCGCGGTGTGCCCACGAGGAGAGTTCGATGAGACGATACACCATTACATTGGAAGGCCAGGCGTTTGATGTTGCGGTGCTAGACAATCCGCGCGGGGAACGCGTGCGGGTGGAGGTGGATGGGGAGGTCTTTGAGGTGGGCGTGGAGGCAGTACCCGTGGTGGTGGAGGCGAGCGCAGGAGAGGCAGCCTCAACCGTCGCGCCGTCGGCTACGCCCAAGCTGAGCGTGGCGACAGACAACACGGTCGTCGCCCCCCTGCCCGGTGTGATCAAGTCCATCGCTGTGCGATCTGGTCAAGAGGTTGCACCGGACGACGAACTCATCGTCATCGAGGCGATGAAGATGGACAACGTCATCCGTGCCACCCGCATGGGCACCGTCGGCACGCTCCACGTCACCGAGGGTCGCCAGGTTGCCTATGGCGAGCCTATGCTGGACTATGCAGATTGAGGGAGGGGAGCCATGGGTGGAATTGACCTGAGTGTGCTTCTGGGAGGCTTGCTGACTATCACCTGGCAGCAGGCGCTCATGGTGATCGCTGGCGGGGCGCTGATGGTTCTGGCCATCGCCAAGGGGTATGAGCCGACGCTGCTTCTGCCCATCGGCTTTGGCTGCATGCTGGGCAACCTTCCCGTCGCGGCCCACATGATCGGGCCGGAGGGGTTGTTCGGGGTGATGAAGCGAGCCGGGATAGATACGGAACTGTTCCCCCTGCTGATCTTTTTGGGCGTCGGGGCGATGATGGATATGCGGCCACTGTTGAGCCAGCCCATCTTTGTCCTGATGGGAGCGATGGGTTGCTTGGGCATCTTTGGCACGTTGGTCGTTTCAGTCCTCCTTGACTTTAACCTGGCCGAGGCGACCAGTATCGGCGTCATCGGGGCCATTGACGGACCGACCGTCATCTACGTGGCAGCCAAGTTGGACTATCTGTTCGAGACGCCGGGGCTTGCCGCGGCCGTGGCAGTGACCGCTTACTCCTATATGAGCTTGGTGCCCATCATCCAGCCGCCGCTGATGCGCATGTTCACCACCAAGCGAGAGCGGGCGATCCGCATGGAGTACACGCCTCGCCCGGTCTCAAAGGCAGCCGTGATCCTCTTCCCCGTCGTGGTGACGCTGCTGGCGGCGATTTTCCTGCCGCAGGCGGCTCCCCTGATCGCCACATTGATGCTTGGCAACCTGCTGCGGGAGTCGGGCGTCGTGGAGGGGCTCAGCCGCACCGCGCAAGGGGCGATTGGCAACACCGTCACGCTGTTCTTGGGACTGACCATCGGCTCGACGATGCAGGGTGAGGCATTCCTGAACCTGGGCACGGTCAAGGTCCTGCTGCTGGGCCTGATCGCCTTCGCTCTCGACACGATCGGCGGCATCGCGTTCGGGAAGCTGGTGTGTGTGCTCTCGGGGCGGCGGATCAACCCCCTGGTCGGGGCAGCGGCCATCAGCGCCTTTCCGATGAGTGGACGGCTGGTCCAGCAAGTTGCCTTGGAGGAAGACAACCAGAACTTTATCCTTATGCACGCCCTTGGCGCGAACACGGCCGGACAGATAGCTTCGGTCATCGCGGCGGGTGTGTTGATGGCGCTCATCTTCCCATTTATCTCACCGTAATGAGAAGTCAGGGGGTGACGAGCCTGCTGGACGGCATTCGTCACCGCGCCGGGCGGCATTTGGACGGAGCGCGTCGTTGTCACTGTCGAGGCAGGCCATGTGGGGCCGCTGACCAACTGGGTGGAGGTCACAACCGACGAGGCGATAACCGGCACGGCTTCAAGCCTCTCCACTGTGAACGCCCCTGCCTATCTGCCGTTGGTGACAAGAGGATGGCCAAGAAGAAAAGCGACGACGGCGATCGCATTTCGTTCAGAACCCTCGTCAGTCTGGCGTTGATCGCCTTTGCGATTGCACTGGCTGTAGGCGTCTACACCCGTCTGAGTGATGTAGCAAGAGCGGTCGTGACGGGGGTGTTCTGCACCGCGGGTGTTGCTGTCACGATCGTCATGCTCATCGTCCTCATTCGTCAGTCCAACGGCGGGGCTTGAGGACGGTCCGAGATGCAGGTTTCGGGCGGGGATTGGTCCCGGGAGCGGCGCAAAATCTAGCGAAGGGATTGTCGCGTGAAGCCTGTCAGCGTTTTGAACGACGTGCTCGGTCCCGTTATGCGCGGGCCCTCCAGCTCGCATACAGCGGGCTCGTTTCACATTGGGAGGCTTGCCCGTGCCCTGCTGGGCGAGGAACCGGCGTCGGTGACGTTTGCTTTCGACCCCGGTGGATCGCTGGGACAGGTGTACAGCCAGCAGGGTAGTGATCTCGGTTTCGCCGCCGGAATCATGGATCTGCCCATGATGGACGAGCGGTTCTCCCGGGCCCTCGATCTGGCGGCCGAGCGAGGCATTGAGCTGACATTCACCATAAGGCCATTGCCTGGCGCCGATCATCCCAATACTGTCGAGATTCGAATGACGTCGCCAGACGGGCGAGAATTGCTTGTCTTGGCCAAGTCGATCGGCGGTGGCGCGGTCGTCTTCACGCGGTTAGCCGAGTGGCCAGTGTACCTGACCGGCGACGCCTACGAGGTGCTGGTTGTGCTGGGGAAGGGGGCAGAGGAAGCGGCGCGTGAGATCTTGGTGCGGGACGGACAGATCATAGATCAGCCGACGCGCCAGACACGGGACGGTCGGGTCCTGCTGCACGTTCGGCGGCAATCGCCGTTGAACGATGACAGCCAGGCGGAGATAGAAGCGCTGGCAGGCGTGCACACCATTTGGACAGCTTGCCCGATCTTTTTCGTACAGCGTGGTGTTCCTCTATTCTCCTCGGCCGCCGAAATGGTCGCCCTGGCCGAGGGGCACGGCCTCTCGCTGGGCCAAATTGCGCTGGGCTATGAGTCGGCGCTTCTGGGAGTTCCGGAGAGCGATGTGCTCGACGAGATCATCCGTCGTTTCGAGGTGATGCGCACGTCCGTGCACTGCGGGTTGGAGGTGGATCCGCCGCCGATGCAGTTGCTCCAGCCGAGCGCTCACCAGGTCTACCAGGCAGAGGCACAGGGCCGGGTGGCGATCGGCGGTATCCACACCCGGGCGGCGGCTCGGGCGATGGCAGTTATGCACGTCAATGGTGGCATGGGTGTGATCTGCGCGGCACCGACGGCCGGTTCGGCGGGGGTCATTCCCGGCACGCTGGTGACGCTGGTGGAGGAGAGAGGTCTCAGCCAAGAGCAAGCAGCGCTGGCACTGCTGGCAGCATCGGCGGTGGGGCTGATTGTCGCGATGCGGGCCACGTTTGCCGCCGAGGTGGCGGGGTGCCAGGTGGAGATCAGCGCTGCGGGGGCCATGGCCGCTGCCGCGGTGGTGGAGGCGGCAGGCGGCAACGCGCGCCAGGCGGCCGACGCGGCAGCGATCTCCCTTCAGAACACAATGGGGCTGATCTGTGACATGGTCCAGGGAATCGTCGAGATACCCTGTCATACGCGCAACGCCGTAGCGGCGTCCGGTACATTCGTTTGCGCGGATCTCATTCTGGGCGGGTACGTCAACCCGATCCCGTTGGATGAGACGATCGACGCCATGTACGCCGTGGGGCGTATGTTGCCGCGGGAGCTCAAGTGTACCGCGCTCGGCGGACTGGCGCTAGCGCCCTCGGCGCTGGCGATGCCACGTTTACGATGACGCCAGTGGTCGGCTGGTCGTTGATTTGCGAGATGGGAGGATAAGGCGATGCAAGTCCGATGCCAACGCTGTGGCTATATGTTCACCCTGGGGCGAGAGGCAGTGGCGGCCGCGCTGGAAGAAATCGAGCGAACTCAGGCCAAACACTATAACCTGGACTGCCCCAAGTGCCGGCGCCAAGTCAAGGTTCCTGTCAGGATCATCCAACGGGGCCAGCCCCGCCAGGATTAACCCTCTGGCTGTGCAGCAACCTCCAAGAGGAGAGCCCGGGAGGGTGCGCCGGGCCACGCCTCCAGGGACGGAGGCGGATCATCAAACCAGGTGAAGTAGATTGCGTCCAGCTCTCCTTCTGCCCTCATAGCCATTAGCGTGAGGTTAACCAGATCGCGGAAGGCGGAATCGCCAGGCGGGAGGCCCAGCGCCAACGGTACGTGAGTCATCCGCAGGGGAAGCACGCCCATTCCTGGCGTGGCGTAGGCGAGCCCCAGCATGTTGGCGCGATCGTCGATCACTGCCACCGCATATCCGCCCTCCAGCAGCGTGATAGCTGACGCCAGCGTCGGCCGTGGCATCACTGTCAACTGAACGCCTGCCTCCTGCGCTGCCGCCTGCACCACGGGCAAGCTGCCCTCAACCACCGCGACCGGCTGTCTGTCCAAGTCGAGCAGATCGGTAACCGGCGTCCCTGCCCAAACCAGCAGCCCCTCACCTCCCCAATAGGTCGTCAGGCTAAAGTCCATTTCCATCTCGGCGGCGCGGGTGTGGGTCAGCCCGCCCAATAGCAGGTCGGCCTGACCCGTCCGTAGCATTTCCTTGCCCACCTCGACCGTCGTAGTGATGTATTCCACCGCTGTACTGTCGCCCAGCCAGCGCCCAGCCATTCGCTGTACCAGGTTGACTTCGTAGCCGACCGGTGCGCCGGTCGTGTCGATGTAGGCAAAGGGAGAGCGGTCAGTTGGCATTGCTACCGCCAGCCGGCCCCGCGACTCGATGGCGGAGATGGTGTCGGGCACGCTTGTCACGAGGGGCGCATCGGCCAGGGATGGTACCTCCTCCCCTGGCCAACGCTCGACGGCGGGGGGAAACTCTATCCCGAACCAGCGAGCGTATAGATCCGCATACGTCCCGTCGGTGACCATCTCCTGGAAGGTCAGATTAACCAGGTCGGCGAACGAGGGGTCGTTCTGCCGAAAGGCGAACCCCACCGACGCCGAGGTGTACTGCCCGAGGATGATGGTCTCGGGGTACATGCGGTTCCCCCAGAAGAGTCGACGGCGCAGTTCAGAAACAGCGTCCACCTCTCCTCGGCCTAGCGCTGCCACTGCGGCGTCGAAGCGATCGTAGATCTGGAAGGTGAGGGTGAACGGTACCGCTGCCTCCAGGACATCCGCCGTATCCTGCCAAGCCACGACCCCCACTTTCCGTCCCTGTAGCCCTTCTAGTCCACCGATGGCGGACGCGTCGGCCGCGCGCACCAGCAGGGCGTGGCCATCCATGAAGTACGGCAGGCTGAAATCCACCTCCGCTTCCCGGTCCTGCGTGTGGGTAAGAGCCGTGATCACGATGTCAATGTCGCCCGCCTGTAGGTGCTCGATCGCGGTATCCGAGCGTACCTGTCGGAACCGGACCGCCTGGGGGTCGCCTAGCCAGCGGCGGGCCAACTCTCTCCCCATGTCCACGCCAAAGCCAGCCACCTCTCCCTCCTCGGTGATGTGGCCGAAAGGCGGCAGGTCGTAGCTTACGCCCACGCGTAACAAGCCGCGAGCGCGGATACGTGCGGCAGTCGTCGCGTCCTCTGGCAGGAGGGTCGGGGTGGGGGTGGGGGACGCGTCGCTTGCTGGTGTGGGCAGCTCAGTGCGAACAGGCGTGGGTGTAGCTTCCGTGCTCTCTGCGCCGGCACAGGCGGTCAGCAAAAGGATAACAGGGAGCAACCAAAACAACCGTTTCATTCGAGTACTCCTGCATAGAGACGATGTTCGCAGATGTAGGCTTCGACCAGTGGTGGAAGCAGGTAACGCAGCGGCAACCCCTCGCGGGCGCGCCGCCGCAAGTCGGATGACGCGATGTCCAGGTGCGGCACCTCGAGCCAGACCAGCCGCTCTCGAATCCCCGGCACGGCCTGTTCCAGCGTTTCCAGGTCTGGTGAATGGCCGGTCCGCCGCATGACGGCCAGCCGGGCCTGGCCCGCGATGCTGTCCGGGTCACGCCAGGTGAGGAATTGGGCCAGGCTGTCGCTCCCCATCAGGAAGAACATCTCCGCCCCTGGGTGCTCCCGCTGTAACAGGGCCAGCATCTCGACGGTGTAGTGTGGGCCGGGCCGGTCAAGATCCACGCCAGAAATGGCGAAAGCCGGATTGTCGGCAATGGCTGCCTCCACCATCGCTACGCGGTGGTGGGCTGGTGTGATCGGACGATCGGGCTTGTGCGGTGGCTGCCCAGCCAGGACGAAGAGCACACGCTCGAGCTGAAGCTGCGCGCGACCGTTCTCCGCCAGCGCCAGATGTCCGTAATGCGGTGGATCAAAGGTGCCTCCCAGGATGCCCAGCCTGGAGGTTTGAGGTTTGGGATTTGAGATCGAGGGCTTGATAGTGGTTACTCCTCCCAAGTGAATTCGGCCTCACCGATGCGCACGGTATCCTCCGGCTGGACACCCGCTTCCTCCAGCGCTTCCGCGACCCCCATACGGTCCAACGCCCGTTGGAAGCGGTACACTGCCTCGTCCAAGTTCCACACCGTCGTCGCTGCCAGCCGCTCCACCCGCGCACCTCGCACCCGCCACCCGTCCTCCTCTCGCTCGATGGTGAACGCTTGTTCATCCTCGCCAAGCCGGAAGACAGGAAGCTCCTGGGCCGGAACTTCCTCCGGCAGTTCGGCCAGCATCTGGGCGGTGTGAGTGAGTAACTCCCGTGTCCCGTCCCGCGCCAAGGCAGAGATTGCCATCGCGGAATGTCCCTGTGCCTTGAGCGCCCTGTTGATCTCCGGCCAGCGCTCGCGCACCTCGGGCATATCCATTTTGTTGAGGACCACCAGTTGTGGCTTGTCCGCCAGGCCGTGGCCAAAGGCCGCCAGCTCGCCGTTGATGGCGGCGAAATCCGCCAATGGGTCGGCTGAGAGGCCATCGAGGAGGTGGACCAATACCCGGGTGCGCTCGACGTGGCGCAGAAACTCGTGCCCCAGCCCTTTCCCCTCCGACGCGCCCTCGATCAGTCCAGGGATGTCGGCCAGCACGAACTCGGTCTCGGGATCGAGCACGACGACGCCCAGATTGGGCTGAAGTGTGGTGAAGGGATACGGTGCGATCTTGGGGCGCGCGGCGGTCACTGCTGCCAGCAGGGTGGATTTGCCCGCGTTGGGCATTCCCACCAGGCCTACGTCGGCCAGCAGCTTTAGTTCCAGTCGCAGGTCGCGCTCCTCGCCGGGGACGCCGTGCTCGGCGATCCGGGGGGCCTGGTTGGTCGAGGTGGCAAAGCGCGCGTTCCCTTTCCCCCCGCGTCCGCCGTGCGCCACGATCAGTTCCTGGCCCAGCTCGGTCAGGTCGCCCACCAGGTCACCGGTGTCGGCATCGTACACGACGGTGCCAGGCGGCACCGGTACGCGGAGGTCCTCACCTGCCGCGCCATGCTGATTCTTGCCCCGCCCGTGTGCGCCGCGATCCGCCCGGAAGTGACGCTTCTTGCTGAAGCGATAGAGCGTGTTCAGGTGGGGATCGACACAGAGCAGGACATCGCCGCCCTTGCCGCCGTCCCCGCCCGCCGGCCCGCCATAGGGAACGTATTTCTCGCGTCGGAAGGCGACGCACCCGTCACCCCCATCGCCCGCTTTTACATAGATCTGAGCCTCGTCGTAGAACATCGCCAGGCTAGGATACCGCAAACAGTGAGGATGTCAAGAGTGAGACGGGATAGGATTGCAATGAGCAAGTTCGATTCCGTTTGCACCGCGCTACAGGATGTGATAAGATGCACTTGACTGCCACCATCGCTCATAGACGAGTGAACGGAGCATAGCCGTAGGGTGTATATCAGGTGAGATGATCTATGAGCCTAGGGAAGAGCGGGAGCGTGGACCGAATCGGATATTCAGACCCCTGGGTTGATCTTGGCATCGAATCCACTCAAGCCCAAGACCCAGAGCGGGACCTTGCCCGGTTTCTCAAAAGCCTAGAACCTGACGATCCACAAATCCTCGGGTTGCTGATCGGCCATTACGCGCCCGAGATCTATCGGCTGGTCCACGCGCTGTTCGATAGCCTCATTGACAGTCTCATTGACGGCCTCCCGCACCGAGAATCCCAGGCCTCCGATATCAATCTGGTTGCGCAGCGGATCTTTGCTAGAGCGGCTTCGGACCTTGATCAGTTCGATGGCGAAGGGGGCGTAAGAGTCTGGTTGACCAAGGTGGCTGTCGATTCGGTTCTGGCCTATCGGCGGAGGAGAAAATGGCGGCAGGGTCTGAAGCGAGCCAGGGCAAGCTCTTCAGGGGAGGCGTCCAAGTACGAAGCGCATAGCACACCAACACGATTTGAGCAGCGGTACTGGGCAGCGGTGGATGGGTTGGCCGAGGAAGGACGGCTATGCGTCGTCTTGCGCTACCTGCACCATCTGCCCGTTCCAGACATTGCTCACGTCCTCCACGTCAGTGGCGAACAGGTCCACATCCTCCTGACTGCTGCCCGGCGAGCGATCCACCAGCGGGTGTCCGGTTCCCAGGGCCAACCGGATCCTGGAGAGGTGGAGGGACACCCGGAAACCCGCCAGCAGATTCAGGCGTCACTCGACGGCTTGTTGGACAAAGCTTCCGATGTAGAAGGCAGTCTGAACGAGCATCTCTCGAGCTGTTCAGCATGTCGGGCTTACTGGCGCGAAATGAACCAGATCGTGTCCGGGCTCAGGGAGGCTCTGCAGTCACGGTGGCCTGTCCCGGATATCAACCCGTCTGACGTCCAGCAGTTCATCGCGGCTGCCCGTGCCGAGCTGAGGAAAACGCAGCGGTCCAACCGCCTGCTCATCCAACTCAGAGAACTTGGCTGGTATGGCTTCGTGATCATGGCCGCCCTCGCTGTGCTCTGGCATCTCGTGCAGGTGGATACGCACGTGAGCGAGCCGCTCTTTCCGCCCACGCCTCTACCGCCTCCAACCCCCATTCAAGCCTCCACCGGCGTTGTCAGGGGCGTCTTAGAGGGAGACGAAGGACCTGCAGGCGACATCTCGGAGGTCACGTTCTACGCAGACCCTTCCATTTCAGCGGATGGAAACTCTGTCGCGTTCTTTTCTTTTTCCGGCGCATTGGCGACCGGAGACACCGCTGCGGTTGCCGATATTCTCGTTCTTGATCGCCAGACAAGTATTATCGAGCCTGTGAGCGTTGACAGCAAAGGCGTGTCGGGCAATGGGCTGAGTTTTGGCCCCAGCATTTCGGCAGATGGCCGTTTGGTCGCATTTGCCTCATTAGCAGACAACTTGGTGACCGGAGACAACCAAACCTGTGTCTGGGAGGGCGAATCTGAGAGCAGTTGCGTGGATATCTTTATCCACGATCGGGGAACGGGCACCACCGAGCGGATCAGCTCGGCGTATGACGGGAGCGAGGCGGATGGACACAGCTTCCTTCCCACCATTTCCGCCACTGGGCGCTGGGTAGCCTTCTGGTCTGTGGCCAGCAATCTGGTCGAGGGAGACATCGCGGTATGTGGAGAGGGAGAGGAGATCCACAATTGTCTGGACGTTTTCGTCTACGACCGGGAGACCGGGGTCACCGACCGGATTCCGATTGGCCGGAGTGGAGAGCAACAAGCGGGGAATCAGTTAATCACCATTTCCGAGGATGGACGTTATCTAGCAGTCGTCCTTTCTGCCGCTGACCTGGCAGCAGGCCAAATCGATGTGGCGAATCAGACAGATGTATTCGTCTACGACCGTCAGGCCGACACTTTTGAGTCAGTCAACGTCTCCGCCGAGGGCACGCCAGGCAATAGAGCGTCGACGGGCGGCGTGATTTCGGCCGACGGACGCTACGTGGCGTTTGTCTCCTGGGCCAGCAACCTGGTGGCGGAGGATGCCAATGGTCGGGCAGACTTCGAGCTCAGTCGAGCCGACGTGTTCGTCCGAGATCGCGTCGCCCATAGGACCGAACGGGTCAGCATCGCCAGTGATGGGTCGGAGGGAAACGGCAACAGTGGCACGCTCGTCCCTGTGGCTGTGGTAGATTCGGGATGGCAGATCGGCATATCGGATGGTGGACGCTATGTGGCCTTTGTGTCCTACGCCGACAACCTGGTCGCGGGTGAGGCGAATACATACAGTCCGTTGGGTACCTGTAACAACGTCTACGTACGCGACCGACAGACCGGCGAGACGGAGTTGGTGACCCGCGGACCAGGGCGTGGTTGTTTCTATTCCCATCTGCATATCTCCGGCAA
>Ga0180437_10006273_pt1 | contig 15911 bp, 16 predicted proteins | sample SS_ome_4_FD_132410 | JGI IMG/M metagenome (GOLD analysis project Ga0180437, IMG submission 132410) | Hypersaline lake sediment archaeal communities from the Salton Sea, California, USA - SS_3_D_1 metaG | ecosystem: Environmental > Aquatic > Non-marine Saline and Alkaline > Hypersaline >...
CAGACTTTATAAATTTTTCTGCATCTTCTTTCGATTTGTAGGGTTTTGCCACCAGATGCTTATTAACTTCTTTATCGCTGGAATATTCAAAAATATCATCACGGTCAGCCAAGGATAACCTTCGTAAGATTAATCGGTCAGTTTCCATTCTAAACTCTTGTGCTAGTAATGCAACCAAGCGTTTTTTAAGTAACTCATTACTCTGTAAAACAAAACTTGTGTTAATTACAACAATGGATAGAAGTATTGCCCTCAATGGTAAAACAGACATCTTGTCCCCCTCTAAAAACTTAGATCGTTAAATAAAATCTGGCTGTTCTATAAGTATATACTATTCATTAACTTTTGTGGATATCGTTATATAATCATTTAAGAAATAGTTTATGATCTCAGAGCCACTTAATATACTTGATCGCCACGACACTAAGAAAATAATAGCTGGGGTATAAACAAGATGTTTAACAACTTGAGATAAGTTTGATCGTTTATTCACAACCATTAACAACAGCGATTACCCTGGCTAGGGCTGAATCAGTTGCGGTTTTGAGAGGCAACGCAAAAATCGTAAAATTCTTGACTCCAACTAAATGTTCCAGATTTGCAAGATTCTCAATGATAAAAATACCTTCATTAAGAAATACGTTGTGAACAGGAAAAGGATAAACATCAGGAGAAAAAAAATCTATGCCAATCATTTTTATATTCCGCTGAACAAGCTCTTTGGCACATTCCTCAGGAATAATAGGGTGCTTATTAAAATAATCAAGCATGCCAAAATTTTTACCCCATCCCGTCATGATCAATACAATCAAACCATCTTCCTTGGGCATGTCATTCAAGAGAGAAAGATTAATAGGTTCATTTCGCGCATCAACCAGATATCCTTTGCCAACAAATGTATCGACGGGAACATCCGAGAGCAATAAGTCCGAATCAGTTAAATGTCCAGGACCATCAATATGTGTTCCAACATGCATCCCTGAACATAACATCCAATCATTGTACTTATTTTCTGTCAAATTGCGTACCTGTTTAATTGAGACAGGATCATCATACGGATGCACCGGCATCGATTGGATAAACGTATGTGTTAAATCGATAATCTCGGACACGGTACTACTCCTTAAAAAATCCTCTGGTTAAATCTACCCAGAGGATTTTTTAAATCTAACCTCTAGCGCTTTTCGATATCTTTTAAGAATGAGTCCCCTGCATTTAAGCTAAGCCAACCAAATGCCGTTATTCTACAGCTATGCTTGAATAACTTGCCAACAACTTCTTTATTGTGAGAATCTTTTAGTGCTTTGAGATCATCGACAAATTTTGGCATCATTTTTACAGCCCAATAAGCAGCACATACTGCCGCAGCACCTTTTGTAAATGTCCACAATACTCGTGGCAACTTTTCTGTACCAACTTTCCAAACACGTTGCGCTGCCTGTTTTATTTCACTTTCAGCACTAGCTGAGAGCTCTGAAGCATTCATGCTTATCAAAAGAATAGCTGCAATGGTAAAGCTTGGGAATCTTTTCATTCCATCTCCTTTTCAATAATTCATAAAACATGTCTATAATACTAACTTTTTTAGTATGCCAATATTCATAATAGTCTTCAATATTATCAACACTCATTTATTTATTATTTTTTTTAATAAGCTTAATAATTTCTTCAGCCGCTTGCTCAGGCGTTAACCTATCTGTATCTAGCATTAAGTCATAATCAATTCCTTGATGAATAGTATGATAATGGCTACGAGCATGACCCTCGGGTGATGTACCTCTTTTTTCCTCACGATGCTCTATTGATTCCAATGAAGCAGTAACTCCAACCCAAATAATATTCAATCCTTTTAGTACCTCCTTCAAGTCAATTAACCATGAAGAATCATATTGAATGTAATCAACAATCACATTATTACCAGCGTTCGCATAGGCTGCAATTGCTCGATGCATACCTTTTATCACCTTAAGTCCATCAGGCCCAAATATTGCCGTAGCAACCTTACTGCCATCTTTATCCTTCGAAGTATCAACATGCATCACACTGTAATGTTCCTGTTTATCATCAAGAAACTTTGGAGGCATAACGCCTACATACAAATGATCAATCCCAGTCCCAAGCCATAGCTCTTGATTTTTGTCTTGAAATGCTTTAACAATGCTCGACTTGCCTGATGCAGATGTTCCATTCACTATTATTACTGTACCGGACAAATTCAATTTTTTGTTTTTCATACATCCCCATGAAATATCTAATAAGCCCATTATGTATAATGAGCCAGCTATTAAAGTTTATATTCTAAACGTATTTCTCCCCTACGGTTTTTTATACACAATCAAGTCGTCGCTTCATGCGCATAATGCTCCACCACCCGATTAGCAAAGTAAATGCACTAACCATTATAACGCATAACCAAAACGGCAAATATCCCTCTTGGCCAAGCATCGCCGCATGCATTCCTTCAGTTGCATAAAGCAAAGGATTTACAAGTGAAATATATGCAAACCAAGGAGAAAGCGCATACATCGTAAACCATGAGTACTGAGTTCCTCCCAATGAAAACATAGGAAATAGTGTTCTGATGCCTACATGGCCAAGATTGTTTATATTCTTAACCATACTTGCCATAATGAGCGACATGATCGCGCAGAAGAACAATGAGCAAACATAGATTACTAAAGTTTTGAATAAGGCTATGTGCATCAAATCAAATTGGTTCCATAAAATCAGTTTAGCTATCGGAAGAATTCCTAAACTTAATGCTCCAGCACGGATTGCAAAGTAACAGATCTGTTTTATAAAATAAAGCGATGCAGGTAAAGGTAACGTCAAATAATATTCGATCGTCCGTGCCCCATCAAGATCCGCTATAAACTGTGTTGTAGTGTTCCATGTATCCCAAAATGCCACGCTCACAATGGTGCTTACCGCAAAAAAAGCGCCGTAGGTTGCCGATAACCCAATCTGCGGCAAAACATACGCCATAATAAACATAAACGTTCCTGCCCAGATAATGTTATCAAGCAAATCACCCAAGTAGATACTCTTGAAGTAAACAAAAAGATCTCTTTTGAGTAAATTCATAAACAATTTAGTAACTGATTTTATTTGTTGTAGTTTCATACTAGTTCCCAACTTCTTCTTTTATCAACTGAATAAATACATCTTCAAGTCTGCTTTTTTGATAAGCAGTTTTAAGCCCTTCGGGCGTATCGATCAGCTTTACTTTTCCTTTGTCCAATACAACTATACGATCCGAGAGAAATTCAGCTTCATCAAGATAATGAGTCGTTAAAACAACGGTCACTCCTTGATTTTTAAGCTCAATTATAGTTTCCCACAACTGAAGGCGAATATGTGGATCAAGTCCAACGGTTGGCTCATCAAGTATCAAAAGCTGTGGCCTATGCATAAGCGACCGTGCAATCAAAACACGACGAGCATAGCCGCCTGAAAGGATATCTGGCTTAGAGTCTTTGTAACGTTCAAGCCCATATTTTTTCAGAAGAAAATCAAGCTGAACCTTGATAGCAGATTCAGGCATTCCCATATAACGACCCGCAAAAATCAGATTTTGCTGAACCGTTAAATCACCATCGAGATTTATCTGCTGGGGACAAAACCCAATCATATGACGATAGCCATAAAGATTTTTGTAAATAGAAACATGCCCATTAATCAGAATATCTCCCGAAGTTGCCGGATGTAGGGTTGCCAAGATCGAAGATAATGTAGTTTTGCCAGCTCCATTAACACCTAGCAAGCTTATGATCTCACCTGAATAAATATCAAAAGAAACACCGTCCAAGGCTTTTATAATTGTTTGACCAGTTTTGAATTGTTTTTTTATGGCGACGAGTTTTAATAATATATTTTTCATCTTTGGAACCTTATACTTCTGCTCAGGACCCACAACGGGTAACAAGCATATAATTAACGAAAATAATCAAGGGAATAGTTGAATTGTTAAAGAGCAATTCGCCAAAGATGAAAATTCAGAAAAAGAAGTGCTTAATCAGTAGCAAACGCCCTTAACAAATGGTTTTAAACCGAACCATTAGAAGGCAATTTATGGCAATTTCCACGGCACACCTCTTAAGATTTGAAATAAAAAATGAATTAAACATATTATTAAGCTATCATTAAATTACAATAAGAGCAAGTTTTTGTTCAAAAATTGTCAGCTCGATTTTTTTATACCTTTAAAACCTGCGCTCTTTATCTGAATATATAGTAAATTAAATTATGACACCTGAAGTATTCTTATTTTTCTGGTAGAATGAGAGGTATTACAACAGATAGTACCTGTACAGGGTTTTTTAATGAAAAAAAAGCAAGGTTCAATTGGCCGACTTATCAGCACTATTATTGCTGCACTGTGTGGCGGCATACTATTTACATTGCTGGTATTGCAGCATGATCCTGCCGTTAAGGAGTTTTTAGGACGGCACATCATCCGCATGTTTGAACGTTCAATAGCCTGTAACATGGAAGGATCCCTTACTCATATCAATTTTTTTAGCCCCACAATTACTCTTTCGCGTGTATCTACTCGCCCTAAAGAAGCAGAGTTTTGGAAATGGGACTGTGAGAAATTCACTTTACAATTTTCGTGGGCTCATGTGATATGGTATGGAATCATTGATCTTCATGTCACGGTAGATCATATTCATGCAGATTCTCAAATGCATAATGGAAAACCTGACATTACAAAACATCTTGAAAAAATTATCTCCGGCATTCCTAAAGGCCTTCCATTAGCTCTCAAATCAATTACATTCAAAACCACATCTTTGACTGTTAATGATGACGAAGCAAAAAATAGATTGTCATTAAGTTGGAGTGGAGAATCAAAAGTAATCGGAGATTCATTTAAATCGCACATACATTTCATTGATGGAACTGCTCAGATTTCCGGTCGCCCGTTATTCAATCAGCTCGGGGGAACCCTTGAATGTTATGTTCCCAAAGATGGCACAGAAGATCCCTTTGTCGTGCGCGCAAATTGTTCTCTAGGAATGCCGCTGTTAAATACACGAAACAAGAACTGTTTTATTACCGGCTACTTCATTAAAGACCATGGCATGTTTACTCTACAAAGTGTTGATGGCTCATTGCTATGTGGCCCATTCCGCCTAACACAAAGCGCAGGAAATTTGGTAGGTGAAATGCATGCTAAAATACCTATCTCATGCCTTGCAAACATAGCTTTAAACACACAGGAGGAAAATGATTTAAGCGGCACATGTGCGCTGCAAACTAAAGCTTATTTAAATAGACCGTATAGGCTTTTCGGTTCGGTTTCCCTGTATGATGTTGCATACAAAAACAACCTGCTTGTTCCTACCGCAAAACTGACGTTTGGCAAACAACATCAGCAATGGAAAGGCTCTGCTTTGATTCAATGCGAACAGGAAGGAATAATCGAAGGAACAGTCGACTTTGATGAAGCTACCTATAAAGGAAATATTACGTTCAATAATAAGAAAAAGCTCCATAGCACCTTCATTGAACCTTGGTATATCGAACCTCATAAATGTATGGCTTCATTTCAAATTGACCCGGAGAGCGGGCTTTCAGGAACCTACAATCTTAATCTCACACAACCAAAACTTCATACTAACCTTACAGTCACAGGTAGCACATCTTTGGCAAAAAACAGTTTTTGTGCACAAGGCTTGATCAATAACAATCCCTATGAGGTATGCATAGGAGTCAACCCTCACTTTGTTATTTCGGCAAGTTACCGTGAGCCTGATGGAAACGAACTTATTAATATCCGTTCACAGCAAGAACAAAATAAAAAAAAGAAATCTCAAAAAGCTCGTGATAATCAACTACAATTGGAAGGTCTCGTAACATTTCCTTTTGTTCGATCGCTCGTCAATAAATATACTGATATTGATTTGCAGGGAGAAGGAACGCTCAAATTATGGTCAGTAATTCATCCCAACCACATAGCTGTAAAAGCTCATCTAGATAACGGAACGATTCGCCTTCCTCACACCTATAACTTCATCAATGGGCTTGATGCATTTGCAACATTTAACTTGAAAAATAAACAGCTGGCAGTCCATAAAATAAACTGTCACCTTCATAAAGGAACTGTCCGGTGTAATGGGGCAGTTGTTCATCTTGATACTGCCAACAAACCTATCTTTGTCCAAGTTCCCCTTCTTCTTGATTCATGTCTTATTAATAATAAAGATGATCTATTTGCAGTGGTATCTGGAAATCTTGTATTTACAAAAGATCCTACAAAAAAATCATTAATCAGTGGAACATTGCTTCTTGATCGTACACAACTCAAAGAAAATATATTCTCACATCTTCTTAAAAAAGATTCTTCTCCTTTCAATAGAAGCTTTTGGAGCTTCTATGATGATGACATTGACTACGCCGTTTCTGTCGCCACACAATCCCCGATTAGAATAAATACACCATTTTTGGAAACGACCGCCAAAATAAATCTCATGGTAAAACAGAATATTAAACATCCCGCCATAACCGGTTCGATTGAACTTCTTTCAGGAACGATTAACTTCCCCTATAAGCCGCTTTATATTACAAAAGCACAGCTTCACTTTTTGCCTCATCAACTCTATGATCCCATCATAGAAGTGACTGCAAAAAATAAGATTAAAAAATACACCATTACCATGTCTATCAATGGATCATTACAAAATTACTCAATAAGGCTTGAGTCTACACCTCCTTTAAATGAAGAACAGATTATTGCATTGCTGCTTGCAGGATCTGAAGAGGAATCGCTCAGCATCGTAGCACCCGCATTAATCATGCAAAACATAAAAACATTTATTTTCAGTTCAAGTTCTACGCTCACCGGGCTTGACTCCTACGTTCGCAACGTCTTTAACCCATTTAAACATATTCATTTAGTTCCAAGCTTTATTGACCAGAGTGGAAGAGGCGGACTTCGTGCTGCCATTGAAATAGATATTAATGAACGCTGGCGTGCATTCATCCAAAAGAACTTCAGTCTTTCAGAAGATACAAGGCTTGAGGTAGACTATTTCCTATCGGATGATATCTGCTTTAAAGCGGTAAGAGATGAGCACCGTGACGTGAGTGGCGAAGTTGAAATGCGCTGGAAGTTTTAGTAAATAGTTGAAAAGGAAATTATGAAACTGTATCGAAACCTCTCCATACTAGCCATATGTATAACCTCTGTCTTCTTGGTACATTATGAGATCAGTAACAGTTCTACTCCAAAAAATCCATCGCTACAAAAATCATTTCCCAAAAAACGCAAACATACATATCCTTCCACGTTTGGCAAAACTCATTTTATTGTAGGCTTCGATCATCAAGAATATAAACAAAACACCAAACAACAGTCGGACGAAAACTTAGCATTTCTTCATTCTGCCGATGGACAGATAAAACGGGCATTGTTTTCCCCGGATGATAATATTCGTCAAACATTAATCAATCTCATTGAACATGAACAACAAGCGATCAAAATAGCGATCTTTTCATTTACGGATCAAGGAGTTGCCGACGCTTTAATCAATGCAGCCCGAAATGGAATTCATGTAGAGCTTATAACTGATCCATATACGCTCCATACACCATTTAGTAAAATCACGTATCTTAAAAAATACAGAATTCAGATTTACGTTTACAAGCCACAAGACCGCACTGCAATCAGCGATAGAATGCATGATAAATTTATTGTGTTTTCAAAAAACATCAACGACAAGCCACTTTTATGGACAGGTTCTTTTAATTTCACAAGAGCCGCTGATAAGAGCAATCAAGAAAACGTGGTCGTTCTTGAAGATCGTACCTTGATTGAACAATTTGATAAACAATTCAATCGTCTTAAAAGGCGCTCAAAGCCCCCTACCAGCTAAATTCAAGTTTAATCAGTTAATTTAAGAAAAAGTTGTGTACGACGTCGCAAACTATGCACAATTTCCGGATCAGTTTGTAAAGCTAACAGTTGTGCTAAGTTTTGAAGGCCAGGCAATCCACCTGCACATCTTTTTTCACCTAAATAACAATCTAAATATTTCACTAAACTTGCATAGGTTTCATTTTTCTGCTTTTCATTTTTCTGGGTATGAACATCGATATACCATGCATCCCCCTCAAAATTCTTGCCAAAAGCAGTAGGTTTTCCATTAATGGCGCAGGAAGTTAAATATGTTTTATGTTCTTTTTTTTCTTTGTCTGAAAAATCATCTTGCCATACCTGAAATTTTCCAGGCTTTGCGGTCAATTTACCGCTAACAATTTTTGCCAGGCCTGCAGCTTTTTCGATCAAAAAGCTGAACTCTACCTCAACTTTTTTTGAGCATCCATTATTTACACCAAGCTGAACACCATTGACAGTACTGTGTAACAAGACTACATAGAAGCACAGAGCCTTAATATTCATCGATCACCTCAACATTCATCAATAGTTATAATGCATAGAATCATATATAAAAGATAAAGGAAAGATCAAGAAATTAACAATTTCTTAAAATAAGTATATTAAGACAGAAAAGATAGCCTGATGAATCATCATAACAAAGCGGTTTGGAACAAGCTTCATTACTACAATTCCTTCTTAGCCCGATTTCAGGCTAGTAAACTTTAAAAGAAAATGCAAGAAAATTTTATTGAGAAAATTTTACACAGTTGAGAAGCTTTTTGAGCTCATCTGGAGCTTCTTTTGAAAAAAAGAACTCTTCGCCATTCAATCTAAATGCTATACTTCTTGCATGCAATGCTTGCCGTTTAATCAACTTAGATTTATTTCCATAAATAGGGTCACCAACAAGTGGATGACCAATAGCTGCAAAATGCACTCTGATCTGATGCATGCGCCCCGTTACAAGTTTTACTTCAACAAGTGCATGATTCTTGAAATATTCAATGACACGATAATGAGTTAATGCTGATCTAATTCTTTTTCCTCTTGATAAACATTCATGCGCAACAACAGAGCCGTATACTCCAGATTTCGCTATACCGGGAGCATTTGGAGCTATAAATGGTGCCATTTTCTTTTTGTTGTGCGGATCACGCCCAATGGAAAAATCGATTGATCCAGAAGAAGGAGGATTTCCATGCACAATGGCATAATAGGTTTTATCAACTTCTCGATTACGGAACATATCACTAAAAGCTTTATGTGCATAAGGTGTTCGAGGAATAATCAAAAGACCGGACGTATCTTTATCCAAACGATGGACAATAGCAGGACGATCGGAAGGCCCTACCAATGCAAGCTCTTTATAATGTGCCAAAAGCCAATCAACAAGTGTAATGGCATTACTTCGCGCAGATGGTCTATGAACCAACAAATTTGCCGGCTTATAAACTATTAAAAAATGCTCATGCTCAGCAACTACTTCTATATCAAGCTGTTTTTGCTTCATTGCCTCGGTAATTTCAGGCTCATCAATATGCCGTTCAGGTGGAAACGTAATAGTTACTGCATCAGCTTCTTTAACAACCAGACTCTGTTTAGACACAACGCGGCCATTAAGCCCTACGAGGCCCTCATCAATGAGTTGTTGAAAAAAGCTACGAGAATAGAGAGGAAATTGATCAGAAATATACTTATCAATGCGCACTCCCTCTTTATACTGCGCTGAAACAACAAAAGAAAATGAACTGTTAGGCGCGACAGTGGTCGCAGTCTGTGTTGACATCTCCATTTTTACCTCAAACAAACCCTTCTAATTAGTTTCTTATTGATCAAAAAGTATTCAACTACCTTTATTATTAAAATAAATTATTATGCCTTAAAAGTCAAATGGACAATGGCTCTCATATAGTATATTATTAAATTAGTGGACTTCTAAAAATAATTGTCAATACTAAGAGTTAGGACCTAAAAATAGTAATCATGAGCCTACTCAATCTGTTATAGTAAGAAAATACCTGCTGGAAAATCAGAATAATAGAGGAAAGCAGTACTGCCATTTAATCATAAGGGGCCATCCATGGAAGCAAAAAAAATCTTAAAACAGATAGGCGAACATCTTAATGAGGTCATTAAGCAAGAGTCCCCCTTAGGAAAATCCTTGTGGAAAGAGTTTATAACGCTCCATCCAGCAGATATTGCACACTTTCTAAGCGACTGTAGCAGGGAATCCTTTAATCAGCTTTTCCTCTTGCTTCCTGCAGCATTACAATTTGAGGTATTTGAGGAGCTCTCAGAACCAAGCCAGGCATATGCTCTTTCCCTTATGAGCGAAGAAAACAAAGGCAAAGCTCTTAATATGCTCTCCTCTGAGCAGCTTACTGATTTATTTGACCATCTTTCTGATGAAAACCTGAAAAAATACCTTGAGCTTCTACATAAAACAGCCCGTGAAACGGTTCTTGCTCTCCTTAAATTTGACCCTGAATCAGCCGGCGGCATCATGGATACAGAAGTGCTCAGTCTGCGAGAAGATTTCACGGTCGAAAAAAGTATCAGCATGTTGCAGCGCCTTAGGCTGAGCCGCGATATTTATCAACGAATCTATGTCACTGATAGAGAACATCATCTTGTAGGGTTCATCAAGCTCGAAGATCTGGTCCTTGAGCAGCCAAAAACGCTCATAGGTTCATTTATGAGAAAAAATGAACTCGTAGTCGATGCAGACGAAGATCGTGAAGCAATAGCTAAAAACATGCTCCATTATGGCTTGACTATCGTCCCGGTTACCGACAAACGTAATCATTTGCTCGGGGTAATTCCTGCAGAGACACTGATGGACATTATCTCAGAAGAAGCCAGCGAAGACGTCCAGAAAATGTCTGCGTTACCCCCGTTAAAATATCCCTACTTTCAAACCTCATTCTGGAGGATTTTATTTGAACGAAGTTATATCCTGATAGCTTTGCTTCTGGCTCAATCAATCTCAACCAGCGTTCAAGAGCTTAACGCAAGCGTACTCGAGCTTACCGGCCTTTTTGTATTTTTGACCATGCTTATAAGCACCGGTGGAAATGCGAGCTCTCAGACGTCTGCTGTTGTTATTCAGGGAATGGCTTCAGGGGAAATAACCTTTTCAAATATGTTCCGCTTTATGCGGCGTGAATTTTTTATGGCATTAGTGCTCGCCTTTATTTTAGGTTCGGTTGGGTTTGCCCGAACCTATTTTGCAACCTACAGCATCCTCAAAGGCGTCGTAGTAGGCATTGCACTAAGCATCATAGTTTTGGTATCGGTAATCGTCGGCAGCAGTGTACCTATCCTTCTTAAACGGTTCAATATCGACCCGGCATTCTCAGCTGGACCCTTTCTTGCTACACTTATGGACATCTTAGGGGTTATCATTTTTTGCTATGTAGTAAAATTGGTTCTATTTTAAGAGATTTTTTGTGAAAAAAAGCATTTTTCTTGACAAATTCTCCTGAGAAATATACCTTCTAATAATGAATAATCTTTAAACTTTGAAAATTACGAGCCGCTAGCTCAGTTGGTAGAGCATCAGCCTTTTAAGCTGAGGGTCGTTGGTTCGAGCCCAACGCGGCTCACCATATTTTCTGTTGCCTGTTAACCAGATAATAGAAGATATATGGTTAGGCCAGTCTATAATGATTGGCTTCTTTTTATGTACGTCCCTATCGTCTAGCCTGGTCTAGGACATCGCCCTTTCACGGCGAAAACGGGGGTTCGAATCCCCCTGGGGACGCCATCTTACGTCATCCGGTAAATTAATGATCAAATCGAAGGGCTTTTGTACGTCGTAGACGAGCTTTTCGCCATCGAGCTTAAGGTTCGAAAGTACAAGCTTTACAAGCTGCCGTTTTTCCTCCACTTCAGAACTTTTAAAGAGCTCATATGCTCTGGATGATAGGTCCAGTATGTATTTTGCAGCAATAAAGTAGTCTGTTTCGGCATCCTCTAATTTGGCCAGGCGCATGGCAATTTCATCCCGTTTTGCACAAAATGAAGTGAAGTATTTTTGATAAGCGCTCTCAGTAATTCCCCCTTTAAGCTTATCGAGATATAAATTGTCCATCATTTTGGTGATTTCCCGCTGTTCCCGATTAAGCTTTTCGAGCTGTTCGTTATGAAACTTAACTTTGTTGGTATGAACTTCATTGAGCGTATCGGCTATCTGTTCGGCAATCTCTTTTGGCATGTGCATGTGCTTAAATACCAAGCCAAGCTGTCGCGTGATCTCATCTTCCCGCAGCCATTTTGCACCATGCTTGCCTTTATATTGAGTACAGTGATAATAAACATGCCCCTTATGCTGTTCTGGGGTTATGGAAAGCCCGCACGTAGCACAACGTATAAGCCCTCGATAAACATAGGGGCGACCTGCATACCTATACATATTCTTTTTATTAAATCCTCTTTTGATGTTCTGAACAGTATCGAATAATTCTTTTGATATAATAGGTGGATAACAGTGTGGATATAGTGATCCCTTGATCTCCATGACACCATAATAAAAATGTCGCTTGAGCATCTTGTCAACAAAGCTATTGATCCAGACAATACCACAGTCATCTTTCAGCTTTCGACGAACCATATCCATGGAATAAATGCCGGTAGCATACCACTCAAAAACTTTATGAACAATACTTGCTTCGTAGTCATCAACCACAATTCCTTTAGTTCCATCTGGATTGACAATGTTTTTGTATCCATAAGGAGCTTTGGCAAGCCATTCCCCCTTTCTGATTTTTTGTTCCATTGCCCGCCTTACATTATCACTGACTGCATCGGAATAATATTTTGCAAGTCCCAGACTTATACTAAAATGGAATTTCTCCGCAGCGGAAATGCTGCTATTGAGCACCTGCCCGTCAGATACAAAGTGCAGCTCAAGTTCATCTTTTAACGCTTTTTCATAAAGCATGGAAACTCGCTTATCAAACATATTACGTGTCAGCCGATCTACTTTATCACAACACACAGCTATTGTTTCTTGCTGTTCCAAAATGAGATTTATAATCTGATCGAATTCTTCCCGATTTGTCTTATATGCGCTTTCGTCGAAACTACAGATATGCTGAATTTCAAAACCTTTATTCTCACAATATCGTTCAAGACGTGCTACTTGAGCAGGCAAAGAGTTACCGGCTTCTTTTTGTTCCTCTGTGCTCACACGTGCAATAAGAATGGCTTTCATTAGTTTGCCTCACAGATGTTGCTTTAAGCTGTCTTGAAAATTTATCTGATTTTTTTCGAACCATTGCTTCATATCGATAGAAAGACCTTCTTTTATATAAACCCAGAATTCCTTTTTGAACTCTTTGGCAACATTTTTCTGATTAATTATTTTTTTCTTATTGATGTCTGCTTCTGTAACTTTACACTCGATCAATTTACCTGAAGCAGTCTCTAAATCAAACTCAGGATTTGCCGATACAGTCTTATACTTTACACAAAAAGCTAATATTTGTTCTTTGTTATTACGCACCAAAAGTAATGCAAGCTCTAGCTCAAATATATGCCCATGTCTTCCCTTATTAATATCGTACTCACCATAATGATCAGCTATTATCATTGATAATAAGTCTTTAAAACCACGAGTCTTCTCGAATAATTGTGCGGCCCTGAGAAGTTCAATAACTTCTAAATCAACCTTTTTTTCTATAGTTGCAATCAGATTATTGTAGCTTTGCACAGTTGAAGCCAATTTATCTCTTTGCTCAATGGTATAGTTTATTAGTCTGTCTTCAAATTCTCGAAGAGATTCATTTTCTCTTTTCTTCATTTCCGTATTCTGCAAATTCAATAAAGAATTAATGATAGTTACCTTTTTCGTTCTTAAGTGCCCCATATATTCTAATTCAAGTTCATAAGAACAGACATCATCATTAGAACTAAATAACTGAACTTCTATTAGTTTTGCTATTACTGCTTTTTCAATTAGGGAAGAATTACACTTTTTTAATTTACATCCGGCAAAATATTCTTTATCACCTAGGATCTGACGTTTTATATTTTCAATGACAGACGGAGGCAAGATATTCTTTGTTGGTATCATCTTTTTTCCTTAACAAAACTAGAAAAATTTAAACACCGTAATTTTAGCAAAGAATTTCGAAGAAACCCTAATGAATGATCAACTGACGGCAGCGTAACATTTTTCATATCAGCCATGAGATAATACCAGCTCCTGGAGCCATATTTAGGGATCATATTTTGCAATTCACGCCATGTAGCCGAATCAAGAGCATACTTCAGCCCTAACAAACGAAACAGTCTTGCCAGGCTTAGTCTCGGGTTATTTGTAATTAACGCAGCTATAAGCGATTTTAAGCTTGTTTTTTTGAAATCAAGCAGAATAGGACGCCTGTTTGCAATTTCATCCAGGTAATACAGCAGAATCTTCTTTGATATACCTGGCTTGAAGAGCTTTTTGAATGTAAGCTCAGTTTTGATATCAAGGGTACTGAAAAGTTGTTTTATTTTCTGTCGCTTGTTTAATCTAACTTCCATCCTCAATACTTCAAACTTATTTCTTGTCTGAAACTTCTCAAAAAGATGAAGTTGTAATGTGCTATCTTTTTCTATTGCCCGCTTGCTGCTCTGCTTTGATTTTTCAAGATCTTTAATCTTGTCATAAAAAAGAACTTCATAGGCATTGCAATGCCATTTAAAGCTCGGAAAATGACCTTCATTACGATAATCACGTATGTTAATATCAAGAGCCTGTTTTACATTTGCCTCTCGTATCTTTTGAATATAACAGTAGGGTGTTGAACCATCAGTCAACGGAATATTTTTCGAATAATGAATAGCTGAAACGGGAGCTTGAGCAAGCGCTTCAATCGTTGTTTGCACTCCCATCACGCTCAGCACCTTCTGAAGCTTTGAAACAAGTGCCGTGAAATCTTTATATTGTAGCTCATCAAAATTATTACCAAAGAAAAGTTTAGGAAGTGAAAGCTCTATTTTCAGCATCGGCTCAATAGCGCCGAGAGAAGTTGGGCGTAGCGATAATGTAAGATATGGCTTGTAAATCCCTGCTCATAGTTCCCTTTTTTGGGGATTCTGTTTTGATGGTGCTCCACTGAATTGATGCATGCCATTATTAATCCATTGGGCAGAAGGGATAAATTTATCAGGAGCGGTTATAGTTAAAGAATCATTTGCGAGTATTAAAACTATCGTATCAATAATCTATTTGAGAATGCTGCATAGATAATGAAGTACTCTTCCAGTGATTGCTTTAAGATATATCAGTTGCTAAAAAACAAGGCCTGCTTGCCGACAGACCTTAACATGAATGACATATTATTTTCTTTTTAATGCTTCATCAATACATTCATCAATAATGCTGCTTAACGATGCTTTACGTAGTTGGGCTTCTTTTGCTATGCGATGATGACGTCTGCTTGTGGTACGATATGCAATATTGCCTTTATATTGCTCTTCATCTACAGGCACAGGTATTTCTTCGTTATTTTCAAGATAAAGTTCAAAAGTTGCAGTCATAGCCTCTTTTATTAAGTCCATCGCAGCATCTATTGTAGGAGCGTCAGTACAAACCCCAGGCAGTTCATTAACACATACAATATAAAGTGTTTTACTTTTTTCTTTGGCCGTCTCAATTGTATATGACCAAGGCAGATTAAGATAATGCTCAATAATTTTTTTATTACTTTTCTTCATAGCCATGATTTAATAAAACCTCCTGTAACATTTTTATCTGGTAAGCCAATAACTCAGGTCTTTTCTTCAATGAAATATTATAGGGTGTGCCAAATTTTCTAAATACATGATGAGAACCTGTAATCTTAACGTTAAAACCAAGTCCTAACAGAATTCTCTCGGCATCTTTGTAAGAAATCTTTTTTCCTGCCAAAACTTTTTGAATAAGTTTTTCAAGAGAACTCATGTATTTATCCCCTGTTTAACTAAAAAATAATCACTAATGTATGATATCAAATGCGATATCAATTGTCAAGCCCAGTTTAAGACACCTAGAATATTA
>Ga0180437_10006274_pt1 | contig 15909 bp, 13 predicted proteins | sample SS_ome_4_FD_132410 | JGI IMG/M metagenome (GOLD analysis project Ga0180437, IMG submission 132410) | Hypersaline lake sediment archaeal communities from the Salton Sea, California, USA - SS_3_D_1 metaG | ecosystem: Environmental > Aquatic > Non-marine Saline and Alkaline > Hypersaline >...
ACCCACTGCAGCAACTACCCCAAGGGCTTCATGGGCTCATCCATAGAGATCTCGAACCTGGACATTCTCGGGGCATCCCTGGGCTACGATCGCTCCTTCGGAGCCATTAAGGGCAAGGTGGCAGCCGGGCCCATGACCTTCTTCCGCATGGACACCGACGACACAGCCGGAGAGGTGCGCGCCTACATCGGGGAGGGGGAGTTCACCGACGATCCCTACGGCATGGCCGGGGGTATCGGGGTCTGCCGGGTCAGCGGCCTGCAGGAGCTGATGAAGTTCATGTGCAAGAGCGGCTTCGAGCACCACGTCGCCATGGTGCGCTCTAACTGCGCCGACGTGATCGAGGAGGCGGTGACCAACTACCTGGACTGGGACCTGTACCGGCACGGTTGAAACCATGGGCAGTTGAAGCTATGAACAGCAGACTTTTCGAAAAGATCTACGGCTGGCTGATCGGGGCGTCGGTGGGGGACGCCATGGGCGCCGCCGTGGAGAACATGCACTACCTCGACATACGGGAGCGGTTCGGCCGGGTGGAGGGATTTCTGGACTATCCGCCCCGCTACCAGGGGGGGCGTCCGGACTACGAAGTCTACAGCCTCTTCTGGCACGAGCGCCGCGAAGTGCAGCGCACTGAGCCCCATCCGTGGGGCGCCTGGCGCCTGGAAGCCGGGGTTTACACCGACGACATGCGCTGGCGGATCCTCGGCATCCGGAGCTTCCTCAAGCGCGGAAGGCGGGTCAGCGGCTGGGACTTTGCCCGGGACGCCCTGGCCTACCGGATCGACTGCGCCCGCTTCCCCGAGGGAGATCCGCAACGGGTCTGGAGCGAAGGATTGTTCAACCTGGACGAGCTGGTCCAGATGTGCCTGAAGAGCCCCTTCGGGCACACCCAGATCGTGGGCGGGGTGTGGGGCTCCCCGGCGGGGATCATCGACGCCGCCGATCCGCAAAGAGGGGCCGAAGACGGCGGTGTGATCGGCGCCGTCGTGGCCGAGGCCATGCGTCCGGGAGCGAGCGTGGATTCCGTCATCAAAACCGCCTTCGACTACGCCGCCTACCTGCCCGATCCGGAGCGGGAGCCCCTTCCGACCTGGGCCGGGGCATTCCGCACCCGCCTGAAACGGGCGCTCGAGGACGCTGATGAGAGCGGGGACGTGTTCGAGCTGATCGAGAAGCTCTACACGTGGCTCTGCGCGACCTGTCCGCCCTTCAGCATCCAGAACGTTTTCGAGGCCCTGGTGGCCGCCCTGGCCATGGTGTACAAGGCGGAGGGAGACTTCCGGCAGGCGGTGATCGGGTCGGTCAACTTCGGCCGGGACTGCGACACCATCGCCTGCATCGCCGGGGAGGTGCTGGGGGCGCTGCATGGCATTTCCGCCGTACCGAAGGAGTGGACGGAGACGATCGAGCGGCAGAATCCCGATCCGCCCCTGCGGCGGTTGGCCGCCGAAGCGGCGGAAGCGGTTCAGGAGAAGAACAGGCGGGAGCGGCAGATAGCCGACGAGGTGCTCGGGATGAGCTGAGTCGCTGCGGGTACGCCGAGCACGCTCCGGGAGATACGCAGCCGGAGGGTCATGGCCGACGCCATGACGTCATTGGTGTCTGGCCGGCTAACAGAAGGTCCGCTCCCGGTATTCCTCGGGAGTACAGCCCCGGGCCTTTTTAAAGAAACGGCTGAAGTAGCTCTGGCTGGAGAAGCCGAGCAGTTCCGCAATCTCCCGGCATTTCAGGTCGGGATTGGCCATCAGCTGTTCCGCCCGCCGCAACCTGAGCTTTGCCAGATACTCACCGAAACCGAGGCCCATCGATTCTTTGAATTTCTGAGAGAAGTAGCTCGGGCTGAGGTAGCACCGCTCGGCGACCTCGTTCAGAGTCGGGCAGCGCGGCAGGTTATCGTCCAGGTAGATCAGGGCCCGCAGGATGCGCCTGTCCGCATGGGCAGGCGGCTTGACGATGGGAATCCGTGCCTCTCCCTTTCCGGAGAGCAATGCCTGCAGCTTGTTCACCTTGGCCTCTAGATCCCGTCGTTCCTTCTTTTCCACCTGGATCCCCTGCAGACGCCCGATCGCCCGGCGAACCACAGCTTCGACCTGCCGGGATTCAAGGGGCTTGAGCAGGTAATCCAGCGCCCCCAGGCGGAGAGCCCGGCGGGCAAACTCGAACTCGTCGTAGCCGCTGATGATGATGCACTGGATTTCGGGCATCTCGCGGCGGACTTTTTCGATCAGTTCCAGGCCGTTCAGGCCGGGCATGCGGACGTCACTTACCAGGATATGAGGCCGTTTGAGGCGGCAGAGGGCAAGAGCCGTGGCGCCGTCGCCGGTCTCTGCCACGATTTCCGTGCCCAGCTTCTTCCAGTTCACAATGGAGCGCATAAGCGAGCGGATCCAGTGCTCGTCGTCGGCCAGGATGATCTTATAGGATCTCATCCGTCTTGAACTCCAGGGGAAGGCGCAGTACAACGCGAGTGCCCTCCCGCAAACCGCTAGAAATTGTTACACCGTAGTCTGCGCCGCATCCCAGTCTGATGCGGTTGTGGACGTTCAACAGGCCGATACCGGTATTTTGAGACTCCATGCCCTGTTCAAGGCTGTGGCGAAGAGACGCCAGTTCCTGTTCGCCCATACCCTGTCCGTTGTCCTGAACCTCGATAAGCAGGTCGTTGTTTTCCATATAAATGCGCACCTGCAGCAGCAGACGGGAGGTGCTCTTCTCGATGGCGTGGAGGAAGGCATTTTCAACAAGAGGCTGGAGGATGAAGCGGGGAACCATGCAGCCGGAGGCTTCCGGTTCGATTCGGATCCTGGTGGTGAAGCGGTCGCCGAAGCGGTGCTTCTGGATCTTCAGGTAATGCCGCAGAGATCCCATCTCATCCTGAAGCGGGACCGTTTCCCCGTCCATGGCTGCGCTGTAGCGCAGTAGAGCCGCCAGAGAGCTGGCTATTTCAGCCGTCTCGGGCACGTCGCGGGCGTAGGCGATCCCGCGCATCACCTCCAGGGTATTGTACAGAAAGTGAGGGTTGATCTGAAGACGGAGCGCCAGAAGCTCGGCGCGCAGTATTTCCCGCTCCTCGAGGGCGATCTTCTTCAACAGGGTATCGATTTCCGCTCCCATGGTGTTGAAGCTGCCGGCCAGGGTGACGATCTCCCGGGTGCCCCGCTCCGGAACCCGAACCGAGAAATCTCCGTCCTGGAGTTGGCGCATGGCTCGGGAAAGGCGACTGATCGGCCGGGTGATCCGTCCAGCCAGGGCGATGGAAAGAACGATCGTCAGGGCGGCGAAACCCAGGGACAGGAAGATGAACAGGTTGCGTACATCGGTAACGTCATCCAGAAACTCGGCAAGAGGGACCACTGCCAGAACGTAGCCGATGGCACCCACCTCCTGCAGCACCACGATCCGTCCGTCGCATGTGCGGGTGGAAACGATATCCCCGGATTCGGGGGTGAAGACGCAGGATCCGAACACCTCCCGTACATCCCGGTCCAGATGATCCAATCTGCCGCTGGCCAGGATCATGCCCCGTTGATCGAGCAAGAGCACCTCCCCGCTCTTCTCGATGTTCACAGCCCGCAGCGCGGTGGTCAGCGCTTCGGAGTCGATGTCCACGATGATGCGGATTACATCCTCCGGGTTCTCCGCGGAGGTGACGCGCATGGCTGTCGAAAGGACGTAGGAATGTGTTCCCCGGGTCCATTCGTAATCCGCCCTGTGCAGGTGAAACAGTTCCCGGGGGTTGGCTGGGTCCAGCAGGTCCTGTACCCAAGGTTTCTCGAGAAGCTTCTCCGTATCGACGATAATCGAAGAGGAATAAACGCTTTCATCAGCAGCGACGATGTAGATGTTGAACAGCATGCGAAAGGCGAGCCTGGCGTTCTGGAGGAACTCCGTCAGATCCCGTACGGCCAGGGCGTGCTCTGCCGGGGTCATTGGGGTTCCCCGCAGGAGCCTCTGGCTGGTATTGGCCTTGAGAATCACCTGGGTGCGGGCCGCCTCGGCCTGGCGGAAAAGGGCATCCACCGAATCGGTAGCCTGGCGCACCGTTTCCACCGAGTAGATGAACAGGCGCTCCTCCAGCTGAGCCGTGAGCCATCCGTAGGAGAAGATGCCGAGAAATATGGTGGGTAAAAGCCCGAAGGCCGCGATCAGGAAGATGATCTCGGTGCGCAGGGTGAGTCGGGCTGCGAATCTGCGACGCTTTGCTTGCATCGGCTTTCAGACTACATCATCCCCCAGGATGCGGTCCAGATCCTTTAATCGGGCGGCGTAAGCCGAGCGGGTGGCCCGCAGCGCCTCCACCATACGAACCGCCATGGAGTGGATGTCGGCGCCGGGATCCCCCTCCAGCTCCTCGTACAGATCGGCGTTGGCCTTCTCCACGGTATCGATCCACTCTCCTCTCAGCGCGGAAGCCCCGTGCAGTGCTCCGACGATGTTGCCGACCAGGCTGGCGATCGTGTCGCAGTCCCGGCCGAAGTTGGCTCCCTCTATGATCGCCCGGTTCGCGTCGTCTCCATGGTAGTGGAGGAGGGCGAACACAACCGGGACGAACTCCCGGCTGTGACCACTGAAGTACTTCTCCTTGCGCCACGAACCGGGGGGCAGAGGCCAGGTCCAGTCGAGCATCTTGTCGTAGAAGCGGACAGTGAACTCCTCCACGTTCCGGCTGGCTGCGGCCAGATCCATGGTCAGGGTCATGGCCCGTCTGACCAGGTCGGGCCCGTAGGTGCTCATGGCAGCGGTCACGGTGGCTACGGTTGCACCCGGCTGGAAAGCGGTGGCTACCGCGGCGGCGAAAGCCGCGGCGAAGTCGCGGTTCTCCCCCAGCTGGTTGACCGAGGCGATGTTGAAGGCATCCTGATACGCCTGGGCCGGATCGCCGGCATTGATGAGGCCGATGGGGGCGATGTACATCGGACCGCAACCGGCTGGGATGGCTCCCAGTCCCGCCTCCCAGGGATTGATGCCCCAGCGGATGCGCTCGCGCACGATCAGCTCATTGGCCCAGAGTCGGTCGGTGTTCACCTTGTCTATGAACACGCGGGCGAAATCGTCCGGCGTTATCCGTCCGCCCTTCTGCACGATCGTATAGCACAGGTAGTGCCGAAGGGTGGTGTCATCGGTGAAGTTACCCGGCTGTCCCTTGGTGTAGTAGACGCTGTGGGGAAGAAGGGTCTCGATTTTTCCGTATTTTTTTCGGATCTCGGTGTACAGCATCCCTTCGGTCGGGGCGCCCATGGCATCCCCGATGGCACCGGCGATCAGGCTACCGTAGACGGCATCCAGTATGTTCTTGGCCATTCTACTTCCTCCTTGGTTGCAGGATTGGGGGCGGGGATATGCGAACCTCCCGTGCTGTTCGCGCAAGCTCCCGCCTCAGCCGGTCAAGGCGCCCATGGTGATCGAGCTGATGAACTTGCGCTGCAGGAAGATGTAGAGGATCACGAGGGGAAAGATCGTGATCAGCACGCCCGCGGCCACCAGGGTGTAGTTGGTGGTGTAGCGGGTGGAGTAGAACATCAACCCCAGCGGCAGCGGCCGCAGCTCGTCGGTGAAGATGAAGATCAGGGGCACCAGAAAGTTGTTCCAGGACCACATGGACTGAAAGAGAATCAGCGAAACCCAGGCGGGGTAGGTGAGGGGCAGCATCACCCGTACGAAAGCGCCGAAATCCGAGCAGCCGTCCAGCCGTGCAGCCTCCAGCAGCTGATTGGGCAGGCTCATGAAGAAGGAGCGCATCATGAAAGTGCCGAAGGGGATGCCCAGCACCCCGATGGCCAGAAAGACCGCGGCATGGGTGTCGATCAAATGAAGTCGGTTGAACAGGAAGTACAGGGGAATCATGACCGCCTGGAAGGGGATCATCATCCCCCCCAGAAGCACGAAAAACAGAACGCTGCGGCCGGGGAAGCGCATCTTGGCGAAGCTGAAACCGGCCAGGGTGGCGAAGCTGATCACGATCAGCACCGAGGGGATCGTCTGGATGATGCTGTTCTTGAGGTAGATGTTGAACCTTCCATTGACCCAGGCCTGGGTGAAGTTCTTGATCACCGTGAACTCCCGGGGCAGGGTGAACGGACCCATCTGCAGGTCCTGGGGCGAACGCAGGGCGGTCAGAACCATGGTCACCGCCGGAATCAGGGTGTATATCGCCGCCAGGATGAGGAAGGTGTAAATCACGATTCGTACTGACAAGGTTCGTGCCTGTCTCATGTTTCCGCCCCCCTTTCCCGCAGCCGAACGATGATTACTGAGATAGCCAAGACGACCACGGTCAGCAGTATCGACACAGCGGCGGCGTAGCCGAAGTAGTTGTGCCGGAAGGCTTCACGGTAGATGTAGGTGGCCATGATCTGGGTCTTGTCTCCCGGTCCCCCCCGGGTCATCAGGTAGATGATGTCGAACACCTTGAAGGAGTCGATGAGGGTGAAGACGATCACCATGGTCAGCACGTGCCGTATCTGGGGCACGGTCACGTGCAGAAAGATCTGGATTCCGTTGGCTCCGTCGATCAGGGCGGCGTCGTAGAGAAAGGGGTCGGTGTTCTGCAGGGCCGCCATGAAGATCACCATGCAGAAGCCGTAGTAGGTCCAGGCTGCGGCTAGGATCACCGCCGGAAGCGCCCATGTCGGATCCCCCAGCCAGCCGATGGCGAAGCGCTCCAGACCGATGGCGATCAGCAGCTTGTTGACCAGACCGAACACGGGATTGAACAGCCAGCTCCAAACCAGGGCCACCACCACCTGGGTCAGCAGCCGGGGAAAGAAGAAGATCGTCTGGAACAACAGGCGGCCCCGCATGGAGGCCACCAGCAGGATCGACAGAATCAAGCCGGGAATCACAGCCATCAGGATGATTCCCAGGGAGTAGATCGTATTGTTGAGGAAGGCCAGCCCCACCAGGCTTTCCCTCATCATCCGGGCGTAATTTTTTAGGCCCACGAAGGTCATGGGTCCGATCCCGGGCCATTCGTGGAGGCTGATGATGAAGGAATGGACGATCGGCCAGAGGCCGAAGAGGGCGAAGGCTCCGATGGCGGGCAGTACGAACAGCAGACCCATCAGAGGCGAACCGACGGTGCCGCTTCTACCCTTCAGTGCCGATGCGCGGGTCATATCCCGGTACCCCCATGGCTGTTAAATTAAAGGATACGGTCGGAGACCGGCTGCAACCGGTCTCCGACAGGATGATTCTACGACCTGAGCGTTAGAACTTGAAGGTGTCCCGGGTCATTCCTTCGGCGCGGCCCTTGGCCCAGAGGCGCTCGAACTCCTCGACCCACTGGGCGGGAGTGATCTGGTTGGTCAGGACCATGGCCGCGGATTTCTGCAGGAAGCTCATCACTTCCGGCGGGCAGGTCATCGACAGTCCCGGGGTAACCTCCTGGCCGGCCAGGACGTCCAGCGTGTCCTGGAGGTATTCGTTCACCTGAAGGCCCGGGATCTTGTTCTTGTAGGGCGGCAGCTTGTTGCCCACCTCGATCCAGATCTTGGCCGCCTCCTCGGAAGCCATCACGTAGTCGAGGTAGTCGATGGCCACTTTGGGGTTGCTGGCCGCACTGTTCACGATGTAGCCGGAGCCGCAGAAGGAGACGGTGTTGAAGGGCTTTCCCGACCGGGCCGGCGGAAAGAGCATGGCCCCGACGTCGAAATCCTTGACCTGGGTCACGTACAGGTTGATGTCCCAGCTTCCGGTCACGTGGGTGGCCGCCTTCTGCTGCACGAACATCATGTCCACCTCATTGGCGGCGATAGCCGTCGGGTTCGGGATGTAGAAGTTTTTCTTCGCCCACTTCACGAACGCCGTGTCGATGGCTTCCTGCACGCCCGGGATCTTCCAGCTGGCGCCCCTGTACATGGCGGCGTCGATCTTGTCCTTGTCCACGAAAGCCCAGATCATCGAGGTCGTGAAGTTGCTCTGATACCACCAGTCCTTGCCGCCCCACCCCAGGGGGATGTAGCCGGCCGCCAGGAGCTTGTCCGCCCCGGCCTCAAGCTCCGCCATGGTCTTGGGCTGCGTGGGCAGGCCGACCTTGGCCAGGATGTTTCTGTTGTAGTAGATCGGTACGAATTCCAGCTCGTGCCCGATGCCGAAGGTCACCCCGGCCAGGGTCGGGATGTCCTTGGCCATGCTGTACAGCTTGTCGTTCCAGCCCCGCTCTTTCCAGTGGGGGGTCAGATCCATGAGGTAGCCCGCTTTGAGGATCGGGCCGACGAATCCGACTCCCATCTCGCTGTAGGCGATGTCCGGGCCCTTGCCCGCGGCCAGGGCCGGTTTGAAGGCATTGGTCATCTCTTCCACGGCCATGGGCGTGCGCTCGACCTTGACGCCGGGATACTTGGCCATGAAGTTGGCGCCCATCATCTCGATGGCCTTCAGCGAACCGGCCTGGGCATCGTCGGTCTCCAGGAACTGATCCCAGACCTTGAGCACCACCTGCGCTTCCTTGGTCTTTTGTCCGCCGGCAAAGACGAGGGCGGAAACAGCAAGGATCGCCACTACGACGAGGAGTAGTCTCTTGTACATATCAAGATTCCTCCTTGAAAATTTTATTATGGGAGACAACGTCCCCCGCTTCACCTTCGTTCGCAATCCCCTCTCTTCCAATCTTACCGTGCCGGCGAAAAGCTTCGAAATGATAAAGAGTTCAAATTCCTTGCACTTTGTTCGGATTTCCGTAAAAACCGGGTCTATTTTTGTCTTGTCCTGAACAAATGTTCGGAAAAGGATGATTATTATCGTTCATTCTTGACACTTGGAATTCTCTGAAGGATAATCAGGGAGCAGCAGGGGCGATCGAACAAGACCCTCAGAAGGAAAACCGGAGGCCGTAATTGATCGATTTTTATAAGTTCATGCTTGCCGAACAGGCGGGGGAAGATCATCTGCTAGCTACCTACCTGGTGTATTCGGAGGCCGCCAACGGCCTGAAGCTGGCCGCCACCCTGGCCTCCGAGCAGACCAGCGGCACCTGGGTCGAGGTTCCCGGCGGGGATGAGCGGCTGCTGGCCGGGCACGCCGGGCAGGTGGTCGCGGTCCACGAGGTGCCGAGCCACGAGACCTCCCAACCCCCAGGGGAGCGCTGCTTCATCATCCGGATCGCCTATCCCTGGGTCAACTTCGGCCCCCAGCTGCCCATGCTGCTGACCACCGTGTTCGGCAACATCTCGATGTTCGGCAGGATCAAGCTGCTGGACATCCAGGTCCCCGAGGCCCTTGCCCAAGCCCTTCCCGGTCCCCGCTTCGGCATCGCGGGGATCCGCAAGCTTTTGGGTGTCCCCAAGCGTCCGCTTCTCAACACGATGATCAAGCCCTCCATCGGACTCACCCCGGAGCAGGGGGCGGAGCTGCTGTACCAGGCGGCGGTCGGGGGAACGGACATCATCAAGGACGACGAGGTTCTGGCGGATCCCGAAGTGTCCCCTTTTACCCGGCGCCTGTCGGTCTACCTGGAGCGGCTGGAGAAGTCGGAGAAGGAGAGCGGGGAGAAGAAGATCTACGCCATCAACGTGACCGATGAGCCGGCCCGCTGTCTGGAGAAGGCCGAAGCCGCGGTGGAGTCCGGCGCCCGGGCGGTCATGATAAACTATCTGCCCGCCGGCCTGGGCCTAGTCTCCTCTTTGGCCCGCAGTCCCAAGATCGGCGTGCCCATCTTGGGACACCTGGATTTCGGGGGGGCGATCTACGGCAGCCCTTTCCACGGGATCAGCTCCGCCCTGCTGTACGGCAAGCTGCCCCGGCTGGCCGGGATCGACCTGCTCACCATCCCCACCCCCTACGGGAAATTCGACCTGTCCCCGGAGAAGTATCTGGGCATCATCATGGGTCTGCGCCGCCCGCTGCATCAGGTCAGGAGAACCTTCCCCATCATCGGCGGGGGGATCAAGCAGGGGGACCTGCCCCGGCTGCTGCAGGACCTGGGGCCGGAGTTCATCGTGGGCGCCGGCGGGGCCATCTACGGGCACCCCCAGGGACCGGCGGCCGGGGCAAGAGCCTTCCGCCAGGGCATCGAGCTGCTCATTAGCGGCGGGGATTTCCGGGCCGCCGAGGGCTGTCCGGAGCTGCAGTCCGCCCTGGAGAAGTGGGGTGGAGGTACGGCGGATGGCTGAACAGCAGCTGGTCAACGCCTTCTACGGGGATGACTTCACCGGAACCATGGCCACGGCGGAGAACTTCATGCTGGCCGGGATCGCCACCGTGGTTTTCACGAAAGCGCCGTCGATTGAGCTGGTGAGGCGCTCCTTTCCCCGGATCCAGGCCGTGGGCATCGCCGGGATCGCCCGGACGCTGAACGTACCGCAGCTGGAACGGGAGCTCGTTCCGGTATACGGGAAGATGCGCAGCTACGGCGCCCTGAGCTACCTGTACAAGGTTTGCTCCACCTTCGACTCCTCCCCCGAGGTGGGAAACATCGGCCGGGCTGCGGAGCTGGGTATCGAAGCCTTCGATCCGGAGTTCGTTTCGGTGCTACCCGCCGCCCCAAGGCTGGGCCGATACCTGCTGTTCGGCAACCTCTACGCCGCTGTGGCCCGCAGGCGGGTGTACCGGCTGGACCGGCATCCCTCGCTTCCCAACCATCCGGTGACGCCGATGAAAGAGGCGGACATGCTGATTCACCTGGGGGCCCAGACCGAGCTTTCCAGCGACCTGGTCACGATCCTCGATGTTCAAGGCGGGGTGGAGGGCATCGCCGCCGGAATCGACAGGGTCGGGGGCGGCGGGTCACCTGCGGAGCAGCCCAGACTGTTGTTCTTCGACTGTCTCACCCCCGAGCAGCTGGAGTGGATCTGCGAGGCGATCCTGCAGAAGAGCAGGCCCCCCTCCTTCTTCATCGGCGCCCACGAGGTTCCCTGCGGCCTGGCCGCGGCGTTTCGTTCCAGGGGACTCGTTGAGGTGGATTCCGGCGTCACGGTTAGCACCGAGGCGGGGCGGAACACGGATCCGATCTTCGTGGCTTCAGGCAGCTGCGCGGAGATCACCGGGCAGCAGATCCTCTGGGCCGGAAAGAACGGATTCGACACCATAGCCGTGCGGACCGAGCTGCTGCTGGATGACGACCAGGCGGAGGGGGAGATCCGCAGGGTGATCGGCGCTGCGGAAAGGTTGCTCGGCGCAGGCCGGCCGGTGATCGCCCACACTGCGGTCGGGTCGAAAGACGAGCGGGTCGCCGGGGTGCGCGCCCGGGCCGTAGAGCTGGGGCTGAGCCTGGAAAGCGCCAGCGGGCGGATCGGGGACGCCCTGGGCCGGGTGGCAGAGCAGGTGTTCCGGCGCTCGGGAATCCGACGCCTGGTCGTGGCCGGCGGGGACACGGCCGGCAAGGTCCAGAGCCATCTGGCCGTGGAGGCGCTTCAGATCGCCGCCTCCCTTTCGGATCCCGCGCCGTTGAGCTACGTGTACAGCCGCATTCCCGAAGTCAATGGAATGGAGATGGCCTTCAAGGGGGGCCAGGTCGGTCAAGAGGACTACTTCCGCACAATGCAGAGCCTGGAGGTGGTACCCTTCGCCGATGCAGCCCTGGGAAAGCTGCGTTGAGCGGAACATGAACGTAAACGTTCTGTACTGCGGCAAGGATGAAGCCCCGCCCGAGCTGGTTCCGCTCAGAGCGGGACCCCTCGACCTTTTCCTGGAGGAGGGTGACCTGCGCTATATCCGCTTCGGTGACCACGAGATCCTGCGGCGGGTGTACGTGGCCGTGCGGGACCGGAACTGGGCACGATCCCTCGCGCGATCTCCGGGCTTCAGATCGAGTCCGGGTACGATTCGTTTCAAATCACCTACGATATCGAGAATCGAGAGGGGGAGATCGACTTTCGCTGGCGGGGCACGATCAGCGGTGCGGCGGAAGGCACGATCACCTTCCGCATGGAGGGGCGGGCCCGTTCCACCTTCTTGCGCAACCGCATCGGCTTCTGCGTTCTCCACCCTATGAGGGAATGCGCCGGCCGGCCCTGCCGGGTTGAGCACGACGACGGAACGATAACCGAAGGTATGTTCCCCCTCCACATCTCCCCCCACCAGCCTTTCAAGCGGATGCGGGGAATCACCCATCGGGTTACGGAGGATCTGGAAGCGGAGGTGCGCTTCGAAGGGGAGGTCTTCGAGATGGAGGATCAGCGCAACTGGACCGACGCCTCCTTTAAGACCTACTGCACCCCCCTGGAGCTCCCCTTCCCGGTGGAGGTCGAGGCGGGAACCGAGATCCGCCAGTCGATCACCCTGACCCTCAAGGGTGCGGCGGCGGGAGCAGGGCGGACGGGTACGGGGGAGGCGCGGCCTCTGACCGTTTCCATTGCCGAAACCGGCTCGGGCAGGCTCCCGCGATTGGGTCTTGAGATCGCCGATCGCGAAGGTCCTTTGAGCAAGACGGAGATCGAGCGGCTGACGGTCCTGCATCTTTCCCACCTGCGGGCCGAGCTCAAACTGGAGCGGTCCGACTGGGAAGCATCCCTCCTCCGGGCGGCCAGGCAGGCCAAGGCACTCGGCGTGGAGCTGGAGCTGGCGGTTTTCCTCAGCGGACAATCCGAGCAGGAGGTTGTGCAGCAGCTTCAAGCACTTCGCGGTGTGCTGGATGCAGGGGAGTTCCCAGTCTGCACCTGGCTCGTCTTTCACCGGGATGAGAAGTCGACGGACGGACGCTGGATCGAGCTGGCGCGAGAAGTTTTGAAGAGCTACCGGAAGGAGGTGCTGCTGGGCTCGGGGACTAACGCCTATTTCACCGAACTGAACCGGGAGCGCCCCCCGCTTCAAGCCCTCGACCTTCTCTGCTACTCGATCAACCCCCAGGTGCACGCCTTCGACAACCGCTCCCTGGCCGAAACCCTGGAGGCTCAAGGAGCCACCGTGGAGAGCGCCCGACAGTTCGCGGGGGGCCGGCCGATCGCCGTCACACCCGTCACGCTGCGCCCCCGCTACAACCCCAATGCCACCGCTCCGGAGCCCGAGGTGGGCCCGAATGAGCTGCCCCCCCAGGTGGATCCCCGCCAGATGACCCTGTTCGGCGCCGGCTGGACCCTGGGCAGCTTGGCGTATCTCGGGAAGGCCGCCGCCCACAGCGTCACCTGCTACCGGACCGTCGGCTGGCGCGGGGTCATGGAATCCGTTGCCGGTGCGGACAAGCCGGCTCTGTTTCCCTCGATTCCGGGCTCGGTCTTTCCCCTCTACCACGTGCTGGCCGACGCGGGGGAGTGGAGGGATGCGACCCTGCTCCCGGCAGAATCGAGTGATCCTCTCAAGGTCCAGGCACTGGCCCTGGCCCGCAGCGGCGGAACACGGATCCTGCTGGCCAACCTGGGGGAGGAGCGCCGGAGGGTGAGTGTCTCCGGAATCGGCCGCGCCCGGGCAGCCGGAGCCGAAGGAGCCGTCCGTGTCCGGTTCCTGGATGAACGTACGGCCGAAACTGCCATGACGGATCCCGGGAGGTGGCGGAAAGAACCGATGCAGCGAATCGGCCTGTCCAACGCACAGGTGACCGTGGAGCTGCTTCCCTATGCCGTGGCCTGCATCGATACCTCGGTGAACACCTGAGAAAAAATTAGATACCACATATAGGAGGAACTGATGAGCGCAAACAAAAATCTATCCATCAGCATCATCGGCGCTGCGGGAAAGATGGGATTCCGGGCCCTGGAGAACCTGTCTAAGGAAGCATACACCCTGTATTTTTGCGAGAAGAGCCCGGCGGGGATCGAGAAGATCGAGGCCAGGGGATTCGACGTTTCCCCCGCCGAAGAGGTGGTGCCGGACAGCGACGTGGTGGTTCTGGCCGTGCCGGACAAGCTGATCAGGCCGATCTCAGCCGATCTTGTGCCCCTGATGAAGGCCGACACCACCTGCATCCTGCTGGACCCGGCCGCCGCTTACCTGGGGGAGGTCGAGCTGCGGGATGACTGCAGCTTCGTGGTCAGCCACCCCTGCCACCCGGCTCTGTTCTCTCAGCAGGACAGCCTGGAAGCTCTGAAGGATCACTTCGGCGGCACCCTGGCCAGGCAGGACATCGTGATCGCCCTGTTCCAGGGAAAAGAGGAGCACTTCGAGATCGCCCGGAAGATCTGCATCCAGATGTTCGGCCGGGTGCGGGAGGCCTACCGGGTCACGGTGGAGCAGATGGCGCTGCTGGAACCAGCGGCGGCGGAAGTGATCGCCGGCTCCGCGGCCAGCGTGCTCCGGGAGGCCAAGGAGGAGCTGGTGCGGCGGGGCGTGCCCGAGCCGGCTGCGCAGTCCTTCATGCTGGGGCATATCCGCATCATCCTGGCGGTGCTCTTCGGGCAGACCGGTTTCCCCGTGTCCGACGCCGCCAAGATCGCCTTCGAGATCGGCAAGGAGTACCTGGTCAAACCGGATTGGAAGCGGGCGTTTGATACAGAGGAGTTGCGCAAGACGGTCCAGCGCATGATCCACCCGGAATAGAGGCACTGCGGCGAAAACCAAAGTCCGACAAGGGAGATACGGCATATGGCGAAAGACATACTCGATGCGGTTTACGGCTGCCTGATCGCCGGAGCGATCGGGGACTCCATGGGCGCGCCGGTTGAGGGCTGGTACTACCGGGAGATCAAGGAGAAGTACGGCAAGGTGGACCGTTTCATGCCCTTCAAGACCGGCTATTCCGACGGATCGCCGGGAACGATCACCGACGATACGGTGCTGAAGCACTACTTGTGCCTGACCATCCTCCGGCGTGGCGGACGCATCCTGCCGGAGGACTTCGCCCAAACCTGGGTCGAGCTGATGAACGCAGACCGGCTCTGGGTCAATGAGCGGCTCACGCAGATCAAGCTGAAGCAGGGGATGAACCCATGGGACGCGGGGCAGGGAAACATCCCCGCCGGTTGCGCTTCCATGGCCATCGCCCCCGTCGGGATCATCAATGCGGGCAATCCCGAACAGGCCTATGAGGACGGCATGGCCATCGCCTCGGTGAACCAGTTCGGTTCCAACCGGGATGCCGCGGCCACCTTTGTCCCCGGAGCAGGCGTGGATTCGGTCATAGAGGCTGCGCTGAAGTGCAGCTCGTGGATCATGAGAAGGGCCTACGAGCTCACCTTCGACCTGGCCGAGGGCTGCGGCTCGGTGGACGAGTTCGCCGAAAAGTTCTACGACCGCCTGCTGGACCGGTCCTGGCCCCAGGCAAACTGGAAAAAGGAGCGCTACTTCAGCGGCAACAGCCACGAGTTCGTGCCCGCCTCCCTGGCCATCCTGCGGCTCTGCCGGGGGGATGTGAACCGCTGCATCGTGGAGGGAGCCAGCTTCGGCTGGGACTGCGACACCATCGCCAATGTGGCCGGGGGGATCGCCGGGGCCATGCAGGGGGCGGCTTCGATCAGGCAGGAGTGGATCCGGACCTGCGAAACGGCGAACGCCGAGTTCTTCCGGGAGGCGGAGGGCGATCCCGAGGCCAACTTTTACCGGACAGCGGTGCGCATGGTGGAGGCTCTGAAAAACGAGCAGCGGCGGGCCGGGGAGCGGGCCGATCAGCTCGCCCGGATCCTGGGTCTCTCAGGCTCGAACTGACATAGAAAGATCCAGGGTCACGGCCTTTTGGATCGGAAGATAAACCGACAGGCGAAGTTTTGACCACGGCCTCCGTTCTGAAGTTGGTCGAACCAGATTATTCCTTGAAAACACGGACCATTCGAATTCTAGGGGAAGCGGGTTTTCCAAGATCGAAAGTGCGGGTACTATTTGGACCTACACCGTACGCGTGCATAGATTGATAGGAGTTTCTATAATCCGAGGTGGGCAAGCGAGGCCCAGAATGTGGTGACCGTGGAGGCAATCGAGGCACTCTACCGCTAATCCTCGGCCGCGCGGAGCAAATTCCGTGACAGCTCACTCTCCTGACGACCAGGTCGAGTACTCAAAAAATGATACGCCCCGTATAGTACGGTCGATCGAGATAAATATCGT
>Ga0180437_10006276_pt1 | contig 15906 bp, 8 predicted proteins | sample SS_ome_4_FD_132410 | JGI IMG/M metagenome (GOLD analysis project Ga0180437, IMG submission 132410) | Hypersaline lake sediment archaeal communities from the Salton Sea, California, USA - SS_3_D_1 metaG | ecosystem: Environmental > Aquatic > Non-marine Saline and Alkaline > Hypersaline > Sediment...
TACGAGTTGACGATGCCGTGGCCCAGCCCAAAGAAGTCGCCCAGCGGAACCAACACACTGGGTTTGCTGGCGTTGTCCCACGTGAACTTGAGCAGACATTCCCGATAGTGTTTGGGTTGCGTCATCCAGATGTGGGTGATGCGGCCCGGACCCTTGATGTCCGCCAACACCCGCGTTTCGCCCGGCTTGAATATCCAGGCGTCCGCATTCCGTCCCGAGACGTCCCAAGACGACACGCGCTTGGCCCGCCCGCTCCGAAGCTTTGTCAGTTGACCATACATAACGTTACTCCTCGTTGACGATTTCTCAATGAAAAGCGAGTACAGCGCAGGGAAGATTGACAGAATCAGGCGCTGTTTTGCAACCTATTGGTCAAGGGACTGTTCCGAGGAGAACGCCTCGCGAAGCTTGTCGTGGATCCCGTCGAAAGCACCGTTGCTGAGAACCAGAACCACGTCGCCCCTCCAAGCGTTATCGGCGACATGTTCAACAATTTCGCTGGCGTCGGCGGCGCAATGCGCCGCCACCCGGTGGGTCGCGAGGGCGCGTACGAGGCCTTCGCGATCAAGGCGCGACGCCGGCGCGACACGCTCCGGGCGGTATAACGGGCCGAGCCACACCTCGTCGGCGCAGGCAAACGCGTCCTCGAGTTCGCGCTGAAACCGATTCGTGACCGTCGTGTTTGACCGCGGCTCGAAAAGGACCCACAGTCTTCCGCCGCGATGGGAGGCGCCGGCGCCGTCGTCCATCGAACGCCCGCACCATTGTTCCCGTGCGGCCTGAATCGTCTCGCGGATGGCCGTAGGGTGATGGGCAAAGTCGTCGATAAACGTGACGCCTTTTGCTTCGAGGAAGACCTCTATGCGCCGGCGAACGCCGCGAAAACCAGGCAACGCCTTCTTCATGTCGTCAGGCGCCGCACCCAAGAGCGAAGCGACGGTTACCGCCGCGACCACGTTCTGGAGGTTGTGCCGGCCCGCCAGCGGTACATCCAGTTCCACGAAAGGCCGCCCATCCCGGTATACCGCCGCTCGTGTGAGACCCCGCTTGGAATACCCCAGACGCTCGATGCGCCAATCGGCGTCTTCGGTGAACCCATACGTCACGACGCGGCTGTGGGCATGGTCCTTAAGGGCAAGCGCCCGCGCATCGTCGGCGCAAAGGAGCGTGCACCCCGAGCGCGGAACAAGCCGCAGCATGAGTTGAAACGCGCGCTCGATCTCGGCCACGTCATCGAAAATGTCCGCGTGGTCGAACTCGATCGACGTGACGACGGCAATCTCCGGCAAATAATGGAAAAACTTCGATCGCTTGTCAAAAAACGCGGTGTCGTATTCGTCGCCCTCGATTACGAACGGCGCGCCCTCGGCCCCTAACCGCGCGGAATAAGGGAAATCGAGAGGCTGGCCCCCTACAAGAAAGCCTGGTTCCAGGCCTGCGCGATCCAGTAGAAACGCCGCAAGCGCCGTCGTGGTGGTCTTCCCGTGCGTGCCGCAAACCACCACGGGGCGGCGAGCACGCAGGACGGCATCCTTAAGCCATTCCGGCAAGCTAACGTAATGCAGCTTGCGTTCGAGGACGGCCTCGACCTCGGGATTGCCCCGGCTCAACGCGTTCCCTATGACGACGACATCGGGTCGCCAATAGAGATTTTCCGCCGCATACGCAGTAGCAACCGGGACACCCAATGCCGCCACCATTTCGGATGTCGGCGGATACAGCGCATTGTCGCTGCCGCGGACCTCGCAGCCCGCCTCGACGGCAAGCCGCGCCCCCGCAACCATCGCCGTCCCGCCAATCCCGACAAAGTGGATCCGCTGCGGCCCCGTTCCTGCGATTTGTGAAGCTAACACGCCATGCGATCTCCAGAGCTCACTCGATTCCCGGATAGCCTATTCACCTGCCCCCTCAAATGCAACCAGGCCGAACCACCCTGAATCCGCCCGTAGGGATGAGGGGAGAAACGCGGACTGCACCAGGCGAGCGCCCGTTCCCCACGAACGCGGACCGATAGGGAGCAAACTGGAGCTATGGAGGTGTAGAAGCCCGGATCCCAAACAGTGATTCCGGCGAAAGGAATCCCGCCTCGAGGCGAGCGTCTTCGTGTACGTTGAGATTCCCAATCAAGTTGGGAATGACATCCGTTTAGTCATTCCCGCGCAGGCGGGAATCTCTCCGCATACCCGGTGCCGTAGGCGAGCAATGTGGTTCCCAATCAAGTTGAGAACAACATGGTTGCGGCCTATCAAGAGCGCGGCCGTCTCTGTTTCTTGGGGCTCATGATCCCCTTGACCTGACGTGCCCCGTAAGGAAACCTGTGCGGCCCACGTAGTTGTGGCCTTCGCGGCCCCTACGTGCGAATCTGGCGTTTGGCCATTCGGCGGGCGTTTGATTTGCCCTTGCGGGATTGACTATACTCCAAACGACAATTGACGGGCTCTTGTGGGCTCGTTTTTGTCTGTTTGCACTTCTTTTGGACGGGTAGCTCAGGTGGTAGAGCATCGGACTTTTAATCCGGTGGCCGCGGGTTCGAGTCCCGCCCCGTTCACCATTGTATGTCCCACGGTTTAGTCACCGTTTACGTATTGCGCGGGACGTCTAACAAGCGCTATGTCGGCATAACGAACGACCTTACAAGACGTCTGCGCGAGCATACTTCCCGCCGCACGAAAGCGGGCCAGCTTCTTGGCGCGTTCCGGCTTATTCATACGGAAGAACACCCCGATCACACAGCAGCGCGTCAGCGCGAGAAGTTTCTGAAGTCAGGGCAAGGGCGCGCCTGGTTGGATAGCCTGGAGTCGCGGCCGCGGCCCGCCGCAGGCGGGGCTTGTGCGCCTCAGGCGCATTCGAGTCCCGCCCCGTTCACCAATGATATCAGGGGCTTACGAAAAACCGTAGGCCCTCGTTCTTCTTGGTGTTTATAGCGGTTTCATATACTTTCCCGCAAGGTCCCGGCTCTTCGACTCCCTCGTGTGCTGCCGCATGGCCCGGCTTGCGAGGAGACGGCAGCTTCCCACTTCTCGGCTTTGCGTTAGTTTCCGAGACAGTTTCCTTGGAAAGCCGGAAGACTGGACGTGGCGCGTCGTGTAGCATGCGCAGGTGGAGGCTTGCGGGCCGCCCTGCATCAGGTGAGGAGTGGCGCTGGAAACGGGATGCAGGGCGGCTCGGCGCGGGATTAGAGGCTATGGCGTCGGACGCGGTTTTCTTGGGTGTCTGCAAAGGCGTATCGGCGTGCATGGAGTCGATGCAGAAGGCGCCTGACAGCGTGTTGTGTGCTCTCGGACTCTGTGTCATCGGAGTCGCGGCGTTTGTCATGTTTCCGTGCGTCACTGCATCCGCAGCGGCCGTCACGTCTGAGTTCCCGGCAAAGACGTACCTTCAGGAACTCGTGATAACGTTCAAGAACGCCACAGCGGCGAAATCCGCGCGTGTGGGGATAGAACCGCTTCCAGACGGTTACGAGCGCGCCGTTTCGTGCCGATGGGACGACAACGAGTTCGGGAATCTTGAGGTGAAGAACCGGCTTGACGCGCGGGGCGTCAAGGCGACGTGGTATCTCAACTCGAATTCAGTGGGATATCTCGATGGGCGCGACTACATGGGCACGGCGCGGCATCTGATCGAAGGCGGCCATACCATAGGGGGACATTCGCTTAGCCATCCCTATCTGACGTACGTGCACAAGAACCGTATGTTCCAGGAGATCGCGGGGGTGCGCATCGAATGGGAAGCAGCGCTGGATACGCTGCTCAATTCGTTCACGTTCCCATTCATCGCGTATCGCAGCGATGAGGAAGGCGACGCGTCGCAGGCGGACATGATCCGCGCCTTACAGCGGGCCGGGTTTTATCATGTTGCCGAATTCAAGACGTTTCATGACGCCTTGCCCTCCGATATGGTGGTAAGCCTGATCATGCCGCCCGAGAACAACTCGTTTGAGGTCTTCCAGCAGGCAGTTGACTGGGCGCTGTCGGATGCGGATGTGCGCGCGGATTTCCCAAACATTTCGCACAGTATGCACGGCTGGTACGGCACTCCGAGGCTCGAGTACGGCTGGGACGAACTCGAGCGGCGGCTCGACTATCTCGCCGCCTTCCCAAATCATTGGCAATGCAACCAGAATGCGTACGCGGCGTATCGGTATCAGTTCGAGCATAGTGTGCTTACGGTGTTGGAGCGCGACAAGAATGCTCTGCGGGCTCACCTGTGCCGACCTGTGCTTCGATTTCTGAATGATCCCGTTCCGTTGACAATTGCCGTTCGAGACGTCGCAACTGAGGAAGTTGTTTCGGTGGCGTGCAGGACTGCAGACATAAGCCGGTCTCAGCGGACCTCTCCCGACAGGGCTCTGTTCAACGTGAACCACGACCGCCCACAGGAACTTCCGTCGAGGATCGGACGCGTCGAGAACCCTGAAAACCGGGCCGAGTTCCACATCCGTGACCAGGACACGGATTTCCCGGGCTTGGGCGCGTTGCTTTCGTTTGACGGCTGTTCCCTGGGCCTTCAGGTCGAGAATCTCACGGGGCTGCTGCTGGAAGACCTGGTCGTGACCTACCGTATGCCGCTCGGCTGGAAAGAAGGCGTCGTAGAGAAACAGGTCCCGCGGCTCGAGCCAGGCGCCGGTTGGGTTGATGCGTGTACGCCCACCAAACAGGCGGACGATCCGAAGTATCATCTGGGGGCGGCCTATTTCGTGGCGCAGATGGATTTCCGGTTAGGGGGAGCGCCGGGAAGGCTTTACGCGACCTGCAACTATAGGAACGGCTTTGACGCGTCATTCCCCAAAGGCCGATTCTCGGTAATTGGACCGATCGAGCCGGAACGGTTTGACGCGGGGGCGTTCGGGGAAACGGTCTCCGCGGAAGGCGGGCACGTATCCCGGTGGACGCTCGAGGACGCCTCCGTTCTCGACGAACGAACCAACTTTGACGATGGTCCCGTTGACAACGCATTTTTGGATGTCGAAGTCATCCGAACGCAAGGCAACTGGTACAGGCTCGAGTCGCCGTTGTACGTGTTGCAGTCCGTTGTGGCTTCCCCAAGGGCGCGGCCGATCGGATTTTACTGTAACCGGGAAGATATTCCCCACATTTATCTGAACGGCCAAGAAGTGGCGGACAATGAGGGGACGCTCGCACAAGGCGACAACAAGTTGGTTTTGATCTATCACCATGCGGTCTTTGGCGGGAGCCCGCGCCACACGGCGTGCTTTTTCCGTCCGATCGACCCCGAGACCGGTGTACGCTTAGCTGATGTGGCGTACGCGCAGCCCCCGATCTGCTCGCCGAGCCACGGCGAGTAGCCTTAGGGACATAAGGCTGGTCCTGGCGCTCGGCCCTTGCGGGACGACGCGCACGACCGGTGCGAGCAGTCTGTTGCGGGAGGTACATTTTGAGTACCATTGACTGGATGATAGTCGCGTGCCTTTTTGTCGTGTTCGCTTTTGTTGCGATCAAGACGAAACGGTACGTGCAAGGGGTAGCCGACTTCCTCGCGGCCAACCGTTGCGCAGGGCCGTATCTGCTGACCTTGGCCGACGGCATGGCGACGGTGAGCGCGATCGGAATCATCGGCTCTTTTCAGCAAACATTTGAGGCGGGGCTCGGCGCGGCGTGGTGGGGCGGCATGATGGGGCCGTTGATCGCGCTGCTGCCGTTGACGGGTTTCATCATCTACCGGTTCCGCGAATCGCGGGTAATGACCATTGCCGAGTTCTACGAAAAGCGATACAGCCGCAGGTTTCGCATTTTCGCAGGGATTCTTGCATCGATCTCGGGGGTGATCAATTACGGGGTGTTCCCTTCCGTAACCGCTAGGTTCTTAATCTGCTTTTGCGGCATTCCCGAATACGTTTTGAAAGCAGGGCCGTTCGAGGTCAATATTACACTGGGTCTCGTGATGTCGATCCTACTGGGGACAGCGTTGACTATCACGTTTCGGGGGGGCCAGATAGCAATCATGGTGACCGATTTTCTGCAGGCACAGTACTTGAACGTGGTTTTCATCGTTGTGATCGCAGCGCTTGTGTATAAATTCGGGTTCTCGGAAATTGCAGCGACCTTGAAGGCTGCCTCGGCGGGCAAGTCCATGCTGAACCCTTTCGGCCAAGAGAAAGTCGAAGATTTCAACGTGTTCTTTTTCATTATCGCTGCGTTCAATGTGGTCTATACTTACATGGCGTGGCAGGGGAACCAGGGCTACAATTGCTCGGCGCGAACGCCGCACGATGCGAAAATGGCCCGCATATTGGGAGGCTGGCGCTTCTGCGCCACGTGGACAATCATCACGTTGATCCCGATATTCGCGTACGTGTTTTATCATAGTCCCGCGTTCGCGATGGAAGCCGATGGAGCTCGGGCGGGACTGGCGGCGCTCAGCGATGAAGGACTGGAACGAGAGCTTGCGGTTCCCACGGCGCTGAGGGGGCTTTTGCCGGGCGGTGTCTTGGGGTTATTCGCCGCAGCCATGTTGGCCGCCTCCGTGTCAACAGACGATACTTATCTTCATTCATGGGGGAGCATTTTGATTCAAGACGTAGTGATGCCTTTTCGCAAGGAACCATTGGCGCCGGCACAGCATTTGCGATGGCTTCGTCGCTCGATACTGGGCGTGGCTGTGTTTGTTTGGTTGTTTGGTATGGTGTTTCCGCTCAGGGAGTATATCTTCATGTACTGGGCCATTACCGGCGCCATCTACACGGGGGGCGCCGGCTCGGTAATCATCGGGGGGTTCTATTGGAAGCGCGCGACGACCGCCGGGGCTTGGGCGGGAATGACCACAGGTTCGGTTCTTGGATTCACCGGAGTCTTGACCAACAATGTTCTGTGGCCTCATCTTCTACCGACGCTAAAGGCGGCCTATCCGGGAGTTACCTGGCTGCAGCGTCTTCCGAACGAGTTCTGGTTCAACGGGATGCAGCTCTTCTTTTTTGCGTGCTTGGCAGCGATAACCGCATATGTGGTCACGTCGTTCTTGACTAAGCCCAAGGCGGAGTTTGACATGGATAAACTGCTCCGGCGAGGTAAGTACACTATTGAGGGCGAACATCGCGCGGCGACGGAAAGGCCAAAAGGATTCCTTGCTCTGTTGGGCATAGACGAGGAATACACCACGTTCGACAAATTCGTCGCGGTTTCGATTTTCGCTTGGACAATACTGTGGTTTACCGTCTTCATTATCGGTACGCTCTATGGTCTGATCTTTGAAACGGGCGAGGAGAGCTGGGCCCGATATTGGATGTTACAGTCATCAATCCATTTGGGCGTCGGTGCACTCACGGTCATCTGGTTTCTGATATGCGGCTTCCGCGACCTTGGCGATATGCTGGCCCGGATACGCACGGCCAGGCGCGATGCCGCTGATGACGGTTTTGTCGAGGAATCGACGTCCAACGCAGAGCTTGCGCGCCGTGCAGGGACAACGGCGGCGGGCAGCTAGCCGCGGCGTCCCAGACGTAAGAATGCACGTTGCGTCAACGGACGCTGCCCGTCTTACAGTTGCCAATGGCACAAAAGAACGAGGGAGCCAATGATCACAATCCAGCCTACGGAGACACGCTACGTACGCATTACTCATGCAAACTGGAATTGCCACTGGAACTTCCAGTTTCCGGAGTCCATCGCATTTGCAGACGGGTGGGCGATGGACTACCAGCCGATCTATCCCAATTGGCAAAGGCTTGGGCCTGAATCATGGTGCTATGAGTGGCGCACCGAGGAAGCGTATGTGCGGGAGCAGGAGAGGTATACGCGGCACGAGCCAACGGAGCGGCGTGCAAGAAAGGCGTTCATCGTCGGACTGTCGGTTCGCGCACAGCTCGATGTCTCCGACGAGCGCTCGGTAGCCCTGACGTTGATACTGACGAACGAATCCTCGCGGCCGTTCGAGCGGGTCGTCTGCGACGGCGGCTGTCTCCAAGCAAAAACGGAGGCGTTTGCCGGGCGGGACGAGGTGTCGCGCACGTATATCATGGTCGGAGGCGCTATGGTCAGTATGGCGACGCTCGACCGCACGGTGCCAATGCGATGCATGTACGTATGTGATCCGGTGGAGTACGAGCGGCCGCCTCTTGATGAAGGCGAATGGTTCTGGGGCAGAAGCAGCGCCGCGCCCGATTCGCCCGTGGTCGTCGGCATGGAATCGGTCGACGGCGCCCGAGCCGTTGCGTTGGTATATACGGACGCAACTTCCGGTTCCGCCAACGCCGACGAGCATCACTGCATCCATAGTCGCCCTTGCTTCGGCGATATCCCTCCCGGCGCTTCTATCACGCGGCGCGGTCTTCTCGTTTTCGGGAGTTCGGTTCAGGTCGTTGTGCCGAGCAGATCCGAGAACGCCAGGCAGGATGAGCGCATGGTCATGCCGCAGCTGAGGGTTTTGGCGACACACAGTCTACGGCGCTTGATTGAGTAATCCCGCGTACTTCTTAATGCCGTCCTCGACGTAGCCAACCGCTTCGCGGCGCTGGTCTCCGTTCTCGAAATTGCCGTTCTGCGCCACGTCGACGGCGTGTTGCTTCATGCGCTCAATGATCGTCTCCACAGCTTGACGTTTGACTACGCAGCGGCCGGCAACGTCGACATATATTGCGCTCGAATGGGCAATGTGGGGCCGCGCCGTGTAGTACTCTTCGGCAGTGTGGATGGGTGCGTAGTCCTCGCCGGGGCCGCATCGCGCGACAAACCACCGGGGCTCGTCGGCACGCATCACGACCTCGAGCGACGCCGCGCGGGCGCTGGTTTTCGTGGCGCGGAGCACTTCGCCGTTCGAGACGATCTGGAGGTTTCCCACAGGATAGCGGGATCGGGCTTTCGCCTTGATGCGAAGTGTCTCGCCAGGTCTAGCATCCAGACGGGCGCCGATCTGTTCGCCGTTGACCGAGAGGAATAGTAGGGGCCCGGAAGTAATGAAGGTGCGGCCTTTCCTGATCCCGTCTATCCAGGCTGAGTAGGTGAAATACCCGTCGACTTTGACGTAGGTCCTTGCGCAGCCCAGAACGCGTGCGGGATGATCGCTGCCGTTGCCGAGCGGGACGCGCTGCCCGCAATTCAGCAACAGGTAATATAGGTCGTGGTCAAGCTGATCGATCGCATCTGAAAGGCCGTTGATGACGTTAATGGGGACGTCGCTGTTCACCTTTGGGCCGAATCCATGCGCCTCGCAGCAGATGCCTCCCTGGTCGTGGCACTGTCTGATGACGGTGCTGTTGTGCGGATAATCGACGGCGGCGGCGCCGCCGCCGCTGCCCGGACCCGTGGCAATCGGTAAAATGATGTCTTTGATGTCCAGCAGGTTGATGTGGCCGTAGAACCTGTCGTTTCGATACTCTTCTCCCATGTGAATATGATATTCGCCGTTGCAGTACCCCGGCACCGAGCCCATTGGGAACTGGTCAGGCTTAATGAAGGCGCCTTCCGGCCGCCATTGATAGAGCGTAAGGTTATTAACGACGCGAAGGTCCTCGGCGCGCTGGACCATTGCGAGCAAGGCGATATCTTCGTTTACGTCCCATGAATTCTTGGCCCAGTGCACATGCGTGTCGCTCGAAATCCAGCCGAGACGTTTCATATCGAGGAACCGACTGGATCGTAGTTCGACCTCCGCAGTCTGTCCGGGCTCCAAACTGAGTGTTTTGGATACGATGTCGTGCTCGAAACCGCGCTCAAGGGTGAGGTCCGTTTTGCCGGGCGGGACGTCAATCTCGAAGCGCCCGTCGCTATAGAAGAAACGAAGCTTGTATGTGGCAGGTCGGAAGATGACGGGTTTCTCAGAGACGGTCGTGTTATCCGCGAAGGCTTTCCCGTGGCGGAACACGTTGTCGCTGCATTGCACATAGACGCGCCCGGGCCACATGCGTTCGTCCTCTCGCTCAATGAGCTTGCCACGAAGCGCGGCAGGCTCGAGGGCTACAACGGACACGTCCACATGCTGAGAATCCTCTGGATGCGCTGAAGTGGCACACAGGAGCCGGACCCGGTCCGAGACGCAATCAGTCACAAACAGCCGTGCGGGAAATGGCCGCATCGATCCCGAGGGCACAGGAGAGAAAGCGCGAGGCCCGATGCGCGTTTCTTCGGTAAAGACGCCTATCTTTGTTTGGGCGTTGGCATGATTGCGGACCTCGACGAGGATGTGCCGGGGAATCCCGCGCGCGACGGGGATTGGCGCGCACTGCCCGAGGGTCACGGATGACTCGCTCCAACCCACGGCGACAACGGCATATTGCTTCCGCAATCGCTCATAAAGCGCCAAAGTATCCCGCGACGCTTGCGCACGGTCTTCATCGGTCATGAGACTTCGGCGCCACCCGTGGGTGTTTTGGTAGATGCTTTCCGCCTGCTCGATTGCCTGAACCTGAAGGTTTGTCGGACACTCATGGATGAGCGTGGCCAGCAGGCGGTAGTAATGATCGAACGTGGCCTGGTCCATCATGGCGGCGTTTCCTTCTAGCGTCGCCTTAGACGTCCCAGCAGGCGATGCGGCGTTTTGGCATGCTGCCTCGAGCGACGCAGTGAGTATTAGCGCCCACATAAACGACGGTGCGGACTGTAAGACGAAGGCCTTATGCATTTCTTATGATTTCCGCGTTGTCTCCGAACACGCGGCCGAGCTTCTGCTATTCGCCCCGCCCGACTCCTTTGCCCAAGCGCCGCGGCGTCGGGCCTTGCGAGAAACCTGCCTTGCCGCCCAGTCTTCCTTGGGGAGAACGTTCGTTCAGGGGCGTTGAAAAGGGCGGCGTCCGTCGCGTAGAATGAGTGATAGAGCGCCAGGGCCGCAGCGCGTGTTCTTGCTACCGCGCAATAAACCGTTTGCGCCGAGCATTGCGATGTTGGCGCTGGGCCAAGGCGACGTTTCCTCTTATGTTGCGCGGGCGCTCATCCGAGGGTCTGCCAGAGAGGACGGCTCGAGGGGCCGGATGTTCCTGAGAGAAAAACACCGGCCCCCCGTTCGTTCTCGCAAAACAATAGCGGCAGCGAGAGCGCGCTTATCAGCGATCACCCCATACCGCCCAGCCAGTTGATGTACCAATCTGTCATGCATCCAAGGGGCAGCGGGTCGGGCCACACCCAGCCTGGGGGTGCGTCAACAATCGTAACCGGGTATTTGGCCTTATACCGGACAAATTCGACGTGGCCGTCCATGTAGAGCACGTTGCACCCGCCCGGCACGTGGTTGAAACGCATGATCGCCTTGTCGGGAACCGTAGTAGTTCCGTCGACCCACGAAGTGTTGAAATTGTTTGACCATGCGTCCCACATGATCACGATCTCACTTTGGGCCTTGTTGGATGCGGCCGGGTTGTTGATGTCCGTGATGAAGAACCGCTCGATGCCCTCGCGTACGCGCCGGTACTGCAAGGGCAATGGCGAGAGGTCGTCATCGACAAATCCCCAGCTGCTCGGCCCGAACTGGAGTACCTCTTGCGTCAGATTCTCCACGCCGTTGCCCTCGATACGCCCGACCCCGATGAGCCATTCCGGGCAGCCTGCATTCACGGTGTCCGGTTGCAGCCGCAGGTCTTGCGTGTATCCGGCGGTGATCCAGTTGTAGCCGCTGAAGGCAACATCCATTATCTGCGACATTGTCTCAGTAGCATAAGGGATATAGCAGTACGAAATGGGCTGCGAAAGCAAACCGGCCAGGCAATCGCGAGCAACACCCGTGGAATCCAGGTTGGCCTTGCCCGCAAGGTCTTTGACCTGCGCCGCATAGTCCTCCTCGATGAGGAATTGCGTCGCGCCGGTATCCCACACGAACTGCCAGTCTGAATCGGCACGCGTGTCCGATGGGCAGATGGCGATGTTCACATCGGTCCAGTACTCCGGATACAATTCCGAGCCGTCGTAGCTCTGAAGCCATGCGAACGCATTGATTTTCCAGCCGCCGCCCGGCGGGAAGCGCTCGCTTTTGTCCTCGTTGCAGTACATTTTGCAGATCACGCCGAACTGCTTGAGGTTGCTGGCGCACGACGCGCGCCGGGCGGCCTCGCGTGCGCGGGCAAGCGCCGGCAACAGAATCGCCGCCAGTATACCTATGATGGCGATAACCACCAGCAGCTCGATCAGCGTAAAGCCCTGTCTCCTCATTTTGTTCACCTCCAATTTCAATGATTACCGTTGTACAAATACTCTCATGCAACTTGTTACTTGTTTGCCGGAGAGCTTATTCTTGCAGCTCCTTTCTGCCTTTGGCGTTTGCGCGTGTGGGTGCGCGTATCCTATGGTCGTGACTAAGAATCGTTGCCTTAACAAGCCTCTGTTCGGACGCCCTGTTGGGCTGCGCGATTCGCGCTGCCAAAAACTCGGCCGTCTGACGTCCTATTGCATACCCGTCCTGGACGGCCGTGAGCCATGGCGCCTCGTGGTATTCGTCGGGCTCCCTGTCGTCCATCGAGGCGATTTCCACGTCCTCAGACACCCCGAGTTGGCAGGTCTGAAGGGCGGACAGCAGGATATCGGCCGAGTATTGGTCGCTGCAGAGGAATGCGGTGGGGCGCGGCTTATGCGCCACGAAGTCCTTAACGATTGCCGGGGCCGCGAAGTGCCACTCCCCTTCAATGAGCAATTTCTCGCGGTAGGGCAGCCCTGCATTCTCCAGCGCACGTCGGTAGCCGGCAAGCCGATCATCCATTACGGAATCCGCAAAGTCTCGTGCGACGTACGCGATGGTCTTGTGACCGTGGGTAATCAGGATGTCAGTCAGACGTTCGTACGCGTCTTGGTTATCTGTGCCGACGAAATCCGTGTCCGCTTCGGGCAATCGCCGATCGAATAGAACGCAAGGGAAAGAACGTTGGCACAGATCCGCCACAAGCTCGCACTCTTCCGGGGTACGGTAAAGCGGATAGAAAGCCAAGCCATCGAGCCCGCTGTCTGCGACACGCGAAACGAAGCTCAGTTCAATCTCCGGATTAAAGTCGAGATAGTGGAACTGAACGCGGAGCCCAAGATCCGCCGCCCCCTTCAAGAAACCATCCGTGACCGTCTTGCCATAGAACGATACATGATGCGGTTCCGCGAGTAGCACGCTGGAACCGGCGACATCGTCTCGACGCAGGCCGACGGACTCAAGCCACGGCTCGCGATGCCCTTCCCTAAACCCCGCGGCAAACGCACCCTCGCTCTCCGATTGCCGAAGCGCCTGCTGTGTGTCAGCAACTGCCACCTCGACTTGTTTGTCAGGACGCTCTTCTGACGCCGTCGGCCCGCTCGGCGCCGTGTGGCCGGATTGGCCCTTCTGGCGAACGCGCCGTCTAACGGCTTCACGATCTCTTTCGCGTGACTTGCTTACCATGAGCCGCCGATGCCAATCAGGGTTGAAGTGCTACAGGAAGCATCTGTCCTTTGATGTCTTCTTCTGCATTCTATGCTAGCCAAGACGGCGCGCGTTGTCTTCCGATATTTGGGGAGCGATTTCCTGTTATTTAAGGTTCGTCACTCGGCGTTTTCGTGGCCTCTGAATGAACCTGAGATTCCGGTATGCCGAAGCTGGAATCTGGGAAGAACGACACAAAGCGTTCGAGTAAGCTAACGGTGCGACGCCGCTCCAACGCGAGCGGCGCAGCGCAGGCAGATCCATGAAAGTTTTTGTGCTCAACAGCGGGTCGTCATCGATCAAGTTTCAGCTTTTCGATTGCGTCGGGGCGCCGGCCGCGCTGGCCAAGGGCGTGGTCGAGCGAATCGGGCTTGCGGGGTCTCGACTAACCTGTGCCTGCTCTCGCGCGCCTCACAACCCCTCGTGTCCGGCCAAGAGGGTCGCGGCGGACGTCCCCGACCACGCCACGGGAATCAAGCTGGTGTGCAACTGTCTACTCAACAAGGCATGCGGCCTTCTCGATCGATTGGACGAGGTCGCGGGAATCGGCCACCGCGTTGTGCACGGGGGCGAGTCTTTCACGGAGTCCGTGCGAATTACAGAGGTCGTAATCGATGCGATCGAGAACTGCGTCAAACTCGCTCCTTTACACAATCGACCCGCCCTTATGGGGATTAGGGCAGGTACAGAGGTGTTCCCCAACGTGCCGCAGGTTGCCGTGTTCGATACCGCGTTTCATCAGACGCTTCCACGACATCGCTACCTGTACGCGGCGCCGCTCGAATTCTACGAGGAATACGGGGTACGGAAGTATGGGTTTCACGGTATCTCCCATCAATATGTAGCTCGTAAGGCAGCGCGGCTGCTGGGCACAGGGCCCGAGAGGTTGAAGGCGATCACCTGTCATTTAGGTAACGGCTCGAGCATCACGGCCGTGGACTCGGGCAAGAGCGTTGATACGAGCATGGGATTTACACCCCTAAGCGGCGTGATGATGGGTTCGCGCAGTGGCGACCTCGACCCGTATATTCCGCTGTTCCTGCATACGGAGGCAGGGATCGAACTGAACAGAATCCCCGAGGTGCTCAACAAAGAAAGCGGCCTGAAGGGCGTGTGCCGTCTGCGGGATGTGCGGGACGTACTGGCCGGCGCCGAACGCGGCGACAAGCAATGCCGGCTGGCACTCGACATGTTTGTGTACCGGCTTGCGGCCTACATCGGCGCCTACTGGGTTATTCTCGGAGGGCCGGACGCCATAGTGTTCACGGCGGGCATAGGCGAGAATGTACCGGAGGTGCGCCGCAGAGTTCTCGAGAAGTTCCGGTTCCTGGGCGTAACCGTTGACGAGGCGAAGAATGCCGAAAACGCCGTTGATATCTCGGGGAAAAACACTTCGGTCAGGGTGTTAGTCATACCGACGAACGAAGAACTCGTGATTGCGCAAGAAACCGCTCGCATCGTCGATGCGCTGGACGCGGCAGGCGCGGCGACCCGGCGAGACCAATCGGCGTTGCCAAGGCCCCCGTGACGCACAAGGACGCGCCACCGGGCTCAGCGACCCCAGGAAAGGAGGAACACGCATGCTGGTTGATATCCGGACAGTTCTAACCGCAACGGCTTTCCGGGAAATTGATGTGGAACTGTTGCTTGATCGGGAACGGCCTTCGTTCGTCCGGTTCGACCCCGAACTTGGCTATGTCCCCGACGATATCATCATGCAGGACGGCATGGACTTCAGTTTCTCGACGTACACGTATGAGAAGACGGGGCAACGGAAAATGATGAACTATCCGGATCGCCCATGCCGGATAAACACTTACGGCGACAGCTTCACGCAGTGCCAGCAAGTCAGCGACGATGAGACCTGGCAGGAACGACTCGCAGCGCACTTGGGTGAGCCCGTGCGCAATTTCGGATGCGGTGGGTACGGCGTATACCAGAGCTATCGGCGCGCGTTCCGCATGGAGGCGAGCGAGTGCTCGGCCAAATACGTCATACTCAACATTTTTGCAGACGACCACATCCGCAATCTCGACGCCGCCCGGTGGATCCGGACACGCTGGTTTGAAAAGGACCTGCCGCCGGGTCAGGCGTATCCGCTGCACGGCCTTCCCTGGGCTCATGTCCGGTTCGACCTTGACAAAGGCAGGTTCGTCGAGCTGCCTGGGGCCTGTGCGAACGAGGACGACCTCCGCGCTTTGTGCGATCCCGATAGGTTCTATGAAACGTTTAAGGACGATGCCATCGTTAGGCTCTTCCTGCTCGAGTTGGGGGGCGAAGCGGAATTCGACGATCTCGAGGCCGTGGCGGAGGCGCTGGGCGTCGCGGTCAATCTCAGAGACGCGGCGCCGCGACGCGACGAGGCGCATAAGCTCCATGTCGCCTACGGGATGAAGGCAACGGAATACATCCTCGATCAGATGGCGCCTTGGATTGCGCAAACCGGCAAGAAACTCATGGTCGTCCTTACATACGGCCAAAATGCCTTATGCGGACAGACAGGCGTCTGCGAGTACATCACCGAGGACCGCCGCTTTGACCAACCATTTCTGGATTACCTCACACACAACAACGTCCCTTACGTCGATA
>Ga0180437_10006277_pt1 | contig 15906 bp, 3 predicted proteins | sample SS_ome_4_FD_132410 | JGI IMG/M metagenome (GOLD analysis project Ga0180437, IMG submission 132410) | Hypersaline lake sediment archaeal communities from the Salton Sea, California, USA - SS_3_D_1 metaG | ecosystem: Environmental > Aquatic > Non-marine Saline and Alkaline > Hypersaline > Sediment...
AGGGAGGTGGGAACTTTGGGGACGTTGCCCACCACCATGAGTACAGCCATCGTCTCGCCGAAGGCGCGGGCGAAGCCGAGGACAATGGCAGCCATGATACCCCGGCGAGCGCTCTTCAGTATCACGTGTTTGACGGTCTCCCATCTGGTGGCGCCCAGAGCCATGGAGGCCTCTGTGGCCTCGGCGGGGACTGACCGCAGTACGTCAGTCGTTACCGAGATGATGATGGGGAAGACCATAATGGCCAGGATGATGCCTCCCGACAGGAGGCTGTACCCCGTAGTAGGGCTGCCGAGCGCGTGGCCCAGAGCGCGCACGAGAGGGACGATGACGATCACACCCCAGAAGCCGTAGATCACGGAGGGAATTCCTGCCAGGAGGTCGATGATGGGGCGGACGATGTCCCTGAAACGGCGGTGCGAATACTCAGATAGGTAGATGGCGCTCAGCAGACAGATGGGGATAGCCAGGATCATGGCTATGGCCGTGACTGCCAGGGTGCCCATGACAAACGGGTAGAAGCCAAACTCGCCCTTGAGAGGGTGCCACGACGATGACAGGAGTAGGTCGAGGATGGATTCGTTGGCCAGAATGGGTCTGGCCTTGACGAACAATCCCAAGACCAGGAAGGCCAGCAGGGAATTGACAAACGCCAGGGCCAGGCGCATGGATTTGGTGGACGCGGAGTCTTTGATCCGTCTCCAGAGCATAGCAGGAGCGCTTCCTACTGCGCGGCAGCAAGCGGCTGTGCGCTACTTCGGGACACCACTAGCCACCTAGCTTCTCCAGGGCGCCGTTGATCTGGTCGTCGGTGAGGCTGATGTAGCCGACTTCGGCGAGGTACTGCTGGCCGTCCGTGAGAATCCACCGGACAAACTGGGCTGTGAGACCGTCGAACTGGGTCTGGGTGACAACGTAGAGATCGCGCGCTGGAGGAGATGGGTAGACTCCCGACATCACCGCGTCCAAAGCTTTGTCCTTGGTGGAAAGATCTTCCTGGGGGTCAATTGTCCCGTTTTCATTCACGTCAACGGGAACTACTCGCAGGCCCTCCACTGGGAGGCCAGATACCATGTCATATGCATAGTTGAGGTTGTTGAAGCCAATCCCCAGGGGATCCGTCTTGATGGCCTCGGCTAGCCCGGGGTCACCGTAGACTGCGATGTCCTTTAGGTCTTCCTGGTCGCCACCGAGGTAGCTGGCCCAGGTCTGAGCTGCCCCACAGGCATCGGAACGGGTGTATACGTTCACGTCTGCATCAGAGTCCGCGTTGGCGACTTCACCCCAGGTTAGGGGCTTACCTTCTATGAAGAGCTCCACGAAAGTCTGGCGTTGAACCCCCTGGCGGGCCAGGGCTTCCCAGACGGGATTGGCTGCACTAATGGTGGGAAACACCGCATCCTTGACCACCGGGACGAAATAGGCACCCTGGTCGATCTCCTCGGGTCTGATCTCCCGAGAGACCATGCCGATGTCTACCGCTCGAGCCAGGGCGTCGGCCATGCCCTTGCCGGCCCCGCCCGCTGAGACATCGATCCTAACCTTGGGGTGCAGGGTCTGAAACTCCTCGGCCCAGGTGACCATCATGGGATAGAGGGCCCACGCACCGGAGATTTTGATAGTACCTTCCAGCTCTGCGCCAGTGCCGGAGAATTCTTCGGCCCCAGGCGCGCAGGCGGGCAGCAGGCACGTGACAGCGAGAGCCAGGGTCAGGAGAAAGGTGAGGGGCTTGCGAGGTTCCATGTCTGGTATCCTCCTCTTCGTTTGTGGGTCAGCCCGGGATGGTGACCCGGCACATCCGTGCTGCGGCGTCAATTGCGCCGTCGGCGGGCGGCAAGAGGGGTCCAGGTTATCAAGGAAGGATATGTGTCCAAAGCGCGAGATTGTGTACTGGTGCCGGTTGCGCAGCCGTTGCCAATTACGAATCAAGGGCATTCCGGGTGCCCGTTGCTCGATCCCTCTATGGTCCGCGTACAGTTTACAATATCGGGAGTCGGTTTGGTAGGGCCAGACTACTCATTCTGCCGGTGACTGGATAGGCAATTCGGCCTAGTGGGCTATAGGCATAGTGGCGTACCAGGGATCGCGCAGGAGAGTTGAACGTGGATAGCGGGAAGGTGTGTGATACACGTTGGCGGCAGCCCAGGGGGTGAAGGGCTGAGATATGGGGACACGCGATGGAGACATGGAAGGGGGGCGACGCCAGCGTCGCCCCCCTTGGACTACTCAGCGTCCGTCAACGCCAGGCACTAGTCCGTGGAATCAGGGCCGGGAAAGGCCTTGAGCACGAGCGGGTCGAAGTGGCACATGGGATCGTTGACGGCGATGTCTATGTTGTTCTCGTCGCACGGGTCGATGTCCTTCTCCGGACGCACCAGGCTCTGAGGAGCGACAACCTCGACGGTGTTGGTGAAGGGGCCGCAGGGCCACCAATCGAGTGTGCCCTCCACGGTGTAGATCACCCACTCGCCTGCGGGGATGTCGGCCTGGGCGAAGAGACCAGGATCCGGCCACTCGCAAGGCCCGTTGGGGCAGACTGGCGGCTCGCACGCCACGTCGCACTGGCCGTCACCCGAGGCGCAGCAGGTCCACTGGGCATCGAGGAGCTGGACGGGGATGGTGTCCGAGATGAAGACCCCCTCGGCGTCGCTGGGGCCTAGGTTGGTGACGGTGATGGAGTAGGTGACGTCCCAGCCGGGCAACGCTATCTCTGGGTCCTGCGTCTTGAGTACCTCGAGGTCGGACAGGGCGCTGACAATGGTGTCGTTCACTCCCATGTTGCTGGAGTTGTCGTCATCGAACATGTCGCTGTAGACTCGAGCCACGTTTGTGAAGGTAGTTGCGGCTGGGACCCAGGAGGGCACGTCCGCCGTGATGAGCACAGTCTCGGTTTGCCCTGGCAGCAGTGTCCCCAGCCAGCACTCCAGAGCGTAGTCAGGTGCTCCGATGAGTGTGGTGTCGCAGGCGCCTTTGCTTGGGGTGACTTCGGTGATCTCGAGGAGCGATGGCAGCGGTTGGTCAGTCAGAACCACGTTGTTGGCCGTGGAGGGGCCGGTGTTGGATATGGTGAGGGTGTAGGTCATGGCCGCGCCTGCCGCGACCTGGTTGTGCCACAGCTCGGTCTCACCGTCGCAGGCCACGAGGACCTCACCATGGACGGACTTGGTCAGCGCCAGATCAGCGACGGATGTGATCTCGTGCTCGGCCATGGCCTCGTTGTTAGATAGGTCGGGATCGTAGTCGGAGCTGGCGACCTTGGCTACGTTATTGATGTCCTGGGCCTCGGAGGCCTGGACGACGACGGTCAGCATCCACCTTCCGGAGCCCGGCTGCGTCGTGGCCACCTCGAGGGTGTGGGTCAGGCTGCACGTGAGTTGCAGCTCTTTGGTGAAGAGCCCAGAGGTGGGGCTGCAATCAGCGTCGCGGTCCGAGGTCACAGAGATAAGCTCGAAAATGCCGCTGGATTCCAGGAGGTCCGTGAGAAGCACGTCGTGAGCGTACCCTGGGCCCAGGTTGTCTACGATGATGGTGTAGGTCAGTTCTTCCCCGGCATAGACCTGGCCATCGGGCTTGCCGAACTTCTGGATCTTGAGGTCTGCCTTGCCCCCGATCAGGCTGGCGGCCGTGTCGCGGTCGTTATACGCGAGGGGATCCCAGGAGTGGGTGCAGGCCACGAGCGCCTCGTTGCTGATGGTGCCCGGCGGGGTATCGGGGCGGACGCGCGCGAAGACCGAGAAGGTGCGGGTCTCACCGTTGGGGATGGGATCCCACCACCTCCACGTGCAGACAAGATTGCTTCCTTGATCTACGCACTGCTCAGGGGTCAGGGTGGCAACCTCGAATTCCACCCCCGCTGGGAGGGTGTCGGTCACGGTCGTCACGTACCAGGCCCAGCTCGGGCCACGGTTGGTGACCGAGATGTCGTACCGAATCTGCTCGCCCGCGTACACCTTCCAGGCGTCGGCGCTCTTTCTTACCGACAGATCCGCCACCGGGATTACCCAAGTGTCGTTCTGTAAGTGGGCATCGAAGAAAGGATCGCTGGTCAGCGACGAAAACACATCGACCTCGCTGTGAAGAAACGGCACAGAAGGAGGCACGCCGGGAAACACCAAGAAGTAGAGGTTGATCGTCTGAGTGGCGCCGGCCGCCAGGGTGCCCAACTGGCAATGCATGAGACCCCAGTTCACCTCGTCGGGGGAGCAGGAAGCGCCGTCTGCGCGGAGGAAGGTCATCATGGGGTTGGCGGCGTACTCCACCCAGTGGTCCACGGTGACCCCACTGGCCTCACCCGGGCCCCTGTTCTCAACCGTGATCTCATACCGCAACTGGCGACCAGCGGTGACCTGGTCTCCGTACTCCTGGTAGACGAGCGCAATGCCCTCCAGGGGAACGGCTGTCTCACCCCAGGCGGAATAGCCGCTGACTAGCAGGTCCGCCCAGTTGTTCACCATGGTCAGGGTGTGGACGTGGTTGTCGCTGTTGTCGAGGTCCAGGACATCGGAGCTCACGGAGGCGTCGTTCTCCAGGACCGTCTCCCCACGTACAGCGCGGCCGACCAGGACCTGGAAGGTGATGGTGGCGCTCTGGCCCACCTCCAGCGCGCCCAGCCCGCAGACCATCTCGTCGATGGGCACGCCCGGCGTGCCGGTCTCGCAGCTCCCCTGGCTCACGGAGAGGCTGCCCGGATAGAGGGTAACGCCGGCGGGAAGCCGGTCCGTGACCTGGACGTTGTGGGCGGTGGAAGGACCGGCGTTGTCGACGGTCAGCGTGTACTGGATACGCCGGCCGGCGGTCACCTCGGTCGGTGAGGCACCGTAGTTGGGCGACTGCGGGAAGGGGATACTCGGTTGGGTCAGGTCGAAGGTCGAGCCTTGCTGGCCAGAGACCTGGACCTCGCCCGTGGCGGCCTTGGTCAATGCCAGGTCGGCTGTGTCACCCACGTGGATGGAGTCCTGGGCGTAGTTGCTGGACGCGTCTGGGTCGGGACTGGCTGTCGTGACCCACACCTGGTTGTTGATATCGCACGTCTCGGCGGACAGGGCTTGGATGATGATCTCATCCTGCACCCCAGCAGGGAGAGCCTCGGTGCGCGAGCAATTGATTTGATACCCACCGGAGGCCACACTGGAGGTGCAGTCATACTCCGGGCCATACGTGAGATCCATGAGGAAGAACTGCCCATCGGACAACATGGTGTCGGTGAGCCGCACGTTGCGCGCCGGCGACGGACCATTGTTCTGCACGAAGATGTACCAGGAGAACAAGTCGCCAGCCAGGACCGCATCGTCGGGTTCGCTGATCTTGGTGACCTGAAGATCGGCCTCCTCGAAGACGGAGATGGAGTCCAGAGACTGGTTGTTGGACGTGTCTGGATCGGGAGTGCCGGTCGTGATCCAGACCTGGTTGTTGACGTCGCACGTCTCGCCGGACACGACTTCGATGATCATCTCATCCTGCGCGCCAGGAGGCAGAGCCGTAGTGCGCGAGCAGTTCAGGTCATAGCCGCCGGAAGATGCAGTGAGGGTGCAGTCGTACTCCGGCCCATAGGTGAAGTCCAGGACGGAGAACTGGCCATCCGACAGCATGTTGTCGGTGAGGTGTACGTTCCGCGCCGGCGACGGTCCATTGTTCTGCACGAAGATGTACCATTCGAACTGCTCGCCGGCCAGGACTGTATCGTCTGGCTTGCTCATCTTCACCACTTGCAGGTCGGCCAGGTCGATCAAGGAGATGGAATCCTCGGCGCTGTTGTTGGACGGTTCGGGGTCGGGGCTGGCGGTGGTCGCCTCCACCACGTTGTTCACGTCGCCGCTCCCCTCGCCGGTGGCCACGATGGTGATCTCGTCATGCACATCGAAATACATATACGCGTCGCGGGTGCAGGCCCACTGCAATTCCTTGCCGGAAAGCGCGACGCCGACGCCGGGGTCGCAGGTATAGCCGGGCGCACTGACGATGGAGGCTGTGGTAGTGGAGTCAGATGCCAGCGTATCCAAGATGACCACGTCACGCGCTCCCGAGGGGCCGTGGTTGGTGAGCTGGACGGTGTAGGTGAAGGGCACGTAGGCGGAGCCCGTTTCCTGGGGATCGCTGAACTTTGCCACCTCCAGGTCAGCCTCTTCGGTGACTTCCATCATGGTGGTCGCCATGTTGTTTATGGGGTTCAGGTCGAGAGTGTTTGTGCTGACCGCCACGCTATTCCGCACTGCCCCGCCCCCCTCGACGGTGACCACGACGGTGATCTCGTCCTGCTCCTGGGGGTACATCAAGCCGTTGCGCGTGCAGTCCCAGTGCAGATCGGTGCCGGACACCGGATCGCCAACAGAGGGGTTGCAGGTGTAGTTGGGTGCGCTGATCATGGACCCGAAAGCCAACCCCGCAGAGGTGAGGTTCTCCGAGAACTGGACGTTCTCCGCCACCGACGGGCCGTCATTTTCGATGAGGATGGTATAGGTGAAGGGATGGCCGCCCCAAATGGTACCCTGCGGCTCCCTGGTCTTGGTGACCCGCAGGTCCGCCCGGCCCTGCTCGATGGTGGTCTCTGTAGTGGCGAAGTTGTCGGCCGGGTCATCCAGAAGCATGCCGGTGGCCAGCGTGGCCGTATTGCTGATGGTTACAGTTTGCTGCGAGCCGACCATGAAGTCGGGAGGGATAGGGACGAGAAACTCTGCCGAGGAGATCTGGCCCCATACCAGGTCCGGCAGATCGCAGCGCACCACGCTCGGCTCCGGCACGGTGCAGAGCCAGTCAGGTGCATTGATGGTGAAGTCCATCCCGGGCGGCATGGTCTCAGTCACCACCAAATCCCTTGCTGTGTCGGGCCCAGTGTTGACCACCACCACACCGTACGCCAACTCCTGCCCGGGCAGGACAGGGTCAGGATCGTCCACCTTGGCGAGAACAAGATTCGCCTCCGCGAGCTCGAAGGCGCCTATGTCGCAGACGGCAACCGGGTCGTCACCGTTGGCTTCCACCGGCCGCGCCTGGCCGCGCTGATCGGTGGCCGGGCAGTTGGTGTTGTCAGCGGCGTCCACCGCCAGGCTGGTGCGAGCAAGGGCGTGGGTGAGCGTGGGGCCGCCGTTGTCCTGAAGGGCGCCCAGGAGAGGGTCGGTGTTGGATAGATCGGTAGTGTGGGCCGGGGTGCAGCTCTCGTCGCCGTACAGGTTGTAGCCCTGCGAGGTGATGCCGCCGTCGAAGGCGTAGCAATTGGGGCCCGTGGGAGCGGTGTTGCCGGCGACGATGGTGCTGTGCAAGTACACCGAATCACCCCATAGGGAGGCTTCGCATATGCCACCTGAATGCTCCGTGGCCGTGTTGAGGGTCACGGTGCAGTTGTTGAAGCGCGTGGGCTTCTCGGCGTAGACGCCTCCACCGCGGCGAGCCGAGTTGCCGCTGAGGGTCGAGTTGGTCAGGTTCGCGGTGGCCCAGACGCGGACGTCGATTCCGCCGCCGATATCGGCCGAGTTGCCGCTCAGGGTGCAGCGGTTCACCGTGAGCGAGGCCGCCCACAGCTCGATTCCACCTCCACCACCCGTGGCAGCGGAGTTGCCACTGATGGTGGAGTCGGTCAGTGTCGCAGCGCCGTCTTGTGCGTAGATGCCGCCGCCGTCGCCAGAGGCGCCGTTGTTGGTCACGCTGCTGTCGCTGACTGTAAGCGCCCCCCTTGTGTATACGCCGCCACCCCAGTTCGCGCTGTTGGACCAGACTGAAGTGTCCGCAATGTCCGCGCGGGCACCGGTGTCGACGAGTACTCCACCTCCGCTGTCTGAGGCGATGTTGTCCCTGATGGTGGATCCGGTTAGCGCAGCGTTACCGTCGTCGAAGATGCCTCCACCGTTTGCGGCGGAGTTGTGCCCCACTGTGCTGTCGGTGAGGTTGAGGCTCGCTGCATGAAGTATGCCTCCGCCGTCTCCCGTGGCAGCGTTGTAAGTGATGTCGGAATTGGTGATGTTGAGCGTCCCGAAGCTCCGTATGCCGCCGCCTTCAGTGGCAGAGTTCCCGTCCAATTGCACCTGGTCGAGGGCAAGGGTATCCCCACTCCAGGCGCAGATGCCGCCCCCCTGAGCAGCGGCGGAGTTGTCATTAATGATGGTATGGGATGCGCTGAACGGACCGTAGCTGAAGACCCCGCCTCCGGAACCAGAGGCGGTGTTCTCGATCACCCTGCTGTCATTCAGTCTGAGGGTGCCAAAGTAGCTGTTATCGATGCCGGCACCTCTCCCGCTCCACTCGTCGTCATTGCCAGTGGAGCTGTTCCCGCTGATAATGCAGCGGGTCAGCGTTGAGGTTCCGCCGGAGTTGACGAGACCACCGCCGCTCTCTGCCGTATTCGCACTGAGCACGCAGTTGTCCAGCGTGAGCGTGGCGCCATGGTTGAAGATGCCACCACCTCTGTCGGCGCCAGCGTCGCCGTTTGTGATGGTCAGGCTGGAGAAACTGACCGCAACGCTCCCCATCCCATCCGGGTCTAGTTCGAAGACTCGGTCGGTAGCGTTGCCGTCGACGATGGTCGTGCTCTCGTCCGCTCCGTCGATGGTCAGGCTCTGGGTGATGTCCAGGTCGCCGGTGCTTGCCGCGTCTTCGTCCGTGCCGGCGATGGTGAGCACGTAGGTGCCTGCCGGGAGGACGATAGTGTCCGCCCCGCTGCCGGCCGGGCAGCCATCCACAGCGGTGTTGGTGTTGGCGGCCACGATCGCTTCCCGCAGCGAGCAGTCTCCGTCTGCGTTCAGCTCGTCGTCGGTCGTGTTAACCGTGATGCTGGCCGCATACACCACCCCGCGCGGCAAAGCCACGAGGCCCACCAGCAAGCAGATCAGCAGGGGTACTGGGAGCAGCGCCGAGAGGAGCGATGGGCGCTGGTGGGTCTTCGCTGCTAGAGTCAGATGGTCACGATCAAGGATACTCACGGGTGCTGTCCTCCTTCTGGGGCAGGTGAAGATGCGGCCCTGCGCCACCCACGCTGGCGGTCGCGGCCAAAGGTACGCACATAAAAAGAGAAGCATTCTGTGCTGAACGTCTTGAGTGGTGCGCCTTCCCCAGGAAGTAGGGAGGAAGCTAGTCTACGCCGGATGGCGGGCGGCGGAATAGGCCCTGCCTGACGTAGGTAGATCGGCGGGGCAGGCGTGCAGAGGTAGGGACCGTGGCAGGCGTACGGCCAAGACCACGAATCGTGGGAGAGCGGGGTCAAGGCGCGAAGGGGCAGGAGCGTGGTAGGCGGCAATGGACCGGGGGCTGGTGGCGGGTGACCGGTTGGGTGCGAGGGAATACTGTGTCTATCTAACAATGAGTACCGCACTGTCAGCCCTACATCGGGTGACATTAAGATGCCGGGCCTCAGCTTGAGGCGCCGAATCTGACTATAGCATACAGCCATCGGCTTGTCTAGTTGAGAACGGAGACAGCCCGTCCGCTGCACTGTGCATAACGCACGAATTGGAAAAGGGATACCGTGAGATGCCGGTGTGGTGGTGCTCTACGGCAGCAGGAGGTGGTGTGAGGCAAGAGAAAGGGGGGCAACCCCAGGGTCGCCCCCCTTCAACTACTTGTGGTGCCTCAACAGGAGGTCCTAGTCCGTGGAGTCAGGACCGGGGAAGTCCTTGAGCACCAGCGGGTCGAAGTGACACATGGGGTCGTTGACGTCGAAGGCGACGTTGTTCTCATCGCAGGGATCGATATCCTCGCCCTCGTGCACCAGACTCGGCGGCGGGATGACCTCGACCGTGTTGGTGAAGGGACCACACGGCCACCAGTCCAAGGTGCCGGTGATGGTGTAGATCACCCACTCGCCGGCGGGGATGTCGGCCTGGGCGAAGAGGCCAGGATCCGGCCACTCGCAAGGCCCGTCGGGGCAGACTGGCGGCTCGCACGGCACGTCGCACTGGCCGTCACCCGAGGCGCAGCAGGTCCACTGGGCATCGAGGAGCTGAACAGGGATGGTGTCCGAGATGAAGACCCCCTCGGCGTCGCTGGGGCCTAGGTTGGTCACCGTCATGCTATAGGTGATGTCCCAGCCGGGCAGTGCGATTTGGGGATTCTGGGTCTTCAACACGGCCAGGTCCGTCACGCGGCTGACGATGGTCTGATTGCTCACGATGTCGTTGCCGTTGTTGTCGTCGAACATGTCGCTGTAGACCAGGGCGTCGTTGACGAGCACGGTGTAGTCCGGCACCCACGACGGCACATAGCCCACGAAGCTAACAGTGGCCATCTCCTGCGGGGCAAGGTTGCCCAGGTTGCAGCTCAGCCGTCGCTGGTCGACTATGCCGGCGGTGAAGCATTCGCCCTGACTGGGCTCGATGCTCTCCACGTCGATCTCCAGCAGGTCGGGGTACGGCAGTGGCTCGTCCAGCACGGTCACGTTCTCGGCGGTGGAGGGGCCGGTGTTGCTGACCGTCAGGGTGTAGGTCACATGGCCACCTGCCGCCACCTCGTCCAGCCACAGTTCTGTCTCGCCCTCGCAGCCGACCAGCATCTCGCCCCACGCTTCTTTGGTCAGCTCCAAATCTGCCACAGAGGTTATCTCATGCTCGGCCATGGCCTCGTTGTTGGAAAGGTCGGGGTCGAAATCAGCGCCGGCCACGTAAGCTACGTTGTTGACGTCCTGAGGCTCGTTGGCCCGGACGACAACTGTGACCATCCAACGGCCGGAGCTGGGCTCTGGTCCCCTGACCTCCAGTGTGTCGCTCAACGTGCAGGACAGGAACAGGTCCTGGTCGAAGGCACCGCTCTCTGGCTCGCACAGCGCGTCACGATCCGAGGTGATCTCCAACAGATCGAATGAGCCATTGGACTCCAGAACGTCATTGACGGCAACCTGGTGGGCATAGCCGGTGCCAAGATTGTCCACGATCACAGTGTAGAGCAGCTCATCGCCGGCTCGGACCTCACCTTCGGGCTTGCCGAACTTCTGGATCTTCAGGTCGGCCTTGCCCAGGACCCTGTTGGCCGCAGTGTGACGATCATTCCAGTCGTTTGGGTCGACGGAGTCGCTGCCGACGATTACCTCGTTGCTGATCACGCCAGGGGTTGTCTCGGGCAGGACGCGCCCGAAGATGGAGAAGTCGATACTCTGTCCGGGCAGGATCGCGGCCCAGTTGCAGGTGACCAACCCGGCGTCTTCCTGACATGAGGGATCAGTAGCCAGTTCAAACTCCACTTCCACAGGTAGATTGTCGGTCATGGCTACACTGTAAGCTATTCCTGGGCCGTTGTTGGTGACGGAGAGGTCGTACCGCAGCTGCTCCCCGGCATAGACTTTCCAGGGATCGCTGATCTTTCGTACCGAGAGGTCGGCCATACTCTGGACGGTGGTGGCTGCGCAGACTTCGCGAGGCATGGGAAAGACGAAGGACGATGCTTGCCAGTCATCCCACCGTACCAGGCAATTGTCCCAGGTGGTTCCATCGGCCACTCCCGCGTCAACGGTGAAGTGGAGTACGACTTCCGTCTGAGGGTTCGCCAGATCCCAAACAGGGATGTCATCCAGGCTACACTGTACCGCATGGTTGGCGGCCACGTAAGTGCATGTGCCCCCTCCTCTGAGGAACTCGGAGCCGGTGAATGTGAGGTCGCCGGGGTCTCCTGGCAGCCGGTCGGTGAAGATCACGCCCTGGGCGACAGAGGGCCCAAGGTTGGTGATGGTGACGGTGTAATCCAGATCCTCTCCCGTCGGCACGGGATCTGGGAAGGCGGCCTTGGCGACCTGCAAGCCGGAAGCGCCATAGACCTCCAGTACCAGATGGGCGCGGTTGTCGCCGTTGTCGGGGTCGAAGCAATCGCTGTAGACCACCGCGTCGTTTTCCATCTCCCCGATGCACACAGGCACGCCAAAGATCGCGAAATCGCCGCACTCTGTCATGGGGTAATGTGGGGCGATCTTCACGAACACGTCCACCGTGGTTGATGTATCGGGGGGCAAATCCCCAAGGTTGCAGACGAGAGGTGCGGCGGGGTTTCCGGGGATGCCGGTGGTGCAAGAACCCTGCGCCGGGTCAACCTCGGTGACGGTTACGCCCTCCGGCAGGAGTTCCTCCAGCACTATGTTCTCGGCGGTGGAGGGACCCCAGTTCGTGATGGTCAAGGTGTAGGTGAGGGGACGTCCCGCGCAGGGGGTGTCAATCTCGATGTTGAGCGCTCCTTCGTCCCCTTCATCCTCATACTGGGCACAGATCGGGTGTTCTGCGTCCTTGGTTATGCTCAGATCTGCGACTTCAGTGATCTCGTGCTCCACTACAGCTTGGTTGTTCGCGAGATCGGGGTCCAGATCGGAACCGGTGACGCGGGCCACGTTGTTCACGGATTGTGCTTCGTTGGCCCTCACTACGATAGTGATGATCCAGCGGCCGGGTGCATCCGGCGTCTTGACCTCCAGGACTTCGTCGAGCCCACAGGTTATCTCCACGCGCTCGGAGTAGGTCCCGCCTGGTGCGGGGCTGCAACTCTCAGGGAGATTGGAGGTCACCGATACCAGGTCAAAGCTGCCATTGGACTGCAGCACGTCGCTGACCACAACTGAGTGGGCCAAACCCGGGCCCAGGTTGTCGACGAACAGCGTGTAGGTCAGTTCTTCCCCGGCCTGCACCTCGCCATCGGGCTTGCCGAACTTGTGGATCGACAAGTCGGCCTTGCCCAGCAGTACCGTCTCGGCCGTGGCGGTGTTGTTCGATGCCTCAGGGTCCTGCGGCTCGGCGCTGGCCACGGTTGCCGTGTTGGCTATGGTGGTCACAGGAGCGTCCGACGGGACCCGGACGTACACGTCGAAAGCCAGAGTCTCCCCTGGAGCCATGTGGCCCAGGCTGCAGGTCAGTGTGCCGGCGGGTGCCTCGACACAGGAGCCGGTGTCTAGCTCGTAGCCGACTGCCGGCGGTAACACATCCGTGACCTGCACGCCGAACGCCTCGGACGGACCCAGGTTAGTTACGTAGATGTGGTAGGTGATCTGATCCCCGGGGTACGCAGTCACGGGGTCGCTGGTCTTAATGATCGATAGGTCGGCGCGCGTGACGCCTAGATAGTGGCTGAGGTCAGTATCAGTTACTTGGGTGGTGCCGTAATACCCGGTCACGCTACCGACGTTCTCGTACTGGCCGAGCTCGGCGATTCCGCTGGCGGTGCAGGTCATGAATTCGGCCGGCCCCAGAGCGGTGTGAGGGCAGTCGACGACTGCGCCCTGATCGTCCACAACCGTGATGCCGGTGAGCGGGACATTGCCTCTGTTCACGACCTCGTAGGTCCAGTTTACGGTGTCCCCCAGGGCGATTTCTGGCCCGGGTGCGCCGTCGGCGTCCTGGCCATTGGTGGCCTTCTCGATATCGATGGCAGGGGAAGTACCGAAGTAGTGACTGGTGTCGCTGTCGGACACCGCTTCCCCCACTGGAGGACTGCCGTATACGGTCGCGGTGTTCGAGTACTGCCCGATCTGCGCGGTGCCGCTGGCGGTGCAGGTCATGGACTCGTCCGGGTCCAGGCTGGTCTCAGGACACGCGACCGCCACCCCCTGGTCGTCAGTGATGTAGATGTCACTCAGTACAGTATCACCAGTATTGCTGACCTCGTAGGTCCAGTTGACCGCGCCGCCCACGGGGATATACGGCCCGGGAGGGCTGTCGGCGTCGTAACCATTGGTTTGTTTCTCGATAGTTATCTCAGAGAACGGTGGCACGGCGGGGGCCTCGTAGGCCCCGATGTCGCAGACCGCGACGAGGTTCCCGTCCCCGTCCTCAGGCCTAGGCTCTCCGCGCTGATCGGTTCCCGGGCAGCCCGCGTTGTCTCCCGCGTCGATGGCTGGGCTGCCCGCGAGCAAGGCTCGTGTGAGGGTAGGGCCGCCGTTGTCCTGGAGCGGGCCAAGCAGGGGGTCGGTGTCGGGCAGATCACCAGAGCCGGTGAGGCCGCAAGTGCTGTCGCTGGCCAGGTTGTGGCCCTGTGTGGTGATGATGCCGCTGCACTCATCCCCCGACGTGCTGTTGGCGACGATCGTATTCTTGAGACTGACGATCGCCGACCCGTCCGTAGAGGCCATGATCCCGCCAGCCCCGAGGCCGAGCATGCCACCGGAGTTGTGACTGACTGTGCAGCTGGTGAGAGTGGTCGTGGTTGCCCCCATGGCCACGATGCCGCCCCCGGAGTTGAGAGTGACCGTGCTGTTGGTCAGATCAAGAGTGGGCTGACCAAAGCCTTCACCGAGACCGATGTTGGCAACGCCTCCGCCGACGCCATAGCCGGAATCGTCGGCCGAGTTGAGGGCGACGGTGCAGCGGCTGAGTGAGATCTCACCCATCAAGTTAGCGATGCCTGCGAAGCCGTTCGCAGAGTTGTGCACCACACTGCTGTCTGCTAGGGTCACGGTTCCGGGGCCGTTACAGATCCCCCCGCCAACGGCGCCTATCATGGGGATACCGGCGTCGTCGTCAGAGGCGCTGTTGTAGCTCACCGTACAGTTGGCCAGGGCCATGGAGCCCTCGTCGTTGTAGAGGCCGCCGCCTCCCCCGCCCAAGCCATAGGTGCCGAGCAGACCCTCCCCGACGCCGCCGGCGGAGTTGCCCGTTATCGTGCAGTCCTCGAGTGTCACCGCCCCCTGGCTGTTCAGTATCCCGCCGCCGCTATTGTCGCCGGCGTTACCGTTGGTGATTGTGACGTTGGACATGTGGAAGAGGAGTATCTCCGAGGGGGCGATGTGAAGGACGCGATCGATGCTGCCACCATCAATGATCGTGGTGGCTTGGTCCGCCCCGGTGATGGTGAGATCGTCCGTGACGTCCAGGTCACCTGTAGCACAAGCATCCTCCCCGGTCCCGGCGATGGAGAGAGTGTAGGTGCCGGCGGGAAGGGTGATCTCGTCCGGTCCCTGGGTGTTGTTGGCCGCGATCACGGCCTCTCTCAGGGAGATCTCACCGTCGGCGCCGGGGTCGGAGATGAGATCAGCGATGGAAGTGGTGGTTCCATCCACCACATCGTTGGTGGTGGTTACAGTCACCATGTCCGGCGCGCTGTGGGCGGTTCCCAAGGCTACCAGCAGGCATACCAGCAGCGCGGTGGGAACCAACACGAGCATGATTGTCGAGCGTCGGGCAACGGTGGGTGCTTGAGGCGCATGGATAACTGAGAAGCCGTTCATAGTTGATATCCTCCTTGTGAGGCCGGTGAAGATGCGGCGCGGCCGACGTTAAGCGCATCCAAAGAGAAGTCTTCTTTGGGGAACTCCGTGAAGGGTAAGTGTTCGGTAGGGAATCGGAGAAGACTAAGGTTGTGTCCCCGGGTGTGCGGTGGCAGGGGCTTCGTGGACCACGCGCAGATCATCGACTTGGAGTGGAAAGGACAGGGCCCGCGGGAGACAGACAGCCAGCTTCTCGATTCTTCGGAGTGGCCCGCTGGGGCGCGAAATGGCAAGAGAATGGCAGGGGGGAATGGCCCAGAGGCTGGTAGTGGGGAACCGGTTGGGTGCCAAGGACTTCTATGTCTCTCCAGCGATGAGTATCGCACTGCCATCCCTACATTGGAACACCCTCAGCTGCGATGCCTCACCTTGAGGCACCGCAGCTGACTATAGCCTACAACCATCGGCTTGTCCAGTTGAGAAGGGAGACAACCCGTCCGCTGCACTGTGTATAACGCACGACTGGGGAAGTGGATACCGTGGGATGCCTGCGGGGGAATGCCGCGCCAGGAGAAAGTGAGAAGGGACGAGAAAGGGGGGCGACCCCAGGGTCGCCCCCCTTCAACTACTCAGCGTCCGTCAATGCCAGGCCCTAGTCCGTGGAGTCAGGGCCGGGGAAGGCCTTGAGCACCAGCGGGTCGAAATGACAGATGGGATCGTTGACGGCGATGTCTATGTTGTTCTCGTCGCACGGGTCGATGTCCATCTCGGGGTGGACCAGGCTCTGCGGGGCGATGACCTCGACGGTGTTG
>Ga0180437_10006280_pt1 | contig 15897 bp, 18 predicted proteins | sample SS_ome_4_FD_132410 | JGI IMG/M metagenome (GOLD analysis project Ga0180437, IMG submission 132410) | Hypersaline lake sediment archaeal communities from the Salton Sea, California, USA - SS_3_D_1 metaG | ecosystem: Environmental > Aquatic > Non-marine Saline and Alkaline > Hypersaline >...
AGAAGCCCCCCGAACCCCAAACTGCCCCCAAACCAGAGATGGCCCCCGACCCCCAAAAAGCCCCTAAACCAGAGATGGCCCCCGAACCCCAAAAAGCCCCTAAACCAGAGAAGGCCCCCGAACCCCAAAAAGCCCCTAAACCAGAGATGGCCCCCGAACCCCAAAAAGCCCCTAAACCAGAGAAGGCACCCGAACCAGAGAAGGCCCCCGTAGCCTCTCCTCCACCAGGACCACCAGGGGCACCGGGAGCATCCGGTCCTTCAACAAGCAGCTCGTTGGGCAAAAGTCTTGCGATGATTGACAATATTATAGCCAAGCTGAGACCTCAAAAGCGCAAAAGGCGCAAGAAAAAGAAGAGGTCTCAGAAAATCAAAAAAGCCAAAGAAGGCTCGGAGGCAGAGGGGTGCCCGCAACTCGTTGCTGTTTGGGATCGCGAAAAAAGATTTCAGCAATTCCTTCAACCCGACATTAAAATACCAGCAACTGTGGATGCTTGCCTAGCAGATGGTAAAGTGACTAATACGTTGGGTAAAATGCCCCCTAGATTGGAGACATTCCTTGTTACGCTCAGGTTAAATTTAAAGCAAAATTTGAGTGGAAAAAAACCTAAAGTTGTTGAATGGAATGCGAAGGTGATTGAGGGGCTGGTGAAGGCAATTGACCCAAAAAGCCCACCACCGTTGTTAGGTGAATCCACTGTTTATTCCTGGGATATTCACACTACTTTTCAAAAGTCGGAGTATTGGGATCCGACCGTAAACTTTTTGGAGACATGGCGCAGCATTGTGCCACGGGAATTATTAATGACATCTGGATCACTTAGGGTTTTTTCTAACTTAGATTATTACTTATTTCAGGATTTGTTGCCTGGAGTTACACGCGAAACCATTGAGCGTAAGGTGAAAGGGCTTAAGATTTTAGGGAAGGCTGCCGATACTCACAAAATGTTACATGCTCAACTGATCAAAGAACGCCAGGCAAAATACAGTGGTGACCTCGTGTCATTATATCTGGATAAGTACATGGCTTTCTTAAGTCAATTCAAGGACGAGCACAAAGACAAGTTGGCGAATTGCCAGATGTTATGGGAAGCCATGCGCAAAATCCCAAAAGTTCAGACACCTCTTCAATGCAAATTCTTTAATCTTCCTGGTCTGGATTCGCAGTTGAGTTGTACTTTAGCTGGATGGATGGTGTGTAATTTTCAAAATAAGCTTCAGCCTTTGCCAGTGAACATTAACTTTTACCCACTTTGCCCTAAAAAGCGAGAGCGCCAATACTACACACAAATGGGCAAAGATTTGAGGGACATTAGCCAAGGAAATGATATCAAAGACTTTAAGAAGTTCGAAACTTTGTTGGCATCATGTGGTTGTGTGGATGTGGCTAGATTTTTTGTTCAGGACGAGAGGGATTTACAGGATAAGGGCATCATTGATGGGCTAAAAGAAAATATCAAGGCAAAGGAATTTCAAGACAGTATCAAAATGGGCGCTTGGCATTTATCATGTTCAGATTTGAAGGTGCCTCCTTGGCCAAAACATCCAAGTTCTCCTCCAAGGCCTGGTACACATTGAGTTGAAGCTCAAGATCTTGAATCCTACCTTTGAGTGATTGTATAATGAGCTCTTGTTTTTTAAGTTTTATTTCCAGCCCTTCAGCATAACCTTGGATTTGGCGTTTTTCGTTTTGGATGCGGCTTTCGTGACAACCCATTATGAAGATCTTTATGAATTGCCAAACTTTTTATCGTACTCTTCTTTGGTCATGGAAAACTCACGAAAGATGTACTCTTTCAGGGTTTCTAGGTCACCGCCATTTTCTTTGAGAAATATCATAAACATCAGCGCCTTAATTTCTTTTGGGCCAGTCTCCGGGTGCAACACGCGGTCCACGATGAGCGGGTGAGTGTGATCAAACCGTTGCCACTTTGGTTTTGCCAAGAGTTTCTTTTTGATGGCTTCCCATCTGGGGCGCGTCACGGCACGCTTGCTATCAATGTAAAGCATGCGTTCTTGACAATATTCTTTGTAAAGTTGAAGGATGTTATCCCGGACCTGTTCAACCGGAACCACTTCATCATCCGGAAGCCGGTCACGATCACCAAATCGGTAAACAATATTCCGTTTATCTTCGGCAAGTTTGGCTAAATTGTTGTCTGTTAATTCCACAATCTTTCGGTTCATCCTTTTAAAAAATGGACGAAAATAGTGATATCGATAATATAGACGAAGTCACGCATATAGACCCAGATGAAGAAGAGGAAGAAGAAGCTCAGGACGACGACGAAGAAGAAGACGAAGATGAAGAAGAGGAAGAGGCTGACGACGACCAGGAGCCGCAAGGGCCAAATATGGTGCCATCGGTGAGTTCATCGCGTATATTCGCATACTCCATACAAGCCTTCAAATCCTATATTCACAAGGGGACCAAAGAACCTATACAGAATCGTACCCAATCATTGGAACGCGTGTTACACCAATTGATCAAGTATCGAGGGTTTACGCAGGAGTTGGATGGTTATTTTAAAGATGCCTTGGACCAGAAGTTAATTTGGTTTGATACTGGGCATTTACCGACCACTGACCTAAAGGTGTTCTCGAACTTGACACCCGATGGCCCCTGGCACACCCTGATCTGGGTTGATCACTGCTCGAAAAAAATTGGTGTGGATGTGGCTCGTTTTTTGAAAAATGTCCAATCCAGCTATAAGTTTGTTCACCTTCTCCTGGTTTGCCATAAAGGTCTGACACCCAAGGCCAAGCAAGAGCTCGCTGTGATTTGCGCAGTGCAGAATATCATGTTAATGCGAGAATTGCAAAAGTGCTATATTCATCATGACCTTGTGCCGTTCCAACGCGCCCTGACGCCCGAAGAAACTACCCAGTTCTTTCAAGATTTCAAGCACGTTCAGAAGGCTAAGATGCCTATAATACTCAAAAATGATCCAGTCTGCAAGTTTTTTGGTTGGGTCCCCGGACAAGTTATCAAGAGTGTCACCAAAATGGGAGGTGGACTCGAGCCCCAAATATATTACAGAGTTGTTCAATGAATTTTACGGAACCGCCCGTAATTTACGCGTCGCGCGCTTCCGGGAAATTCCGGATATTCGAATAAATGTTCCAATTTCACACAGTCTTCTTTTTCACATTTTTTGTCTTCACAATTTTTATTTTCACTGAATGCCAAAGCAACAATAAGGAACATCCTTCTGAGGAATTTAGTCCCGTGTTTCTAACTGCAGCGCCCTTTCTGTCAAAGAGAGGGCTTGGGTTTGATTTGCCCTCGTTCAGTACTGGGAGTATTTGACATTCTAGGTTTTTCCAATATTAACAAATCAGAGTCGTTAAATAAAGATGTCACAAGTTTGTAATCTCATTGATCGTAATTTTACATCTGAAAGATCATACCAAGATGCGATAGCTCTTTTTGCTCCTTACAATCCTAACCTGTGCACCACCGTTGACCGACTACCATATGCCACAGCCAGAGAGTTTGTAGAGGAACGGGATAGGGGGGAAGCCATGAGCGAATATCTTTTTTTCGTGAACCACAAGTACATATGGTTGCTTTCACCAAATTCAAGAGCTATTGACCTGTTGGTGGAGCGGTGCCGACAACCACTGAGTCCACGACAGGCGGCCATGATACCATATTTAGTGGGGGAAAGAGGACAGCTGGGTTTCTTGGATCATCCAACGAGGCACCTCAGGCTTGGATGGGATTTTAAGGTTCAAGTAGAACGTTATAGATTTGCCTGCAATTTAGAATTGGTTGGGTTGGAAGATGAGGTAGTTACTTTTATTATGAGTTTTGTGCGGCGATCATTGGTACCACCAGAGTTTTGGAAGAGTGGGGGTGGTTCCGAAAATAGTTTATACATTGTGCAGTATTTTGTGGCCCGTGGAGACGACGTGACCCAACGTTCCATTTTTGTTGATGGTGCCTGGGAAATGTCAACCTTATCGACGAACCCATTCTATGTAGGGTTTGGGGATAACTTTGGCTTTAAGAGCTTGAGTGATACTCAAATCTTTCCAATGCAAGTTTGGTGCCGCGATGAAAGTCGGGATGTACAGGTTCGCATGCAAGTCATGCCCAAGTTTGAGGATTACAAATGGTCCACACCCACCAGCTTCACCTTTAATAACCTGCAAGTACTAAGTGGACAAGTAAGGACCCCCAGTTTTGCAGCGAATGTCAGTGAAGGGCGCGCTTTCTTGACCCGTATTTTGTCCATACCCACCACGTACCCTCGAAACATTTTCTCTAGAGCAGCTGCTAATCTCAAGTATGCAGGGGCACCAAAGAGACGGCACGAACCTTTAATTTGGTTTGTGGGGCAAATGGATGCGGGCTATGAACTGAGGGGGTTGTTAGAGAATGCGTGTGGTTCAGGTCCATTTAGTGTACACGTTCAAAGAGTAGGGGAGACCACTGAATCTCTTAAAGGAACCCTCACCATCTTAAGCTTTGCCGAATCTGAGCAAACCGGGACGGTATATCCAGCCTCTTACGAAGTTCACACTTCAGACGGAAACCATTATATTTTCGAGCCCTTGCAAGAAGCCTTCAACTTTGACCTTTTCTCACAAGAATTCTTTAATTGCGGAGCCAGGGTCAAGGGATCTGAAGAGGGACTTGGTGTTATTGGGGCTCAATATTTCGTGGATGAAGCCAAGGTTGTGAGGAGAATGCTAGTACAACTTGGTTTTCAAGATGCCGCGGGGTTGATTCCTTACTACCTTGTGGGTCCACCGACAGGTGGGGTCTTAGTGGCTTCGTTTCTCTTCTTCGTCTTTTGGGCGATCCTCGTAATTTGTGTAATCCTTATCATCAAATGGCAACGCAACTGAGACGTGCCTTCAAGTCAGAGAACCATCGTTTACGTCAGATTCAAGAAGCCAGGGACCAACCTTGGTTTACGTGCTCACTCGAATTTGATCAAAAATCCATTTATTTAGATTTTAAATTCGAGGGCAAGGAACCTCAATTTACCCATCGACCGAAAAAGATCTATGAAAATAAGGATACTCACACTTGGGTGTACCGATGTCGGGGGCAAAACGGCCCAGTGATCAAAATCTACAAGATTAAAGGCCGCGCTCAAAGACACAATATTGAAGCCAGGTACCTCAGAATATTCGCCGAATTCGTGCAGCGCAGGATTAGCCCCCATTTTACCTTGCCCCTGGGGCGAAGCCTAGTACCTGCCGAGATCGCGCGGAGTTTGGTGAGGGAGGAAGAGCTCCCAGATGGTACTTACCAAGTCTTGATGTCAGAAAGCGCACTAGCATCACTATGGGAGTTTGCTCACACTCATAGAAAGCAGTTAACCCCTTACGTTTGTAAAGTTCTTCTATTCCAAACCTTTTTCACGCTGAAGCTACTTGCGGCGAACTTTACCAGCTTTCGACACAACGACCTGCATATTGGCAATGTGCTCTTGCAACAATTGGCTCCGTTACCTTACTGTACCGCCTACGAAACCTTGGGACAAACTTTTTATCATGACTTAGAGAGATGCCCATATCGCATTCTCCTCTGGGATATGTACTTTTCCTCCATCAATGAAGAAGACGCAGCTTCTTTACGCGATGTGGCAACGGCACCAAGGAAAGTTAATCCTTACTATGATGTCCACAAACTGGTAGATTCCGTTGATTACATGGTCCAGCAGTGCAACCTTGAAGACCCGGAGCTTAAGGAATTCCTGGCTTTTGCCTTACCAGAAGAATACAAATGTCGCACTAAGAATCTAAGCAGGGCCGAAACCCAAAAACTAAACTTAATTGAAGTTAGGCATGTAACCCTCGAAGAAATACTGGGTCATTCCTATTTTCAAGAACTTTGCACAAGTTACGAAGACATTTATTGTACGTACGAGATTGAACGTTTGTAATTGATTTAAAATGGTTGAATATCCATAGACTTAACCCCAGCTGGGTCCTGAAAACTCCATGTGCTAACTTGAACTTGATCCTTGTGTTTCCACACATAGATTGCTCCACCAACAAGAATGAGGAAAACAACAATTCCAATCACAATACCAGCAATTTCACCACCACTGAGACCACCACTTCCATCCTTATCTGGAGGATACTTGGTGAACAGGCCTTCTGTAAAGCCCGCAGCACCAGGGTCAGTTGTGAATAAAAGTTCTTGACAATCAGGACCATCTTGACGAACCAGAACATATGCGGCTTCACCTGGTATCTGAAGTTTGTCATGGTCAAGCTCAAATTGCGTGACATCACCGGGTAGTAGTAGATTTCGCGCTTTTAGACGATATGTACCATCCCCCTCTTTACGCGCGGCCAAAATGACGTTGCCAGTTCCAAAAAAAGACACAAGATTCGTATCATCGTCTACATATTGTCCCAAAACGATTCGATTGTCTAAATCACCTCTTGTACCAAGTCCTTCTCCGTTGTCTCCAAATACGCAAAGATAGACCGGTTCTTTGGCAAATTCGTAACCTTGTTCTTCCGTGGGTTCCGAGGGCGCCCAGATCCGCAGTTCTCCGCTGGCGTCCGAGCGAAAACCGACGTTACCACCATCCAGACGGCTCAAGTAGTACTGATTCTGGCCCACTTCCACATACACAATAAAGCCTTTACCATCTGGGGTTACCTGGAACCGAAACACAGCTAAATCTTCGGGTTGTATATGGTCCACAAGTTGTAGCGTATAGGATCCCCGAGTGTCCCAGACTGCAACCCAATTACCTGGAAGGCAACCGCTACTCCCATCGTTATAAAATGTTAACGTACCCTGTCCATAATTAATTTGTAAGTTTACTTTGGACTGTCGTTCGCCCGAAACACGCATGTTTGCGTCGATATATCCAAGACCAACAAGTTCCAAATACTCAGCAGATGATGCAGGTGGCCAAAAGCAACTCATGTTTTATGGTTTATTTGTATGTGTTCCATTTTTCCTTCATGGGCACTCGTTTTAGTTTTCCCAAGGGTAAAGAGGCGCAAGCGATGCAGTTGAGCATGGATCAACAACAGGCTCTCCAACAATTCTGCGCAGTCTACGATTCCTTAGTGAAAACCTTGCACGATAACCATGGTTCAAATTGTCCCGTGTTAGTCCAACATCGCGAACAATGGTCTTCTATGGATCGTAAGGTCCGAGGTCAGTATATGAACCTTTGGTGGAACACTTTCCGCGCCCACGAAAGTAAAGTGGCTCAGAAGGACCCCATGATTTTTACACTAGATCTACCGCCTCTGGTGGCCCTGGAATTACCCAAACTATGGTGGGGCCAGGCCTTTTCTCCCACATCCAAAGGCTACCTCTGGAGTTATATCCAAAAGTTAACTATGTGGTCCAAGGTGTGGTCCACGGGTTCCGAAACCAAGACTAACACTCCAACCCAAGCTGCGCCTGAGATCGCACCTCCTCCAATCATGGAAGGAGATGTTCCACCCATGCTGCAAGCCATGCAAAACATGCTTCCACCATCATTGCTCCAAAATGTTACCAAAGTTGCTGAAAGTTACGGCAAAAAGCTCGAAGAGAAGAAGATTAATCCAGAAGATCTCACGCTCGAAACAATCACCCGAGATCTCATCACTCAAACTGACCCTCAGTTAACGCAAAAAATGATGATGGATATGGCGCAAATGTTTCAAGGGATGCAAGGGATGCCAGGGATGCCCGGGAGGCCCCCAAGGAAACAGCACCGCCCGCGCCGCCCGCGCCATGTTCGCAAGATCTCTACAGAACCACCCGTCCAACGGCCTCATCTGACACGAGGTACATCCGTAAACTCACGCCCTGTTTGTGAAGGTCACGATAATCATAGCGGCTAAATTGAACAGGAAACGTTCCGGTACAACGTTTGTAAATATACAGGTAATCCCCCTTTTTTTCAAGGCGCATCCGCAGGGGCGGTAAGTCCGCCGGTGGTTCGCCCACATAACCCAATAAAGCTTTGCCAGGAATTATAGAGCTTTCTTTTACTACCTTGCCTTTCACATCTTGATCTGCATACAAATAACCTTGTGGATTTCCCCGGAGATCTTCAACATCCATGTACATTAAGGTTTTACCCACCATTTTGTCATAACGTTCGGCTAGTATATTTTCAGATTGAACAGCCAAAGGTTGAGGGAAAGTCAGGACAACATCTGAAGGTAAGCACAGGCTTTCTTGAACTTTAGGAGATACGTAGACTTGTTCGGGATTCTGGGTAACTAAAGTATTAATCATGTCTTGTTCTTCAGGGATAAGAGCTAGAAATTTAGGTAACGGTAGCTTGTGTTGCGACAAACTTAAACCAAGACGCCGCAATTCTCTGGTCTTTGTGGCTGGACGAGTGTCTTTAACATCATGGGCTGTCTTGAATCGATTGATGATCTTGCCGGTGTCCAGAAAAATTATTGCGCGCCATCTCTTATTGTCAAGCATAAGCTTACTCCACACAGAAACACCACCTTGGGGTTCTTCATCATAAACTCGCAAATGCCACACAAAATCCCAACCTGGTCTTGACTCTTTCGTACCCACAAAGAGGTTAGGGTAAGCCACAGAGGGACTAATGACGTAACCCCCAGGCCCGTCTAAAGCTACGTACACATTTCTGTTTAGTCTAGGAGTGGATGACGCATGAGGCACATCAAGGAGGAGTTGGGGCCTCAAGGCACCAATGGTGTGTTGAACCACGGGTGAAGGGCGCGTGTCCTTCACATATTCACTTAAGGTCAAGAGAGGTGGTAGTTTGCGGTCACCTAGAGGCATCATATCCTCCACCCATTCTTGAATTTCAAAGTACAATCGATCATTATAGCCCGTCGATAGGGATAAAGCCTCCTTGAATTTTTCCATTTTAGTCGCAAATGGTAAGTTCACTACATAGTAGGCATCTCGACGATGAAGTCGCTCCATTTCTTTGTTTTTTGTTTTTATTTGTCTAAAAATGACTGACGTACGACTACTTACAGAAACTAGGTCCAGCTCAGATCGCGCCGATGAACAGTTCGAGGAACTCCCCTTACAACCCACTTTCCCTACAGGCGCAACAGCTCCCGAAACCTTTGACGGGCGCGAGCAATGGGGGAAGCTCTTACCCCCTGTGCCAAATCAAGGCACGTTGTGTGGTGCATGTTGGGCATTCTCGACCAGTTGGGGGCTTGCATGTCGCTTTAACATTCTTAGCACCGGTTGGTTCTTTGTAGATCTCAGCGCGGCTAAAATGCTGCTTTGCGCTTTTGGAGAGCGCGAGTACGAGATCGAACCAGACGTGCAAACCTTGGAGTACATTGAAAGCCTGCAAGAAATGTATACTGGTCAGTTTGTTTGCCACGGAAACACTTTAGCGGATGCCTGGCGTTACCTGTACGTGTCGGGGGTGCCCACAAAACGTTGCTTTCCTGACGCCCTTCGATCGCGCCTGGGTGGTCCCACCGTTCAGGAACTCTCCACCGAGATTACTGATACCCCTCTGTGTGCCAGGTATGCTGGACAGTACGGTGATAAATGTCTCGATGGAACCCCAGCTAAGCTTTATAGGGCTCGGGGTTACTACCAAGTTGATCCTGACGTACTAGAACTTGAGCTGTACTACAGAGGTCCTGTGACTACTTCCTTCCGCATTTACAGAGATTTCTACACCTTTTCACCACGCAGCCAAGTCTACAAGAGCACAGAACAAGGCGACGTTCTTGGTGGACACGCTGTGGTTTTAGTGGGGTATGGAGAATCCAAGGAAGAAGGCAAGTACTGGTGGGTCGCCAACTCGTTTGGGCAAGATTGGGGAAGGGATGGGTACTTTAAGATGGTGCGGGGAGAAGATAACTGTGGCATCGAGTCCAATGCTGTGGTGGGGCTTCCTGACTTTTTTCAAGGATTACACGATCCAATGCCGAGGGATCAAGATTTTAGAGAGCTTTACGAAAGCCCCGATAGTCAAGGAGGTGGATTGGACCCACTTACGGGTTACTACCGTTGGTGGTACCAGCTCCTACCTGACTTGGCGAAACCAGAACCTCTTATCCGCTATCATAAAGCAGGAGATGTTACCTGGAATGAGGTCAAAGCCAACTGGAAATCCGAAGGTACCCAGTCATTGCAAGGGCAGGCGTCACAGCGCCCAACCTGGATTAAATGGGTCGTATTCACGGTAACTATCTTGCTTTTGGTGGCGCTGGGGATTATTATAGCCGTTTGGCTAATTGCTCCTGCCTGAGACGGCGCGCTTCATCTTCGACTTCGTCTAAGCGAACTTGGATTGAAGGTTGTGCAATTTTACCCACCCATTCTACTTGATTAAACATTTCATCCATGCGAGGGTCGTTAATGTACTTGAGGAAATAGTGAGTAACAACAGGCGCAGCGGCAACGGATCCAACTTTACCAATCTGCTCTAACCATTGGAGAACGATCTGTCTCTTATTCTTCTTGATGGCTTCTTGACCATCGGAGTCTTCACTGTCCACATCTTCAAATTCTAGGTCCCTTAGGTGCGTTAGCTCCTTTTTGGTGTCTGGGTTCACAACGGTGGTGTATTTTAAGAACCAATTGAGACGCTCCCGCCAACCTTCGCGAGTGTGCAGGAACACCATCTTAAGGCCACCTTCTTTGGCCTGACGATTATCCCAAAGTACTTTACCACTAGACATTGGGTTCAAGAAATACGTCAGATCGAGGATGTCGTAAAAAGCTTGGAATTCACTGACGTATGAATGGTGAGCATCTGCCTTAATTTCGACAATCTGATTTCCACTGTAAAGAAATAACCCATCCTTATTGACAAATCGTAAGTGCACCATTTTTTTGTTTCCTTAAAAAGCAAAAAAAACAACATTATGCCCAGATCACGATCCAAGTCCCCCAAGCGCAAGCGAGTCCGAAGCCCTTCCAAGCGCAAGCGACCTCGCAGTCCTTCCAAGCGCAAGTCACGAAGCCCCCGGAGGTACAAGACTGCTAAGCGCCGCTCCAGCCGATCCAGGAGCCCGCGTAAGCACCGTACCTACAAGACCAAGCGGCGTTCTAGCCGCTCCAGCCGTCCCAGGAGCCCGCGTAAGCACAGCAGGTCCCGAAGCTCCTCCCGCGCTCGAGTCTCTTCCAGGCAAGTCAATAAGCTCACGAAGAGTCAAATGCGACGAGTGCTTCGCGCAGCCGGTGCTCCCGTGAGTGAGGCAGACTCCAAGGACACCCTGACTCGCAAGATTATGCGCAATAAGAAGGCTTTGGGTATTGCTACTCTTTTGGTAGGTACAGTTGCAACTGCAGCTGGTGTGGGTTACTGGAAACGAGATGCCATGAGGAAATGGTGGGAACAAGATTTGCCGAGGACATTCATGGCTGGTGATGGTCAGAAAACACCTGAGGTGAAGAGTTCATTAAGTAATTAAAAATGTTTTTCCAAAATAAATGCCAACACGTCCAAGATCTCGAAGTCGAAGCCCGTCCAAGAAAAAGCGTAAGACTCGAAGCCTTTCCAAGAGGTCAAGGAGCCCAGGGCGCCCTCGCAAGTCGCGAAGTCCTAGGAAGTACCGAAGTCCAAGGCGGTCTAAGAGCCGCCGCAAGTCGCGAAGCCCCCGAAGGTACAAGACCAAGTCCACAAGGGGCCGCAGGCGGGTAACCACCAAGGTGACCAACAAGCACTTGATGCGTCTAAAGAAGCCTCAGTTGCAAAAGGCTCTTCGCGCCGCTGGTGCCCCCGTTAGCTCCACAGATACCAAGGAAACCCTGGCGCGTAAGATTATGCGCAATAAGAAGGCTTTGGCATATGCGGCTGCGAGTGTGGGTCTTCTTGCGGCGGCTGGAACGGCATGGTATATGCAACAACGTAAGAAGGCTGCCAAGGCCACCAAGGCTACCCAGCGTGCTAAAGACATTACTAAAGTACAAGCTTTATGGAGAAAGAAACAAACCCATGAAAAATTCCGCGAAATCCAGGATATTCGCAAAGAATTAGCTGGTGAGTGCCCAAAACAATCAAACATTTCTGACATTTGCAACGATCCTGACACACCATGTTGGGACGCGGGTCAACGCGGGTGTTTGCCGAAAACACAACCTAATATGTTTCGGAAGATGCAACTTGAAGCTCAACTTGAAGCTCAACTTGAAGCCCTGATGAATTAAGCATTTGATGCGAAAAAAAATCTCGATGCGCGAGATTGCGAAAATTTTTTTGTGTGCTGAAAAATAAAGCCCCTCCAAAAAACATGACTTCTTCTTTTGGTATGAATAACTCTTGCGTGCGAACTGGTGCTACTACCGGTGGTGTTCTGGCCGAACTTATTGCTCAAGGTGCCGCTGATGTTCACTTGACTGCGGATCCTAAGGTGACCTACTGGCGCCTGCAGATCAACAAGTGCACTAACTTTGCTATGGAATCCATCTTGCAAACTTTTACTGGTCAACCCGCGTGGGGTACTGAGGTTTCGGCTACTTTGAACCGAACTGGTGATCTTATCTACTGGATGTACGTGCTGTTGGATATTCCCGCCATTACCGCCCAGGCCTTGCCTTCTGGTAGCACTTCCTTCACTGGTTGTCGCTTTCCTTGTGCCAACCCGTGCAATCCTTGTGGTGATCCTCCTGCCCAAGGCGAGTGCGTGCCTGGTTGCTCCACTGAAGTCCTCGAACTCGAGGTGGAAGACAGCTTGGACATCGATGACTGCACTGGTTTGGCCCGACCTTACGCCCACTGGGTGAATGAGATTGGTTTTGCTGCGATCGCTCGGGCTTCCTTTTCCATTGGTGGTCAGATCATCGATACCGTGTTCTCTTACTACATGCACATGTGGGAGGAGCTCAGCGGTCAACCCGGTAAGCGCCTGGAAGAGATGATTGGTAAGCGCTTCACTTTGGCTTCTTTGGTCGAGGATTCTTCTTACAGCCGACGTCTCTACGTGCCCCTGCCTTTCTACTTTACCCGGTACTCTGGCAATGCCCTTCCTCTTGTGTCTCTCCAGTTTCACTCTGTGCAGGTCCACGTGTGCTTCGCCCCTCTTGAGCGCATGATTCAAGTGTCTGACTGTGATGTCAATGTCATCCGATGCTCTGACGGCCAACCTGTCAACAACCAGGACTTGAATGCTATTCTTGATACCACTTATATTTACCTTGATATGCAGGAACGTGATCGATTCGCCGTGGGTTCCTTCCAACAGCTTATTACGCAAGTGCAGCAGTTCTCTACTACTTCCAAGGGCAGCCGAGTGCAAGCACAGCTCAACTTTAATCACCCCACTTTGGAGCTCCTGTGGGCAGTCCAACGTAAGTGCCAAGCCGCGGCCAACAACACCTTTAACTTCTCGGGCTACCAGAACCGCGATCCTGTCGTGCGTGTCTGCTTGCGCCTGAACAACTTGCAACGTACCGACCGCGAAGGACCTTACTACCGACTTTCCCAACCGTGGCAACATCACACCAATATCCCCAAGGGCTTTATCTATTCGTATTCGTTTGCCCTGCACCCCGAGAGCTGCCAACCTTCAGGCACCCTCAATATGTCCAGAATCGATAACATCGAACTCGGACTTGTCTTGCAAGATGAGCTCGCTTCCGAAGAAGTCGCGGTCTACGTCTTTGCTCGCTCCTTCAATATTCTCAGATTTAAACAGGGTAGCTTTTCTGCTTGGTCCTTTAATATTCATAAGTTCAAACATGAAAATATTAAACGACCTTGTGGATCCCATGCCCTAAAAAGTCACCAATGTGTGGCTAGTGCGAAAGCGCAAAGTGAGTGGATGCTGGGAACTCCCTTTACACTTACCCAACTCCCTGTTTCGGGCAACCGAAGCAGCATAGTAACATCGGGTCTAAGTTTGGGACAATCAGCAGAGGACCAGCTCTCGACGCTGGCCTTTCAGAGATCGGCAACTCACTGGGGGTTCTTCCCCTCAAGGTACGATCCGGCTTATCTGGCAACAGATAAGTTGTTGGGAGGTGAAATTAACGCGCCTCAAAAAGTCTTACTACTAAGGCTAGTCGTCTTGCTACTACTGACGGCTACATACCTCGTTACGGGAAACCTCAACAGGCAACCCGTAGTCGAATCCCTCTCGACGGGATCGGCGCAGAGACTGCAAAGGTATGGGCGAAAGCTTGAGGGACAGTCCAACTATTTACCGAAACTGACACGAACACGTGTTTGAACCGGTAAATAGTTGACGCTTTATAGCAATTGATTTTAGCTAAACTAGAAAACATGCTGAACTACAAAACGTGTCAAACTAATAAACATCATATTTCACAAATTTCCTGATATTTCATTTTTTAGTCTAGAACCCTTATTAGTATAGTACCTTTACTAGAAACCATAAATTTCGCGGGACCATGAAGCGTTATCTGACCCAGAACGACAACCACTCGAGCGACAAAAAAGCGAAAGTGACTGAGATTAAACTCGGTCGATTTGCGGAATGCCATGAAAGATCGGAAGGATTTTGTGACATCTGGGTTTGTTGAATCTGCAGGAGTCCAGACTGTGCGCAAGTTCATGTCTTTTTTGGACTACCGAAATCCGCATGATGTGAAGGTTAATGTTCCATCAACCTATTTGGCCCCCGTGGAGCTTCAATTACATTTCAAAAAGAAGGCGCAAGCTGACATCTTGATCTTCATCAAACCGTTCACTGAACTCGTGGCTCGTTCCATCCCCAAGCACATAAGCCACATGAAGTCCTTGCGTGACATTATTTTTGGGGTTTTAATGGGTATCGGATGCATGAACAAGCGGAAAAACCTGCCAGCCCCAAAAAGGACATTTGCGGTGTTTGGGAAACATGAACTACGTGGTGTTGTCTTAACAAAGGGGAGCAAAAACCAAGTTTTCTTGGAACTAGTTGATGGTGATGATGGTGATTGCAAATCTTTGGCGCATAAGATTTATGATACATGTGACCTTGTTCAAAAAACATGGCTTTCCGGGCTTAGTGATTTGGCAATATCTTTGAAACTGCCTTAACGCTGAAGGAAATATCTTGCGCGCGCCTGAATCCGTTTCCAGTTCTTCCAGCGCCTCGTCTGACTTTGTGTCTGTCTGAAACCAATCAATACTTTCTTGAAATAAACAAAATCATGCCTGCTATCTTTTATCAACATCCTGAAATGTGCTGTCAGTTAGGAGATGAAAAGATGTGTAGGACATGTCACAAACGTAAACGTAAATTTCCGCATGAGGAAGGCTTAGTAACGGATCAGGGTTTACACTTTTGCGTTACGTGTTCTAAGTGGTTGCCTAAGAAACGTATGCGTTTTAGTAACCAATTTATCGACAACGTAGATAACATTTGTACTGTATGTTTCCGGGCTACTTATGTTCCTAAAAGGCCTGGATTAATTCAGGTGTCTTCGAGGGTTATACGATTTCAGAGACACGGTGAGGAGCGCAGATGCGCCGAAAAAAAGCACTGGGTTCCTGTGGCGCAAATGGAGCGCTCTGACAAATATGTAGATGGGGTGGGGACTGCCTGTCAGACATGCAGAGCTAGTGGATTTAAGAGAAAGATTCCTAAGTCTGTAAGAAAACACTACTTTAAGGGGCGCAAGATTAAACAACAAGAGTTGGAGAAGTTAAAGGAACATTTGAGAAAGCATAAGTGAATGTCCATGCATCCCAGGGACACCCGTTCTTGCGCGCCCATTGAATTGATTTGATACTACCTTGTGAGGCTTCCGTAATTTCCCGGAAGCGCGCGGCGCGTAAATTCCGGGAGTTCCGGAAAATGTGTGAAATTAAATTCCGGAATTGAATGTAGCTGTCAATGTCCAAAGTATTGGTAATTCGACTATGAAATGCCAGGGAATTACCGGGTATAAACGTTGCAAGCTTTAGACTGAAGAAATACCAAGAAATTAAAGGTCTTGCCGCCGCCAAAAAAATAATTTTGGTACACATTTTTGAAAATTTTTAAAAAACCCAAAATC
>Ga0180437_10006281_pt1 | contig 15897 bp, 14 predicted proteins | sample SS_ome_4_FD_132410 | JGI IMG/M metagenome (GOLD analysis project Ga0180437, IMG submission 132410) | Hypersaline lake sediment archaeal communities from the Salton Sea, California, USA - SS_3_D_1 metaG | ecosystem: Environmental > Aquatic > Non-marine Saline and Alkaline > Hypersaline >...
GGGGCGAGAAGGTGCAACGCACTTGACCACATCAAAATCGGCAGTCTATCGTGATTTCAGCCGCCTCATTGGCGAAAAGTGCGTTGCACCTGAGGCTAAACGGCCATATTTGGAATTGCTGCTGAGAGCGCGCTGAGAGCGGTCACGATTTTGCCGGCTATGGCCTATAACGAACTCGCGCTCGCCTGATCCCCACACATTTGTCCGGAGCAATTCAAACCCCTTGCATAAAATAGTTGAAATTAATTAGAAACTCATAAGAAAACGGTTAGAGTTGGGTTTGTATTTTGCTTTCGGCAGCAACCATCACAAAACTCTATAGACCCGGTTGCCTCTAACATAATACTTAAACGAGAGTTGGGCCATCTTTTCGCACATACACTCTGCAGTGATGAGAACGGCTGCGTCCCAATTTTCGGGCAATCGGGCAAACCAAGGGGGAATCGGGGGAACTCCCCCCGCGCCCCCCCTGTGCTTTCCCAGATTTTTGGACGCACCATGAGAAACAGCAACTTGTCAGGGCCGAAAGAATCAAGTAGGATACAGACCCCCAAAGTCAAGGGTTCGTGCACAACATTGACCAATCGAAAGGCGATGAGGGATGAGGCGTAGAATGAACCGGCTCGACGTGCTGTTTGTAGTCGATACCCTTATGCCAGGAAGCGTCGATCGCGAGCAAATAGCCGAGCGTCTGACGAGGGATGAGACACAGCTTGAGGCGATGCTTGACGAAGATCGGCTCTTCCAGCGGTTAATGAGGGAAGAGGATGTCCTGATCCACATATCGCCCTGGCTGTTTTTTACTGTGCTCCTGCGGCGAGCGCGGCGTGACCTGGAACAGGAAGCCTTTACAATTGAGCAACGGGGCCGGCAGAAGGTGGTCCTCTTTGACGCTGACCACGTGGTTCAACTGTTAGCTCAGGAACCAGTGCGAGACTATCTGGCGACCATGTTGGCCTCGTTCACGCGCGTCGAGAATGTGACCGTGCTGGCCGAGCAGAGACCAGGCGTTTGGCGCGCATACCGCACCAACGAACTCAACGTAGAGGGCATGATGCGTTACAGCCAGACACTAGACGAGGCGTTTCGTTTTGCGCCTTACAAACGAATCGGTGACGTCTGCCTCTTCCTAACAGGGATGTTTCCCGAGTACATCAATGGTCGATACCGCTATCCCCTGAGCGGCCAGCTCCGGCCCAGGATGCGAGGGCGTCTCGTCCAGAAAGCAGAGGACTATGAAGCCTACGGACAGGCTTTCTACCGGATGGCAGCAGAACACGAGGTGGCCAGCAGAGAAGGTCTGGCCGATGTGCTGATCACCCTCTCAGAGGATTTTATCCTGGCCGAGAAACCTTTAGCCTTCATCGCGAACCGCTATCTTCAGTTTTCCAGGCACACGCTGTTCGGGTTGTAAACAGAGTTTTTTCTCTATACACTGGGTCTCGCCGCTCATCCGCAGGAATTCCTAAACGGGGCTCTGCGCGCCGGACTTGATCTGCTGATAGAGGAGTAGCGTTTGGGTGTCTGGCTCCACCCCCAGTTCGTCAGCCAGCAATCGGCGGCAGGCCTGATACTGGCCCAGGGCCGCTCCCCGCTGGCCCTGACGGTTTAGCAATCGCATCAACTGGCGGTGAGTGTCTTCGCGCAGCGGGTCCAGTTCTAGCTGGCGGCGGGCGTACCGCTCGGCTGCCTTGAGCTCCCCTCTTCCTTCGTGGCAGTAGGCCAGCTCGGCCAGCAGCTCGAGGGTTTGCAGGTGCAGCCGCTCGCGCTGCACAAATTGCCACTCTTCAAAGGCCGGGCAGCCATCCACGTAGAATCCGGCCAAAAAGTCACCGCGGTACAACTCGGCCGCTTGGGCCAGCTTCTGGCAGCAGTCGGGACAGGCCTGTCCTTCCTCGTGGGCGTGTCGCTCAGCAGTGACAATCAATGACCGGAACTCGGCTACGTCCAGCCAGTGGTTGCTGTCCGGGTTAAATTGGAGGTCAAAGCGGGTGCTGGTCAGAAAAGGGACGCCAGTGCTGGTCCTCAGCATTTTGCGCAGCCGCGAGCAGGTGACGCGCAGGTTGTTGCGGGCGTCGGCTTCCGGCAGCTCCGGCCACAGCAGCCCCGTCAATGTTTCGCGACTGTGGGCCTGGCTAGACTCCACGGCCAGGTAGGCCAGCAGGGCCAGGGGCAGCCGTCCCCGGAATTCGATTTCACCCTCGTGCGCGTGGACGACGCGCCAGGGGCCCAGGAAATGTAGTTGCAGTTCGGCCATTTTCAGAAGGAGTCCCTTGGGGCCGGAAAGATCAATCTAATGCAATTATGGCAGAGAATAAGCCGTTTTGCAAATGGTTTCTTCAGTTAGGTGCAACGTACCTAGAGATACGTTGCACCTAAAGATGCCGCTATGTTAATGCTCAAGTAATGGTAAAAGTGTATAATATAGACCTTATATATCTAATATACAACGTGAGGCGACAATGGTAGAGGGCGGACCTGAGTACAAATCTTACCTGTTGCGCTTGTGGCGGGAGGGTCGTGTCAGCACCCCCGGGCCTCACTGAAGAGTATCACTGAGGGGAACGAGCCACGCCATTTCCCCAACCTGGAGAGCTTAGTTGACTTCCTGTTCGCTGAGTTGGGGACCAGCCGTACGTCCTCGGCCGATGACAGTGTCTGTGATGAAGAAGATTCGGGTATGAACAAGTAGAACAAATTCAAATTTTAAGCTAAAAGGGAGATACGTCAAATGTCAAGCACCAAATCAAACGTAGAGAAGGTCCAGGAGTACTTCCGACGCCAGTACGAGCTCGAAGAAGGCAGCCCCGAGGAGAACGTCAATGTCCTCTTTGCCGAGGACGTGGTCTATCATCTGGGCGAGGGAAGGACAGTGAGCCGCGAGGCTCTCGCCCGGTCGGCGGCCGTGATCCGACAAACTCCGAAAAGCGAGCGCATTACTGAGATCTCCGATCTCAGCGAGGAGGGGGAGATTGTCACCCTCCATATGCACGTCCGCTTCCGCAACCCGGAGACGGGCCAGTTTGACGAGATGGAGAGCGACCACGTGTGGCGCTTCAACGGCCAGGGCAAGGTGGCTGAGGTCAAGATGAATCAAGGAGATGAGGCGGCGCGCATCTTTCGCCTTAATTAAACGCACGACGCCATTTCGGTCCTCGAAGCCGATAGCATCGCACAGATCATAGCCAGCACCTCAGACTGGGGCGACGAGTTTGAAATCACCATCACTCTGGCCATCACCGGGGAAGAGGGGCTAAAGCTAGCCCAGCAGATGCGCGACTAGTTGCTGACCCAAGACACGGCAGCCCCCGGGGGAGTCGACTCCCCCGGGGGCTCGCACAGTAAAAGGAGAAGTTCCGATGACAACACAAAACCCTGCAAGCTCAGCTTTACCAGAACGCTCAGTCTTAATCGCCTTTTTCTTTTTCATCCTCGTCGTTGGAGGCGCCTCAGTCGCCATTCGCATGACCTACGCGGAATTGGCACCTTTTTGGGCGGGAACATCCCGTTTTGCTCTTGCTGCGCTCGCATTTTGGGTATTGGTTTTCTTCCGGAAACTCCCAGTGCCGAAAGGGCGCGCATTGTTAGGTGCTTTGTTATTCGGAATCTTAACCGTTGGGTTGGCTTTTATTCTGATCGGTTGGGGTCTCGTGGCTACCCCAGCCAGTCGTTACCAGATTTTGATGGCTATGGTGCCGCTTTTGACCGTTTTTCTAGCTTCCCTGCATGGTATCGAAACGATTACCAAGCGCGGCGTGTTTGGCTCACTCTTGGCTGTGGCTGGTATCGCCTTTACCGTTGGCGGGGCTTCAACCTCGAATGTCTCATTGCCACATGTTGCCGCGATTATCATTGCCGCGGTTTTCATTTCCGAAGGCGGGGTGTTGATAAAAAAATTCCCGCCGAATCCACCTGTAATGACAAATGCAATTGGCATGACGGTGGGCGCAATCATCCTGGGACTCGCCTCGCTGGTCAGTGGGGAGGCATGGAATATCCCTACTCAGACAAGTACTTGGCTCGCTTTCATCTACCTGGTCGTCTTCGTTACGGTTGTTGCTTTTCTTCTATACATGTTTGTGTTGGGCAAATGGTCAGCCTCAGGAACGTCCTACGGATTTGTGATGGTTCCCCTGGTAACCATTGTTGTAGCATCAACATTGGCAGGCGAGGAAATCACATTGAACTTCCTGATTGGCGCGGGACTGGTGCTGGCAGGGGTCCTGGTTGGCGCCCTGTTGCCTTCAAAAACAAAGCCCGCACCTGTCGAGGAATGCAAGGACCGTTCTGGACAAGTATTACCGCGCTGCGCATAAGATAAGAAGGAAAGAATAACATGTCACCTAACAATAATCTGACCGAGAAGTTGAGCATCGGCATCGTCGGCGGTTCTATCGCGGGCTGCGCGGCTGCCATCGAGCTAACCCGGGCCGGACACGACGTCGCCGTCTTCGAGCGCTCCACCGGCGAGCTGAGAGGGCGCGGGGCCGGCCGGAGAATTGCCCAAATTCCTTACCGACAAGCAAGGTCACCAACATACCGGCTCCTTGCCGCCCGGCGCTATGCGTCTGGAAGAGGTAGACCGGCTCAAACACCTGATGCAGGCGCACCTACCCACGTACTACGCCGACATTGTCAACGCCAGCCAGGACACCTTCGCCCAGCCCATTTTTCTGGTCGAGATGCCGGGCTATCACCAGGGGCGCATGTGCCTGATTGGTGACGCCGGGGCAGTGGCGCAACCCTTCACTGGAAGTGGCGTCTTCAAGGGCGCCAACAACGCCATTGATCTGGCGGCGGCGCTCCGGGCTCACCGGGACGTGGACGTCGCTCTCCAGGAGTGGGACAAGAAGGAAACGACAACCGGCTGGCGGCTGATCGTGTTGGGCCAGCAGATGGAGCAGGCCTTCATCTGGTCAGCTCCGGACTTCTCCCAGATGGACGCTGAGACAACGGCCGCCTGGTTCAAAAATGCTGTCACTTTTCCTGAGGAGTTCACCTAATCGGCCACTGAGGATTGACGCTTTTCATCGTTCAGAGAAAGTTAAAGGAGAGTGTGACAAAATGGCAGAATGCCAACATCTTGATCAGATTAGGGATGTGAAACCCAGCGCAGAAGGGTGCGAAGAGTGTTTGAAAACCGGCGGCCGGTGGGTGAGCCTGCGTCTGTGTCTGACCTGCGGCCACGTCGGCTGCTGTGACTCCTCGCCTGGGAGACACGCCAGGCAGCATTTTCACGAAACCGACCATCCCATTGTCCAAGAGATTGGTGGTTGGGGGAACAACCGCTGGTGTTACTTAGACAACGTCCAGGTTCCGTGAATTTCAGCGGCGGAGAGATTCGCCATTTTGGTCTGAGCGGATGGAGTGAGTAATGCACTTGCAATTTCGAACCGTGTTTGGTACAATATGCTGATAATATTGGTCTAATTTATTGTGTTAGATCAAAGACCGGATAGTCAGGAGATGAAAGTGTGTTTAATTCAACGATGAGTGGCTTGCCCATAATAGAGGAGGAAGGGGCTACTGGGGAGGTAGCCCGCATCTACGCCGAGATCAAGCGCGACTTGCAGATCCCAGTTGCCCCCAATTATGCGAAGGCACTGGCGGTCTCTCCTGCGGCCCTGGCCATATATTGGAACACCGTTCGTGGCTTCTACCAGCATACGACGCTGCCCCAGTCGTTGACGTCTATGATCCTGTACACCATAGCCGAGACTGGCAATTGCGAGTATTGTAGCGCCAGTCATGAGTTAACCTGCCGTACCCTGGGGATTGACGAAAAGACGTTGAGTAGTCTGGTTGAAGATCTCGGCAATGTTTCGCCCCAACGTCTCCAGGCCATTGTCGAGTTTGCCCTGAAAGTCTCCGGGGACCCCCAGGGCCTGGTCGCCGAGGATTACGAGCGGGTGCGCGAACAGGGCGTCACCGACGAGGAACTGGTGGAGATCATCCTCATCGCAGCCATAGGCAAATTTAACGATACCTTGGCCGACGCTATGAAGATCGATGTTGAACCGATGGTGGCGGAGGCACTGGGACGCTAAACCACAAGTCAGAGGCGAAGATGGACCAAGATACCGGGCAAATACAGGCAGCGCGCTACGGGACGCTGTCCGAAGTGGTGCTGCTGATCGCCAAGACGGGCGATTTGCAGCAATTGCTGAAAGGCCTCATCGGCAAAGTCAAGTGGGTTCTCGACTTTGATCGCTGCACCCTGGCCTTGCTCAACAGCGACGGCCAAACGTACCAATTGCAGACCCTGATGGAGACGCGACGCGACAAAGCCCAGGTGACGAAGGCCGCGCTGCCCCTGGCGCACGACCTTCCTGGCGCCGTGATGCGCAGCCGGCAATTGCGCCTGATCACCGACCTGGCCGCTGCCAAGGACGAGTTCATCTCTCCGGGCGACCCGGTCATGTGCGATGGCTCACTGGTCACTATCCTGTCGTTGCCGCTCCAGGCCTACGGCAAAGTGTTGGGCGCCCTTACCTTTGGCACGACCAGGCATAACGGTTACACTCGCGAGGACATCAAGGTGGCGGTGTCGATTGCCACGCACCTGGCGCTGGCAATCGATCGCTGGCAGCAGACCCAGCAGTTGCAACAAGCCAACGACGAACTAGCCCGGCTGGCCTCCTTCCCCGAATTGAATCCTGGCCCGATTATCGAGGTCGATCTGGACGGCCAGGTGCATTACCTCAACCCGGCCGGTGCGGAGATGTTTCCCGACTGTCGCCAGCTTGGCCCCCAGTCCCCCCTCCTGGCCGATCTGCCATCCGTGGTGGCGCCCCTGCGCGAGGAGGGCAGAAGCTCCCACATTCGCGAAATAAAGATTGGCGACACCTGGTACCAGCAAGCGTGTCACCTGGTTCCCAAAAGCGAGCGCATCCGCATTTACGTGACGGATATTACAGAACGCAAACGGGCAGAAGAAGCGCTGCAGCAGCAAAATGCATACCTGGCCGCGCTCCACGCCACGACGCTGGGATTGATCAGCCGGCTTGATTTGAACGAGTTGCTCGAAGCCATCGTTACCCGGGCCGGGCAGTTGCTGGAGACACCGCATGGTTTTGTGTACCTGCTCGATCCCGGACAAGAGGAGATCGAGCAGAAGGTGGGTCTGGGAACTTTCAACAGCGGAATCGGGTATCGCCTGAAGCCGGGCCAGGGGGTGTCGGGCCGGGTGTGGCAAAGTGGTAAGCCTGTGGTGGTGGCCGACTACGACGACTGGGAACATCGCTCTCCCGAGTTGGATTACAACTTGATCTCGACGGTGGCCGCTGTCCCGCTCAAATCGGGCGACCAGGTGGTGGGCACCATCGGCATGGGTTACGGCGTCGAGTCGGATCAACCTTTCGGCGACGCTGAAGTCGAACTCCTCAGCCGCTTCGCCGAATTGGCGTCCTTGGCCCTAGATAATGCCCGACTGTTCACCCAAACCCAGGAGCAGGCGCGGCGACTGGCGCTGCTGAATGAAATGGGCCGAGATATGAGTCTGGCCGGAACTACAGACGATGTCTTTGAAGTCGTCACCGAATACACGCCTCAGATCGTCCCGGCCGACCGCGTCAGCTTGGCGCTGCTGACGGAGACCAGCGACAGCCTGGAAGTGTTTGCCCTGCAGGGTGCAGCCGGTGCTATGCCGGTTGGGGTGCAGTTACCCCTCAAAGGAACCATAGCCGGCCAGGCGGTGCGCGAGAAGCGCCTGATCCGGACAGCCGACCTTCGGGAGAGTCAGGCACTGGATGCGGTGCAACTAGCCGAACAGGGCCTGCGCGCGGTTATGAATGCGCCCTTGGCCATCGGCGAACAGGTGATGGGGACCCTAAACGTTGGCAGCCACCAGCCGGGGGTTTACCGCGCACGCGACGAAAGCCTGTTGATGCAAATCGCCTCATTCCTGGCCACGACTCTGGAAAACACACGGCTGTACAGCGAAGCCGAGGATGCCCGGTCCTCGGCCGTGGCCGCCAACGAGGCCAAGAGTGCCTTCCTGGCCAATATGAGCCACGAGATCCGTACCCCGATGAATGCCATCATCGGCATGACCAGTCTGCTGCTTGACACTGACCTGGGTCCAGAGCAGCGTGATTTCACCGAAACCGTCCGTCACAGCGGCGATGCGCTGCTGACGATCATCAACGATATCCTCGATTTCTCCAAGATCGAAGCGGATAAACTGGAATTGGAGAACCAACCCTTCGACCTGCGTGAATGTGTGGAAGGCGCCTTGGACCTGCTGGCAACCAGCGCGGCGGAAAAGGGCCTCGACCTGGCTTACGTGATCAGCCCGGACACGCCCGAGGCCATTGTGGGCGATGTGACCCGCCTGCGTCAGGTTTTTGTTAACCTGCTCAGCAACGCTGTCAAGTTCACCGAACAGGGGGAGGTCGTTCTCTCGGTGTCAGGCGAGTTGCTATCAGACGCGGCGCCTGACACCTATCGGCTCCACTTCGCGGTCAGGGATACAGGCATTGGTATTCCACCTGACCGCCTGGATCGCCTGTTTCAATCTTTCAGTCAGGTGGATGCCTCAACTACGCGCCGCTATGGCGGTACCGGCTTGGGCCTGGCCATCAGCAAGCGGTTAAGCGAAATGATGGGTGGCGCTATGTGGGTGGAGAGCGAGTTGGGTACGGGCTCTACCTTCCATTTCACCGTTCGAGCCACGGCCGCACCGGCTCCGGCTCGTGCCTACCTGGACGAAGTTCAGCCCCTATTACAAGATAAACGTATACTGATTGTGGATGATAACGCCACCAATCGCCGCATCTTATCCCGGCAAGTGGAATCCTGGCAAATGCTGCCTCAAGCGACCGCGTTGCCTCTGGAAGCCCTGGACTGGATACGTCAGGGCCACTCTTTTGATGTTGCTATTCTCGACATGCAGATGCCAGACATGGACGGTCTTACCCTGGCCAGGGAGATTCGTAAACTCCAGACACCCAACGCCCAACTCCCCCTCATCATGTTAACCTCTCTCGGACGCCGCGAGGTCAAGGAAGGGATGGATGAATTCGCGGCCTTTCTCACCAAACCCATAAAACCGTCTCCTCTGTTTGATGCCTTGGTGAGTGTCTTCACTGAGCAACCTACTCGCGTTGTGTCACGCGAGGCCAGGGAGGAGCCACATTTCGACGCCCATATGGGAGAACATTGGCCTTTGCGCGTTCTGCTGGCCGAGGACAACGCAACGAATCAAAAGCTGGCGTTGCGTCTCCTGGCACGCATGGGCTACCAGGCAGACGTGGCTGCCAACGGCCTTGAGGTAATAGAAGCGCTTGAGCGCCAGGTGTATGACGTGGTACTCATGGATGTACAAATGCCGGAAATGGATGGCCTGGAGGCAACGCGCCATATCCGTCACAAACTGCCAGATGCACAACAACCACACGTGATCGCTATGACGGCCAACGCTATGCAGGGTGATCGTGAGATGTGTCTGGCGGCGGGAATGGATGACTACGTCAGCAAACCGATTCGCATCGAACAGTTGGTTGGAGCCCTCAGCAAAAGCCGTCCTCTCGACGGTAAGCAGAAAGCAGAGGAGGAAATGGACAAACCTCGTCCTGAGGCGGACCCATGGTCCGATGCCGAAGGGGAACAAGAGAACCCCTCTCCCCCGCTTGATCCCGCGTCGAATGTGGCTGTTCTTGATCCGGCAGCGTTGGCGAACCTGCTGGCAGTCGTAGGTGGAGAATTCGACTACCTGGTGGAGTTAATTGATTCTTTCCTTGAAGAGGCTCCCCGACTGTTGGCCGAGCTGGAACAGTTCGTAGAGAAGGGGGATGCCGCCGGAGTGCGCCGGGTGGGACATAGTCTCAAATCGAATGGCACCGATTTTGGCGCCACCGCCTTCTCCAATCTATGTGAGGAATTGGAGATGATGGGTAAATCGGGCACGTTGGACAGAGTGGCCGACTTAGCGGCCCAGGTCGTGGCTGAATATGAAAAAGTGGAAGTGGCGTTGACGGCTGTGCGGCGCGCGGGCACGCTGTCTATTTGACAGCGGCGTGATTTATAAGAGGCAGGTAAAAACGATCCGTGTTCACTCGAGTGGGCTCTAGCGCAATTAAATCAATCTACTCTCCTGATCATATTGTCTTAGGAAAACCAACATGACAAACGAAAATGGTCACATCCTGGTTGTGGATGATCATAAGACAAACCGTCTCAAGCTTTCCCTGGGGCTGAAACAACAAGGGCATACTGTCGCCTTGGCCGAAAATGGTCGGCAGGCACTAGACATGCTTCGGGCCGAGTCGTTCGATGTGGTGCTGCTTGATATCATTATGCCGGAGTTGGACGGCTACCAGGTGTTGGAGCATATGAAGAGCGACAGTGAGCTCCGTGACATTCCGGTCATCATGATTTCGGCCGTGGAAGAGATCGATAGCGTAGTGCGATGCATCGAAATGGGAGCGGAGGACTATCTACCCAAGTCGTTCGACCCTGTCTTATTGAAGGCCCGTTTAGGCGCCTGCCTGGAGAAGAAGAAGCTGCGTGACCTGGAACGGGCATATCTGCAGCAAGAAGTCATGCTGCGGCAAAGTGAAAAACTGGCAACGCTGGGCAAACTGAGCGCCGGGATGGCCCACGAGCTCAATAACCCAGCAGCGGCCGCCCAACGCGGCGCCGGGCAATTGCGGGCGGCGGTGGCCCAATTGCAGCAGGCCTATTTGACGCTGAGTGAAGTGAGTCTTTCACGCGCCCAACTGGACTCGTTGCTAGCCCTTGACCGGCGCGCCCAAGAGCGTGCTCAGCAACCTGTCGATCAAGGTTCCCTCACCCGCAGCGATCGTGAGCACGAGCTGGAAACCTGGTTGGTGGATCAAGGGATCGAAAACGCCTGGGAATTCGCACCCGTGTTGGTGAGCCTGGACATTGATGACAGTGAACTGTCAACGCTTGCTGAGAACTTCACTGATGGCCAATTCCCGGCGATGATTACCTGGATTAGCTGTACTTATACGATTTACAGCTTGTTAGACGAAATCGGTCAGGGGGCGGGGCGCATTGCCGAAATTGTCAAAGCACTGAAGACGTATTCCTACATGGATCAGGCGCCAATACAATCTGTGAATGTGCACGAAGGCTTAGACAACACCTTGGTTATGTTGCGCAGCAAGCTCAAGGAGGGGGTCACCGTCCGTCGGGAATACAAAGAAGATCTACCCCGGATTCAGGCCTATGGCAGCGAGTTGAACCAAGTCTGGACCAACATCATCGATAACGCCGTCGGCGCTATGAACGGCCAAGGCGAGCTCGTCTTGCGAACTCGTCAGGAAGACCAGTGGGTGGTCGTTGAGATTGAGGACAATGGGCCGGGGATACCTGATGACGTTCAGTCAAATATTTTTGACCCCTTCTTCACGACCAAATCGCCAGGGGAAGGGACCGGCCTGGGTTTAAACATCAGTCATAACATCATCGTACAGAAACACGGGGGGCAGATTGGTGTACGCTCGGTGCCGGGAAAGACCTGTTTTGAGGTCCGGCTCCCGATCAATTCTGAAATCGCCGATTGAGCATAGACGCGCAAATATTGATAGGCAGGAGCTAGCTTCTTCTGGCAAAGAGCCAGCAAAGCACGTTACACAACTCCTGGAACGGACTTAAAGGAGACTTATCACCATGGCCAAACCCATTATTCTAACCGTTGACGACGAGCCACAGGTGCTCAATGCCGTCGAGCGCGACCTGCGCCGGCACTATGGCGGCGAATACCGCATCCTCAAATCCAGCTCGGGGACGGAAGCGTTGGAAGCAGTGCGCAAGCTCAAAGGCCGCAACGCGCCAATTGCCCTGTTTCTGGCCGACCAACGTATGCCGACTATGAGCGGTACCGAGTTTCTGGCCGAGGCACAGGCACTCTACCCCGAGGCACGTAAGGTGCTGCTGACGGCTTATGCCGACACTGAAGCCGCCATTGAAAGTATCAATACGATCGGATTGGATCATTATTTGATGAAGCCTTGGGATCCGCCCGAGCAAACGCTGTATCCGGTATTGGACGACATGCTGAGTGATTGGTTGGCGACTGTACCTCTGCCGTACGATGGCATTCGAGTGGCAGGCACCCTGTGGTCGCCCAGTTGTCACCGCGTCAAAGACTTCCTGGCCCGCAATCGAATTCCGTATCAATGGCTGGATATTGAGAAGGATGCGGAGGCCAGGGCGCTGGTCGAGGGGCTCAACTCGGACAGACGGCGGCTGCCAGTGGTGTTTTTCCCGGATGGAGACGTGTGCGTCGAGCCCGACAACCTGGTTCTGGCCGAAAAGTGCGGTCTACAAACCCAGGCGACGCAGCCTTTCTACGACGTAATCATCGTGGGCGCCGGCCCGGCCGGCCTGGGGGCAGCCGTGTACGGCGCGTCTGAGGGGTTGCGCACGCTAATGATCGATCGGGAGGCTACCGGTGGACAGGCGGGCACCAGCTCACGTATTGAGAACTATCTGGGCTTTCCCAAGGGCTTGAGTGGGGCCGACTTGGCGCAGCGAGCCACCGCCCAGGCCAAGCGATTGGGCGCTGAGATTTTGACCGCCCAAGATGTGACGGGGGTGCGGGTGGAAGGTCCGTATCGCTTCATCACATTGAGCGACGGGACGGAGTTGGGATGTCGCGCACTGGTGATCGCAACCGGTGTATCAGTCCGCAAGCTCAACGTGCCGGGTATCGAAGCCCTAAACGGAGCCGGAGTCTATTATGGTGCAGCGTTGACCGAAGCGGCTAGCTACCGGGATCAACATGTATTCGTCGTCGGCGGGGCCAATTCGGCCGGACAGGGGGCCATGTTTTTCTCTCGATACGCGAGCAAGGTCACTATGCTAGTACGCAGCAGCGCATTGGAGAAAGGTATGTCGCGATACCTGGTCGACCAGATCTACGGCACTGAGAATATCGAGGTAATGAAGCGCACAGAAGTGGTCGAAGCTAGCGGCACAGATCGACTTGAAGCCATCACCTTCGCCAATAAGGATACGGGGGAAACCCAAACACTGCCAGCCGCAGCCATGTTCCTGTTTATTGGAGCCGTTCCGCACTCCGAGCTGGTGGCAGCGCTGGTGGAGCGAAACCACGCCGGGTTCATCCTCACCGGGCAGGATTTAATCCGCGACGGTCGCCGTCCCAAGAACTGGGGGCTGAAACGGGACCCTTATCCATTGGAGACCAGTGTGCCGGGCATCTTCGCCGCTGGCGACATCCGGCAGGGCGCAGTCAGACGGGTAGCCTCAGCCGTAGGGCAAGGCGCTATCGCCATCAATTTGGTTCATCAATACTTGAAGACCGTGTAGCGACAGGCAAAGTTATGTCGTCAATTTCAACCGAACAAAAAACCAAGGGTAGAAAGGGCATTTCATCCGATACTGTTTATCCTATTGTGCTGACTCGACTGGAAGGCGCTACCACAGTCGTAGTCGGTGGTGGTCTGGTTGGCGAACGCAAAGTGAGTGGGTTATTGGCTGTCGGCGCAATGGTAAGATTGATCAGCCCGGAGGCGACCCGTCAGTTACAGCACTGGGCTGATCAGGGTTGCATTGAATGGGAAAAACGTGGTTACCAGGAAGGTGATCTGGACCAAGCCCGCCTGGTCTTTGCCGCGACAGATCATCGCGAGGTCAACGTCCGGGTCGCCAGGGATGCAGCAAGATTAGGTGTGTTATGTAACGTGGTCGACAATCCGGCCGATGGTGACTTTCATCTGCCCGCGGTGTATCGTGGAGAAGACACAGTGATTGCAGTGAGTACCGCCGGGAAAAGCCCTACCCAGGCTCGCCGGCTACGCGACAAGATTGCGGAATGGCTGAGAGGAGGAATTTGAAGTCAGTCCTTCCAGCCTTCCAGGAACGGTTGATCCTTGGCCTTGACCTGTGAACCGATCATCGGGTGCAGTGACAAGTCAGGGGAATAGCGGCTGGCAGGCACTTCCCGCCCCAGCGCCTCTGCCATAGCTCGCACGTGGTGGGGCGCCGCTCCACAGCAGATGCCAATGTAGTTGACGCCCAATTCCCTGGCCTGTGCCGCAAAATCAGCCATCTCGAAGCGGGTGTGTGCGAAGGGGTCGAGGGCAATGGGGAATGATCGCTGCCCTTGCTCACGCAGGGACTGCATGGTCGGATGCGCTTCTGTGGTCCGGTAAGCTACCGGCAGCGCCGCCACGTACCCATCCACCGCCTTACGAATCCTTTCAACGATGGGTAGCAGGGTCCACGGCCCACGCGAGCAGTTAAGCCCTACCACGTCGGCCCCGTTGTCGACCAGAATCTTGCACGCCTCTTCGTAGGGGTAGCCGTCTTGAGTCTGGTCAGGGACCGAGCCGAGGGTGATTACGGACGGCAGGCCGGCCTGTTTGATGACTTCCAGGGCAATCAACGCCTCGCCCAGATAGCTGAGTGTTTCGGCAATCACCAGATCGACACCTTCGTCTACGGCCCAGCCGACCTGTTCTTCATACATCTCCCGTACCAGCCTGGATGTTTCGTCGTGTTGGGTGTGATCGTACACCCAGGTGTTGGATATGTTCCCCGCAACCAAAGCATCGCCCTCGGCCGCCACTTCCTGGGCTAGCTGGACCGCCTGGCGGTTGAGGGCTTCCAACTCCTCTTCCCGGCCGATTACGCGCAGCTTATCGCGGTGCGCGTAATACGTCAAGGCTACCATCACCTCAGATCCAGCCCACAGAAACTCACGATGTAGCATTTTGACTGCTTCAGGGTAATCCAAGACTACTTCGGATACGAAGGGCCCGGCTTTGATGTGCCCCCTGCGCTCCAGTTCAAAAACGTAGCCCTCGGCAACCAGGACCGGCCCCTTTTCCAATCTCTCCAAGAGTCCTATTTTGTTTCCCATCGCCTGCTCCTTTCGGTTACGGTCGGCCAGGGCTATGCCCTGGCCTTCCGCCTCGGCTCTGCCAGTGGGCACGGATAGCGGCGAAGATAGTGGATGCGCTTGCCATAACATGCCTCACCTAAAACGAAACCCCGTGCCGTCTGAGCATGGGGGTGCTTTGTGGCCTATAAACGTTGCTCTCATTCCCCTTCCACGGGGGCAAAACGGAGCGCAGTAGCTGAAGAGCGAGTATATCACGGGTGTGGCAAGCGAGCAAGCGAGGGTATACCTTCTAGGGTGAGTGCCACGGTCGGCATGCGCCCGTCGAATCAGACCAGGAGAGTACTGTTCGGCAAAGGGCGTGCCAAACTCGGCCCCCAGGTCAGCCAGGTAGTTATGGCCGCCGTCGTGCCAGCGGGTCCCTCGTGGCACTTGGTGCCTATCTCGAATTTGTGCGGCGGTACGACCTCGGCGGGGCGTACCTTGTAGGCGCGCAGTTGGTCCAACAGCTCGTAGCGGCCGTAGAGGGCACCCACGTGATAGCCGAAGAATTTGTATTGTGAGACACCAAACACGTAGTCATAATGTTTTGGTCTTAACCGCACGGCTGGTGTTGCGAGGCCAGGAGCAAGGTGGTGCCTGATCTAGCCGACTTCCCTATCAGCTTAAATGGAGCCTGTTGACTGTGCCATCTCAGTTGTCGCTCGATCACTTCTAAGGTAGAATAGGGTAGTTTAGAGAGCAACAAGGCTTTCAGGAAGGTGCGGAATGAACGAAAAAAAGAATCTAATAACGTCTGATCCAGCTATCATGATGGGCAAACCGGTCGTTGCCGGCACTCGAATCACTGTTGAGCTTATTCTGGAAAAACTCGCAGCCGGTGAAACCCCGGAGCAGATCCTGGAAGCTCATCCTCGTTTGGTACCAGAGGCGATTCAAGCCGCGCTAGCTTTTGCTGCTGAAGCGTTACGTGCCGATGTGGCTTATCCAATTGCTGAGGCAACATGAATTTTCTGGTCGACGAGGACGTAGACTGACAGATCGTCTGTTTCTTTCAACCTCAA
>Ga0180437_10006283_pt1 | contig 15892 bp, 14 predicted proteins | sample SS_ome_4_FD_132410 | JGI IMG/M metagenome (GOLD analysis project Ga0180437, IMG submission 132410) | Hypersaline lake sediment archaeal communities from the Salton Sea, California, USA - SS_3_D_1 metaG | ecosystem: Environmental > Aquatic > Non-marine Saline and Alkaline > Hypersaline >...
CCGCCTGTCCAGGCGCAGACCCAGAGCTTCCAGCTCGCGGACCCTCTGGAATACCTCCTCGACCAGCAGCCGCACCAGCTTCGGAGTGCACAGACCCTTTCCGGCAGCCAGGGTGTCCCGGTAGTGCTGCTCCGGGCTGTCCCCCTCTATCCGTCCCGGCACTACCGCGGCCAGCTGCTCGGCCATGACCGTACAGCCGCTTCGACCGAGCAGCTGTTTATCGATGAGCAGCACCCTGCAGCCCTCTTTTACCGCCCGGATAGCGGCGGTAAATCCGGCGGCTCCCGACCCGACGATGAGAACTTCGGTGCGAATCCGCTGCAGGCTGTTCATGCTCCTCACACCAGCTTGATCTTCCTCCGAACAACCCCCACAGCCAGGGCAATGCCGGCAAGGACAAGGCCCAGGCCGACAAAATGGGACCATAGGGCTTTCTCCCCGAGTATCAGCATCGACAGGATCAGGGCGCTGATCGAAAGAAATCCGGTGAATACCCCCGCGATGTTCACCTGGGCTTTGCTTACGCCGCTGAACCAGAGCAGGAAGGAAGTAAGGGGTACGACGGTCCCGTAGTACAGCAGCTCGACCCACTGCAGAGCTCCGAGCTGCCGGTAATTCACCTCCCGTACCTGGGTAAGTGTAAAAGGCAGAAGCATCAGGAAACCCAGAAAGCTTACCACGGCCGCGTTGGCCAGGACCGATATTCTTCCGGAAAGCATTTTCCGAATCACCGTGAAGAACGCTTCCCCCAGGACCGAGCCGAACAGCAGTATGCTGCCCAGAACCGGCCGCACGGCGGCTGTCCGGCCGTCGGTGACTCCGGAAAGGTTGATGAACAGGATGCCGAGAAAAGCCAGAATCACGGCGGCGATTTTGTTCCAGTGAGCTTTCTCCCTCAGGAAGGTGAAGGAGATCAGGCCGATCACAGCCGGGGTCGTGCTGAGGATGATGCCCGCTTCGATGCCCCCCGTGTATTCCAGCCCCTTCAGCGTGGCGATCCTGAAGAGAAACAGGCCGGTGAAGGCCTGGGCGGCCAACAGTCCCAGATCCCGCCATCCGATTCGGGGAAAGCGGCCCTCCCTTATCAGCAGCAGCAAAATGAAGATCAGCGAAGCCAATCCCAGAGTTGTTCCGCTGGCAAAGAAGATCGGGAAAGAGCGGATCACCAACTTGCCTACCACCACGTGGCTGCCGGTGATCATCATGGCCAAGGCCAGCTGCAGATAGGCAACTACGGGAGTAGAAGAGCTGTCTGCACGTGACTTGCTTGCCACGGGGACTCCTCTGTCGAAGCTTCGGCTTATTCAGCCCGCTACGCTCAGACCCAGCTTGAGTTCCTTTGCCTTCTGGAGGGCCAGACGGGCGATCGCCGTGTCCTGAACGCCGACACCGGTCAAATCGCACACGCTTATCTGCTCATCCTCCGTGCGGCCGGGCTTCGTACCTGCAATCAGCTCGCCCAGCTCCGACACGCCATCGCCCTCGTTGATCAAACCCCGTTCCACCGCATGGCGCAGCTCTCCCAGGCGCCGGCACTGGGAGAACAGATCGCAAACGAGCAGGTCCGCCCGTACAAATACTTCCGGGTGAAGCTCCTGCTTTTCCTCGGTGTCCGTGCCCATGGCCGTAATGTGCAGTCCGGGGTGCAGCCACTTCCCTTCCAGATACGGCTCTCGCGAAGGGGTAGTGGTTACCACCACCGAGCTGTTCCTCAGCACCTCCTCCACCGAAGCGGCTTTTTGAATCTCTACTCCAAGCTCCTCCGACATCTCCTCCACGTATCGATCCATCTCCTCCTCGTAGAGGCTGTAGATCAGCAGGCGCTCGAAATCCCGCACCAGCTTCAGGCCCCGGATCTGGTAGCGGGCCTGCGTTCCGGCCCCCACGACTCCGGCGCACTTCACGGTTTTCGGGGCCAGATACTTGGAGGCGATCGCTCCGGCCGCCCCGGTACGCACCTGGGTCAGGTACCCGTTGTCCAGAAGAACCGCCAGGGGGAATCCGGTTTCCGTGCTCACCAATACCATCAGACCGCTGGCATTGGGCAATCCCATCCGGAAGTTCTCGAAGAACCCCGAGGCAATCTTTACCGCCAGGCTGTCCAACCCCTCGATGTAGGCGGACTTCACATCCACCTCACCGCGCCGCTCGGGCACGGGCAGCATCATGATCGGAGGAACCGTGGCCTTTCCCCGGGAAAGGCTGACGAAGGCCTCTTCCACGGCGTCGATAACGTCAAAATCCAGCTTTACACAGGAACGAAGGTCCTGTTCCCTCAACACAAGAATTTCCACAGCATCACCTCAATTTTCTATCCCCGCCGGATGCGCCCGCTCACAACGTCGAGGTAGCGCGGCAGGTCGACGGTGGCACCGCTGAGGACAACCACCGTACAGCTGCCCGGCTCCCCGACCTTGTCCGCCAGGAGCGCTCCAATTCCCACGGCTCCCGCTCCCTCCAAAACCAGCCCGTGCTCTTCCAGAGCGTAGGCCATGCCTCTGGCAATCTCCTCCTCCGACACGGCGACGAACTGATCTGTCAGCTCCCCGACCATGGGCAGGGTGTAGCGATTGTCGAATCCGATCCCGCCGAGCAGGGAATCCGCAAGGGTATCCCGTTCCTCCACCACCACCGCCTTTCCCGCCTTCACGCTCTCCTGCATCGCCGGCGAGCGTTCTATGGATACGGCAACCACTCGAATCGACGGGTTGGCATGTTTCAGAGCCAGGGCAACACCGGACAGCAGCCCTCCGCCGGACAGGGGAATAAGAGCCGTATCGACCTGGGGCAGGTCCTCCATGATTTCCAGCCCGATGGTGGCCTGCCCGGCGATGATTTGAGGGTCGTCGAAGGGTTTGACCGGTACCAGAGGCCGGTCCTTCAGGAGCCGATGGTAGTGCTCCTCCGCCTCGTCCTGGCTCTTTCCTTCAACCACGACCTCCGCGCCGTAGGAGGCAATGGCCTTGGTCCTGTACGATGGGACATGCTCGGATACGCAAACCACCGCCTGTATCCCCGATTCGCCGGCCGCACAGGCCACGGCTTTGCCGTGATTGCCGGTGGAAAAGGTGATCACCCCGCCCCTGCGCTCCTCCTCGCCCAGGCTGAGGATCTTGTTGAAGGCGCCCCGCACCTTGAACGAACCGGTCTTCTGCAGGCACTCGAGCTTGAGAAACACGCCTCCTCCCCCTCGGGCGCTCAAAGCGGGCGAGTGGATCAACGGGGTTCTCAGGACCCTTCCCGAAATTCGCTGACGAGCTCGATAGACCTCGGAGAGAGGTATCTGAGTGTACGGCATCCGGCTACTTCACGAACAGCTTGTTTGGAAATTCGTACAGCGGCTCGTAGCCCTTCTCAGTCACCCGAATGGTGGCGTCAACCTCGAAACCGACCTTCTCCTCCCAGATCCCCGGAATTATATGGAAGGCCATGTTGGGTTTGAGTACCGTCTTGTCCCCGGGCCGAAGGCTCATGGTCTGCTCTCCCCAATCGGGCGGGTAGTTCAGGCCGATCGAGTAGCCTATGCGGGATTCCTTGACCACCTTGGTTCCCGAAATAGCCTGCCGCCATTTCGCCTCCACATCCTCGCAGGTGATCCCGGGCTTGACGATCTGCAATGTCTCGGCCAGCCCGCCGATGACCACATCGGCGACTTCCTTCATCAGAGGGGGGGGTGTTCCCAGGAACATGGTTCGGGCGATCGGAGCGTGGTAGTGCTTGTACACCCCCGTCAGCTCCAGGATGATCGGCTCATCCTTCCGGTACCTCTTGTCGGTCCAGGTCAGGTGAGGAGTGCTGGTGCCCTCTCCGGCCATCATCAGGGGCACGATCGCCGGGTAGTCGCCGCCGTATTCGTCGGTGCCTCTGTACTCCGCCGCGCCGATGGCTGCAGCGGCATCGCACTCCCGCACGCCCACATCGATGGTGTCGATGGCGGTCTGCATGACCTTGACGGCGATCCGGCCGGCGATCTTCATGAAGCGAATCTCCTCTTCACTCTTGATCTGCCGCACCATATTCACCAGCAGATTCCCGTCCTTGAATTTGGCGCTTCCAAGAGCCTTCTCCAACTCCACGTAGTTCCTGTGGGTGAAGTAGAACTGGTCCATCTCAAGGCCGATCGATTTGCGCTCCCAGCCTTTCTCTTTGATGATGTCCGCCACGAACATCATCGGGTGCTTGACCTTGGACTGCACGTAATCGTCGGCATAGGATCGGATGTTGTCGTGGCTCAAGAATGTCGTCAGCTTGGCCCCGTTGCCGTCCATGCCCCGGCCGACCCATATGGGTTCCTCCTGATCCAGGGAAACGATGAGCCCCTGGTGAACGTAAAAGGACCAACCGTCGTACCCGGTGAGGTAGTTCATGTTGGCCGGCTGCGAGACGAACAGTACATCGATACCTTCGTCCTTCATCCGCTGCTTGGTCTTTTCGATTCTCCGCTTATATTCCTTCACTGGAAAAACAGGCATGACGATAACCTCCTATCGTTTTTTATTATCCAGTCTCTTCTTGGTTCCCCCAAGAAAATGCATCACCATTGCGGCAGCCATGATCGAAGTGAGATTGGCCACATCGAGGGAAGGGGCAACTTCAACAAGGTCGAATCCCCGGGTCAACGGATGCTGAGCGATCATCCAGACGGCTTCCAGGGCCTGGTAGGAGCTCAATCCCCCCGGATTGGGCGCGCAGGTCCCGGGCGCCACGCCGAGATCGAGCCCGTCGATGTCGATGCTCAAGAAAATTGCCTCTGTGCCGTCGGAGGCCAGCTCCAGGGCTTGATTCACCACCTCTTCGATTCCCCGTTTGTGCACCTGCCTGGCCGGGATTACGGTGATTCCCTTATCCCTGCACCAGTCCATGTAGAAACGGGAGTTGAGCCACCCGTTGATACCCAGCTCGACCAGATTTCTGGGGCGAACCGCCCGCTCAGGCTCTTCGACCAGGCGTCTGAAGGGGGTTCCGCTGGATACCTCGCCATGGTGGGATATGCGCACATCCAGGTGCCCGTCGATCATGATCACCCCGATCCGTCCCTCCACGCTGTTGATCAGGGCCTTGGCATCCGGATAGGCAAGGGAATGATCACCCCCGATGGCCACGAGGGTCGTTCCGGTCCGGAAGATCTCGGTCATCACCTTCTCCACCCGCTCGTGGGTGCCCAGCACGTCTGTCTGCAGTACATCGATGTTGCCGAAATCCGTTACACTGAATCCCGTGGACAGATCCATATCGATTCCGGGTTCGTAGACATTGGAGAAGACCAGGGAGCTGCGCACGCTCTCCGGGCCGAAGCGGCATCCTCTACGCCCCATCACCGCGGTATCGAAGGGGATACCGATGATGCCCGCATCCACCCGCTTCGCTTCCCTCCAATCGACCATGATGTCCCTCATGCCAACGTCGTACTCGTCGGGCACCCAGTTGCTGGGCTTCGACACCTCGAGCAGGAGCTTCTCCACCTCGGATGAGAACTTCATTTCCTCTACCTCCCGCCACCTACCGCGCCAGCATCGTGTCGGGCAGGAACATGGCAATGTCCGGGAACAAAATCAGCAGGATGGTCGCCAGGATCAGGATGAATATGAACGGCGGCGTGTGCCTGATCACCTCCAGATAGGGCCTGCGGAAGATCAGCTGGGCCGTGAAGATGTCGCAGCCGAAGGGCGGGGTGGCCGAGCCGATGGCCGCCTGCAGGGTAACCAGAACGCCCAGAAACACCGAGTTGATCCCCGTGGCCACCACGTAGGGCTGAAATATGGGGCTCAGGATGTAAATGGCCACGATCGGGTCCACGAACATGCAGGCGATAAAGTAGGAGATGACCACGATCATGACGACCTTAAACTGCGAAGGATCGGTTCCGAACAGCAGGGGCATGAAGGCCTGGGGGATGCGCAGGAAGCTGATCAGCCAGGAGAAGGCCTGGCCGGCTCCCACCAGGACGAACACCACACCGGTGATGACCCCGGTGTCGAGGAAGGACTTGTAAATCTTCTTCCAGGTCAGACTTCGGTACACCAGCCCCTCCAGGAGCAGGGCATAGGCGACGGAGGCCGCCGCCGCTTCGGTAGGGCTGAAGATCCCCGTGTAGATTCCCCCTACGATGAGCAAGGGAAAGCCCATGACCAGGATGCCCTCTTTGACCGCGACGAACCTCTCCTTCCAGGTCGCCTTGGGGGCCAGACCCACCTTCTTGATCCGCGAATAGAAGTAGCAGTAGATCGAAAACATGAAGAACACGAGCAGGCCCGGACCGATGCCGGCAAGGAAAAGCTTGCCGATCGACGTGTTGGTGGCCACCCCGTACACGATGAAGCCGATGCTCGGGGGAATTAGGAAAGCGATGTCGCTGGAGTTGATGATCAACCCAAGAGTGAAGGGGCTATTGTAGCCCGCTTCCAGGAGCATGGGACGCATCGTCCCGCCGATAGCGGCCACGGTAGCCTGGGTGGAGCCGGAGACCGCCCCGAACAGGGTGCAGCTGGCATTGGTGGTGATCGGCAGCCCGCCGGGAATGTGGCCCACGAAGGACCTTACCATGTTGATCAACCTCCGGGCCGCTTTCCCCGATGTGATAATGCTGGCCGCCAGGATGAACATCGGCACGCAGACCAACGCCGGCGGCGTGAGACCGGTCAGCACCTGCTGCACCAGCACCGTCATCTTCAAGGTGGGCATATTTACGGAGATATTCGCGATCAGGGGACCCAGGATCGTAACCATAAAGGGGAATCCCAGCAGCAGCATGGCGACCATGCTGATCCACATAAAATTCATAGCCTCACCTCCCTATCCTTCTTCCTCGTACTCGCTCTGCTGTTCCGGAGACATCCAGACCTCCTTGCGCACGATGTTGCGGATAATCGTACGTATGTACTGAATGCCGGCCAGGAAAAAGCCGATCGGCACGATAATCAGGAAGGTCCAGTAGGGCAGCCTCAGCGCTTCGGTGGACTGAGCCAGGGATTTGCTCTCCAGCAGATAGGCCAGGGAGTAGCGGGCCATGAGGAACATCACCACCGCACTGATCGTCGAGATGGCAAAGATGAAGATCTTCTCCAGGCGGGGACCCATCAGGTCGAAGAAGGCCCCCATGCGGATGTGTCTGGCTTTTCTGACTGCGTAGCTCACCCCGACGAAGGTGGTGAAGATAACCAGGAACTCGGACACCTCCTCCACGAAGTAGATGCTCTTGAAGAACTCTCGGGCTACGACGTTGGCAATGAGCAGCCCGGCCAGCGCGGCAACGCCGAAACAGAGGCTTACCACCTCGAAGGTGTTCACCACGTTGCCTACAACCCGGTTGAAGCCGGCGAACACCTCTGCGACGGAGGTTCGTTTTTCTCCCTTCTCTTGCATAGAATCAACCTCATTTGAGAAAAGGCTCTGCGGCGCTTCTTTTGCGCCGCAGAGCGTTAGTTTCGTCTACTCGACTCCCACTGCGTCTTTGGCGTTTTCGATGTCCGCCAACAGGGTGTCGAGAACCTCTTGAGCTCCTTCACCGCCGATGTTCAGATACGTAGAATAGACCTTCTTGGCCTGCTCCTTGAAGGGCTTGATATCCTGAGCGGTGAACCTGTACACCTCGATTTCCGGACGGTCGGCCAGCATCGAGTCCAGGTCTCTCTTGTTCTTGGCATCGATCCACTCGGCAGAGGGGATGATCGCATCAGCCCAGAACTGGCGCATCTTGTCCTGCGTCTCCTTGGGCAGGGAGTCGAAGAACTGCATGTTCACAGTCGGGATTCCCACGAAGGGTTCGGACCAGATCTGAGTCAGGTAGTCCTGAACCTCGTAGAACTTCATGCTGTAGATGGCGAACAGGGGATTGACCTGACCGTCGATCAGGCCCATCTGCAGGCTGCTGTACACCTCGCCGTAGCTCATGGGAGTTGGACTGGCGCCGTAGGACTTGTAGTCTTCCACCAGGAGCTTTGAGCCCATCACCCGAACCTTGAACCCTCCGAAGTCATCGAGAGTGCGCTTGGGCGTCTTCGAGGTGACCCACTGCCACCCTTCATACACGATGCCCAGAGGCACGAGGCCGTTGTGCCGGAAATGCTCCTCCAGAACGCCCATGATTTCACCATTTTTGACTACCCATTCCAGGACTTCCGGCATCTTTTCCTGGGGCCACAGGTAGTTCAGGGCCAGGACCTGAGCCTGGGGAACAAAGGAGCTGATCCAACCGAAGTCGGAAAATACGTACTCCACTACACCGATCTGACACAGCTCGTTGATGTCCCGCGTGTCGCCGAGGGTCCCGTAGGGGTAGACCGTGATGTCGATCTGACCGTCGGACCACTCCCTCATCTCGTCGGCGAAATTTTCAGCCCAGACGGTCATGAAATCGCCCTCGATCTCCTCGGAGGCGAACTTCGGCTCGATTTTTTCAACTTCGCCCTCGGCTGCTTTACCTTTCTGGCCGCCTGCGAACACACCCGCGCTCGCCAGCAGAAAAACCAGAACCACTGCTACTGCAAGTAGCTTCTTACCATTCATCATGGCACCTCCTATAAAATTTTTTTCCATATAGATGCTTCAAGATTCCTCCGCCCGCGCATCACCTCCTTTTTTTTCGAAGAAATTCATCGCTCCGCGGACGTGCATCTCCACCCCCAAGGGTAGTACATCCTCGTCGATGTCGAACCGGGGGTTGTGATGGGGGTAGCAGCTGCCCTTTGCCTCATTTCCCGTTCCCAGGAAGTACAACACGCTGGGCACCTGCGCTGCGAAATCCGAAAAATCCTCTCCCGCCGTGCAGGAGTAGGAAACCAGCGAACCGCTTTCCCCACCCCTTTTACCCAGCACCTCCACGGCGGTGCGCCTGGCCAGGGCGGTCATTCCGGGGTGGTTGACCACCGCACGATTCTCGCAGTGCATCTCCAAATCGCAGTGAACGCGATGGGCCGCCCCTACCGCCTCCACGATCCGCTTGAGCCTGCCTTCCGGGTCTTCCTCGCTTCCCTCCCCGCCTTCGTACAGATAGCGCATCGAGCCTTCCAGGGTCACATGATCGGGAACGATATTGGACTTGGTTCCTCCCTGGATCTTCCCGAACATGATGATCGTCGGCTTCATCAGGCTGATCTCCCGGGTCTGGATGGTCTGAACTGCCTGCACGATGGCTGAAGCCGCGATGATGGGGTCCACGGCCTGCTCGGGGAACCCGGTGTGCCCTCCTCTTCCCTTGACCACGATCCTGAATACGTCCAGGGTGGCCGTTACCGGGCCCGAGTCCGTACCGATCTGTCCGCTCGAAAGGGGTGTCCAGATGTGCAGGGCCATGGCCGCATCCACCTTGGGGTCGGCCAGCACACCGTCGGCGATCATGGCCTCCGCTCCCGGCGGCTCGGCGGTTGTTTCCTCGTTAGGCTGGAAAACCAGCTTGATCGTTCCGGGAATTTGATCCCGCTGCTCCGCGAGTACTTTGGCCGCCACCAGCAGCATGGCGGTGTGTGCGTCGTGGCCGCAGGCGTGCATCACCCCCTCGTTTACAGACCGGTAGGGAACGTCGTTTTCCTCCTGCACGGGCAGTGCATCCATATCCGCCCGCAGCAGCAGAACAGGCCCTGCTCCCCTGCCCTCCAGGAGCGCGACAACTCCTGTTCCGGCCAGCCGCTTCACGGGCAATCCCAGCTCGCGCAGGTATTCCTCCACAACCCCGGAAGTCCTGTGCTCCTGGAATCCCAGCTCCGGGTGTTTGTGGAAGTCTCTTCTGAGATCGATGAGCTCGTCCCGCAGGCTGGCAATCCGTTCTTCAAAATCCATGGTCAGCCTCTCGCATCCCTGGGTTTGATCCACCCTTTCTGTATCAGGGTCTCGGCAATCTGAACCGCATTCAATGCAGCTCCTTTTCGAATGTTGTTCGATACGATCCAGAGGCTTAATCCGTATTCCACTGTGTGATCTTCTCGAATCCTGCCGACGAAGGTGGCGTCTTCCTGGTCGGTCATGATCGGCATCGGATACTTGAGCCGACCCGGATCATCGAGAAGGATCACCCCGGGGCTTTTCATCAGGATCTTCCGGGCCTGCTCGGCCCCAAGCGGCTTCTGCGTTTCGATATTCACCGACTCGGAATGCCCGTAGAACACGGGAACCCGCACGCAGGTGGCGTTTACCCGGATCGATTCGTCCCCCAAAATTTTTTTGGTCTCGTTGACCATCTTGTACTCTTCCTTGGTGTAGCCCCCCTCCTGGAACACGTCGATATGGGGAATCACGTTGAAGGCGATCTGGTACTGGAAACCGCGGGACTCTACCGGTGCTTTGGCTTTCAGAAACTCGATGGATTCCTCCTCCAGGGCGATGCTTCCCCTCTTGCCGGCGCCGGTGGTAGCCTGATAGGTGGATACCACGACGCGCCTGATTTTTGCAGCTTCGTGCAGGGGCTTGAGCGCTACCACCATCTGGATTGTGGAACAGTTGGGATTGGCGATAATCCCCCGGTGCCACTGCAGATCGTGGGGATTCACCTCGGGCACCACCAGGGGACACCCCGGATCCATTCGCCAGGCCGAAGAATTGTCGACCACCACCGCTCCCTGGCCGACGGCCAGGGGAGCCAGTTCCTGGCTGGCCGTTCCGCCCGCGGAGAAGATGGCGATGTCGATACCCTTGAAGTTCTCTTCCAGGGCAGCCATAGTTTTCAGGGTATGTCCCCGAAACTCCAGGGGGGTACCTGCCTTTTCGGGCAGATCCAGAGGCCGCAGCTCCCGCACCGGAAACTTCCGTCTCTCCAGGGTGCGGATCATCTCCGAGCCCACCATCCCAAGAGCTCCTACAACCGCGACATTCCAGCTTTTAGCAACCATCGGCTTTCACTCCCCTGACGGATTATTTTCGATTTCCCGCACGGAATCGGAGAATATCTCGATCGCCTTGCACAGCAGAGCTTCGCTGATGACCAGGGGAGGCAGAAAACGGGCCACGTTCCCGTAGTGTCCGCCCACCTCGATCATGACACCCCTCTGATGGCAGAGAGTTCTCATCCGCTTGGCCAGTACGGGAGCAGGTTTCTTTGTTTCCTTTTCGGAAACGAACTCCACGCCCAGCATCAAACCCTTTCCGCGGGCCTCCCCGATGATCCCGGAATCCTTTTCCAATCCCTTGAGCAGCTCCAGAGCCCTCCGGCCCAGCTGCTCGGTGCGTTCGAGCAGACCGGAGTCCAGCATGAAGCGCAAGGCCCCAGCTCCCGCCGCGTATGCGATCATGTTGCCCCGGAAGGTCCCGATCGTTTTTGCCGTGGGCCAGGTGTCCAGGCTCTCGCGATAGGCGATCGCCGAGATGGGAAACCCCAATCCCCCCAGAGCCTTGCTCAAGGTAACGACATCGGGAACGGTCCCGGTGTGTTCGAAGGCGAACATCTTCCCGGTTCGCCCGAGGCCGCATTGGATCTCATCGCAGATCAGCAGCACCTCGTGACGATCGCAGATCTCCCGAACATTCGGCAGAAAGCGTTCGGGAGGCACGATCGAGCCCCCCTCTCCCTGGATCGGTTCCACGATAACCGCCGCCGGCTTCGTGACTCCCGAATGGGGATCGGCCAGCATGCGGTCGAGGTACTGGGTGCACTCCATGGAACAATCCTCCGGCCGCCTTCCGAAGGCGCAGCGATAGCAGTAGCCGTAGGGAGCGTAATGCACTTCGGGTACCAGGGGCAGCAGCCCCTCCTTGTGGGAAGCGGCGGTGGTGAGAGCCAGGGCGCCGGCGGTCATGCCGTGGTAGCCTCCCTCGAATGCGATGAAGGGGATCCTTCCGGTATTGTATTTCGCCAGCTTCATCGCCTGCTCTACTGCGTCGGATCCGGTGGGCCCGCCGAAGAACATCCGGGTCAACTCTTTCGGCAGGGCGCGGACCAGGATCTCCTCCATCTCCTTCCTGGCCGGGGTGGGGATGTCGAGGGCGTGAGTCACCTGATCGATCTGTTCGTGGGCCGCTTTCAGCACGTCCGGGTGGGCGTGTCCCACGGCCATCACCCCGGCGCCGCCGAAGCAGTCGATGTACACGTTGCCGTCCATATCCTCCACCGTTGCTCCCTTGGCGCGCCGTACCGCCATCGGCATCCCCTTGGCGTAGGAAATCGCAGAGCTTTCATGAGCTGCCTGGTAGGCGAGAAGTTCCTTCGACTTCGGCCCCGGCGGCGTGATGCGGATCTTCGGCGCTCCGGGAAGAGAGAGGTCATCGAAGTTGATGGTGATTGGACTCATCTGCTTCCTCCGTTTGCCTCCGGCACCGGCACAACCAGGTCGGCGGCTCCTGCCGGGGATATTCGCGCGTCGCCTCCGTATCGCTCCATTATTTCCAGCAGAACAGAGGCGATCTTGACCTTCTGCCGGATAAAATCGGCATGGAACTCCTCGGACACCCACGGCTTGTATATGGCGGCCTCCGAAGTGCCCGGTTCTATCTTGAAATAGCAGGGGGAGGCAACACGACAGATCTCCGGTGCTTCGTAGATGCGGTAGGTTCCCCCAAAAGAATCGACAACGATAAGATAGATATCCAGGGGGATTTCAATGGCCTTTCTCATCCCGGCGATCATGGACAGACTGATGTCTGACAGGGGATTCAGTGAATCAGCCCCGAACGACTCGATCAGTCTTGCCCCTGCGGCGTTGCAGCAGCCGCCGAACACGGAGAACTTGAATACCGTGTTCTGCGGAATCAGCCCTCCCGCACGCATCTTGCTCACCAGATCCAGAACACCCTCGTCGTAAACGAGGAATCCCCGAAAACCCGCTTCGATGTTACGCAACATGTCGGCGATCCAATAGGAGAGGTAGTCCGAACCGCGGAGCCGATAGCCCTGCATCATTCCCTCCGGGCTGCACCCCTCCTTGCTTCCGGCATCCCAGGCCTTGCGCGGACCAACCGCCATAACAACCTCGATTCGCTGCTCCGCGGCCATTGCGGCCATGTCACGAAGCTCAAATTTGTCGCAGAATGTCGATCCGCCCACGGTGGCGATTACCCGGTGCACCGGAACCCCTCGTTTCCGGGATTCCTCGATCATCGCCTCCAAAGTCGAGGCCCGTTCGATCCCCGCGATTTCTATGCGGAAGTTGGAGCCGTCGGGAAACGTTTTCTCCGAGCTGGGTAGATCGTGGAGATCCCGGCCGGGAACTCCCTGTTTTTCCATGAACCCGCGCACCTCTTCCAGGGTCATACCGTCTGCTCCGCCTCCATATTTTGGGTGGCTGTTTTTTCTACAGCCGTACAGCCCATTTCACGGGAAATCTCGGCGGTGATTTTCAGCATGGGTTCCGCCAACTGGTTGATCCTCGCTCTGGTAAAACGGATCGAGGGTCCGGAGATGCTCAAGGCGGCAATAATCCGGTTGCGATAATCGTAGATCGGTGTGGCGATACAGTGGAGATTGACGTCCAGTTCCTTCAGATCCAGGGCGTAGCCTCTTCGGCGCACCTCGCGAATTTCCTTCTCGAGTCCCTCTTTCGTGACGATCGTATTTTTTGTGTAGGGACGAAGCTCCACCGAGGCGAAAAAAACCTCCAAATCCGCCTCTGAAAATCCGCTCAGCAACACCTTGCCCAAGGCCGTGCAGTAGAGGGGATCGACTTCGCCGATCTGATGATCCAGACGGAGGTACTGCTTGGCTTCCACTTTGTCGAGGTAAATGACGCTGTCCGCGTACAGGACGCCGAGGTTCACGGTTTCATCGGACATCTCGGAAAGCTGGTGCATGAAGGGCCTGGTTATCTCATCCAGCTTGCGGGTATGCGGCACAGTGCTCCCCATCTTGAAGATCTTGTAGGACAGGCGTATCTTTCCGTCTTCCAGCCTCTCCACATAACCCAGTCGTTCCAGGGTTGCCACCAGCCGATGTACGTTGCCCCTGGTGAGGTCTACTGCCTGGACGATTTCAGGGATTCGTACAGGCTGCCGGCTTGCAATGTGTTCGAGTACGGAAAAACACTTTTCGATTGTTCGGACGGGGGTATAGGAATTTGTTTTACTATGTGAACGACTGTCATCATAGTGAAACATAAATCATTATTGTTCGATTTATGACTGCTGTCAAGTCGTACTTCAGGGATTTGAGGTTTTTTTTTAGGAATTTTAGCTACTTTTCAAACAGCTGCTGAGGAAACTCGATTAACTTCTCGCAACCGTTTTCCGTAACCAGAAAAGGCTCGCTGCACTCGAAACCGTATTTATCCAGCCAGATTCCCGGCATAAAATGGATGGTCATGCCGGGCTTCAGGATCGTCTTGTCGCCGGGCCGCAGGCTTACGGTGCGCTCCCCCCAATCGGGTACATAATTGAGTCCAAATGAGTAGCCCACCCGGGAAGGTTTTTCCACACCGGTACCCTTGAGCGACTGTCTCCAACGGGCTTCCACCTCTTCAGCTGTGACACCCGGCTTGATGTACTCGAGGGTTTGGTTCAAGCCCCGAACCACCACATCGGCGATCTTCCTCAGATCGGCGGGGGACTTGCCGAGGAAGACCGTTCGGGAAAGGGGGGCGTGGTATCGGCGGCGGCAACCGGCCAGCTCCAGCAAGATCACATCGCCTTTCTGATACCGCCGATCCGGATCGAAGGTAAGATGGGCCGTGGAGGTTCGCTCCGCACTGGGCATGATCGGGAAAATCGCCGGGGAATCTCCCCCGTATTCCTCGGTGCCGGCGATCTGGGCCTCGACCACCTTGGCCGCCGCCTCCTTTTCCCATACACCCTCGGCGATGGTTTCAACGGCGATCTTCATGACCCGCTCGCATATGCGGGCCGCCTCCCGGATACAGGCGATCTCTGCAGGCGATTTGAGCGTTTTTACCCAGTTCACGTAATTGGTGGCATCTGCGAAGGTCGCCGCGGGCATCTCCTTCTGCAACTCCTGGAAGCAGCGGGCACTGAACCAGTAGTTGTCCATTTCCAAACCGACGCGTTTCTTGTCCCAGCTGCGCTCTCTGAAAAGTTCGGAAACGAAACTCATGGTGTGCATGTACCTGGACTGCACGTACTCATCCTTGTAGCCTTTTATGTTTTCCTCGCTCAGCCAGGTAGTCAGGCGGGCTCCATTGCTGTCCTGCTCCCTCCCGTACCAAACGGGTTCCTCGGCATCCAGGCTCACGAGCACACCTTGATGTACGTAGAAAGACCAGCCGTCATATCCGGTCAGATAGTTGATGTTGGCGGTGTCGGCCACCAGCATGACCTCCATCCCCGCTGCATCCATCCTCTCCTTTACCATCCTGAGGCGCGCTCTATACTCATCAACATCGAATAAAAGGTTACTCATCGCGACCGCTCCTTGCCTGAAGATCCATTGCCAGTATAAGGGAAGGCCCGCAATACTGCAAATCTTGCCTTTTTGAGCCGAAAAAAAAATCAAGGAGGCCTATTGACAAGGTCGTACTCCCGTGATATGCATTTCAGACCAACATTTGGATCAATAGAGGCGCGGGTCTCAAGAGTAGCACAGTAGAGGAAACAGGGTTCCGTCGAAGCTGTGGACGAAAGGGATGATCCGCCGAAAGCTCTGGACTCCCTGTATCGAGAGCTTGGTCACCTGGGCTAAATCCCAGGGACTGTCACCGGGTGGTGGAGCGCTATTGGTTTCCTGCCTTTGGAAGCAGATCAGCGAAACCTCCTCCATGTATTTTCAGATCCAACAGAGCGATATGGAGGTGTGCAAATGGAAAAGATCGACGTAGCCATCCTGGGCGCAACGGGCACGGTCGGGCAGAAGTTCATCCTGCTTCTGCAGAACCATCCTTACTTCGAGGTGAAGGAACTCGTTGCCTCGGAGCGATCCGCCGGGAAGTCCTACGCCGACGCGTGCAGTTGGAAACAGGACATCCCGATCCCGACAGAGGTGGCGGGATTGCAGGTGAAGGGTATCGAGGAGCAGCTGCGCAGCCGC
>Ga0180437_10006285_pt1 | contig 15887 bp, 11 predicted proteins | sample SS_ome_4_FD_132410 | JGI IMG/M metagenome (GOLD analysis project Ga0180437, IMG submission 132410) | Hypersaline lake sediment archaeal communities from the Salton Sea, California, USA - SS_3_D_1 metaG | ecosystem: Environmental > Aquatic > Non-marine Saline and Alkaline > Hypersaline >...
CAGGAATCACATTTCTTATTGTGCCACCCCCTATATCTTGTAATCTGTCGTTGAACTCGCCTAGATATGGGGGTAGGCAAATTCAGATTTGTACTTATACAAGTTCAGGACGGACTTCCTGATTATACTCCGATACCCTCTGAACCTATTCTAGCATAGCTCCTGTCAGCAGTCAACTGCCAGCGACGGATTGAAAAGCCCCCTCCGCTTCAAGCAGAAGGGGCTTTGACTCCGCGCTATTCCGTCTGCCCCAGGTCCATGAACTTGGCCACCTTGGCGGGCCTGCCCCGCCAGGTCTCTTTCTCCTCCGGCGTCGGGAAGCGGGTCAGCACGGTGGCCTCGTCGTGCAGGAGCACCTGGTCGCCCGTGGCCAGTTCGCCCATGTCCTTGCAGGGCGGCACTTTGTCCGGCAGACTGAAGACGCCAACCTGCTCCCCCTCCCGGTTGTAGCGCCTGTCCACATAGGCCAACCCCAAGAGGTAGCCCTGGCTGTCAATGGCGCAAGAGGTCACCACACCGATGTACCTGCCCCTCTTGTTGACCACCGGGTCGCCGGTCTTGGGCACCCGCACCCCCTTCTCGTTCATGCGGAAGCGGACCACCTCTTTGCCGGTGTCGTATCCCTTGTCCATCAACGCCCGGCGGCCGATGAAGAAGGGCTTGTGCAGCTTGACATAGCCGCTAAAGCCGGCCTCGATGGGGTTGATGCCAAAGGGGCCCGCCAACTCGTGGCCGTACAAGGGCAGCCCCGCCTCGGTGCGGGTCGAGTCCCGGCAGGCCAGCCCGGTCGGCTGCAGGCCGAAGGGCTCCCCCTTCTCCAGCAACAGGTTCCAGAAGGCGGCGGCCCGGTCGGGATGGACAAAGAGCTCGTAGCCGACTTCTTCGCCACAGTAGCCGGTGCGGGCGATCACCAGGTCAAATCCTTGTCCTGAGCCTGTCGAAGGACCGGCTAACTCGGTCTCGATCAGGTCGGTTCGGCGGACCCGGGCCAGGGCGTCCTTCACCTTCTGGTCGTCGGCCAGGCTCTGCAGGATGGCCAGCGACTGGGGCCCTTGCAGCGCCAGGTCAACGCGCTGCCGCTCGCCAGAGGAGGGGTCCTTGAGATTCCGCAGGATGGCTTGGCCCAGCACCCGCTTGTCGGGGTGCTCGCGGTCAATGAGCACCCCTCCCTCGTTGACGGCATTCAGCCAGTCCCAGTCCTTGTCGGCGTTGGCGGCGTTGACCACCATCAGGAAGAGGTCCTTCCGGCGGCAGTAGAGCCAGATGTCATCAATCACGTTGGCGTCGGGGTCCAGCAAATAGGAGTAGAACGACTGGCCACCGTCCAGCCAGCGGACATAGTTGGAACAGACCACGTCCAGGAAATCGGCGGCGTACTCGCCAGCGACCTCGAAAACGCCCATGTGGGACACGTCGAAAAGGCCGGCCGCCTGCCGCACCGCCCGATGCTCGTCGCTGACGCCGCTATACCAGACCGGCATCTCCCAACCGGCGAAGGGGATGATCTTTTTGGTCAGCTTTTTGTGCTCTTCATAGAGAGAGGTGCGCTGGAGGGATGCATCCTCGGGCTCCTCCCAATGCCACTCCTCTTTTGATACCCTGGGGCGCACACTCTCCAGGTTCTTCTGGCCCACAAAGTAGGGCTTGGCCAGGCTGAAGAGTTCCTGGTGGCCAGCCTGGAAGAGAGCAAGGCCATCGGGCATCGGCTCACCGGGCTTGAAAAGCGGCGCGACCCCCTTGAGGCTGTCGCGGAACTGGAGCCCTTCCGCCTTGAGGGCCTCGTCCACTTCGGCGTCCATCAAGAGATCATCCACCGTGACCGGCCCCTGGACCTTGCGGTAGAGGTCGTCCTCGTCGAATATCACGTAACCGTCGGACAGGTTGCGAAACCAGGTCTTGACCCGCTCGGTCTGAGTGGGGCTGGTGACCATGATGTAGCGGTCCCGGTTCCACTGGTCGGGCTCCAGCCGCAGGACGTGGACGTCGTCCATGAGCTGGCCGCTCTTGTCCAGCAGCAGGGTCCGCCTGCTCTGGCCAGGCTTGAGGTCGGCGATGTTGCTGGTACCCACCTCTTGCAGGAAGGGCAGCGCCCGCCAGCCGCTGATGGCCAGCACCCCTGGCTCGTCCCGGGGCTCCTCACAGGGAAAGCAGTAGTGAGGATACCCGCTGCCGCAGGAGGCGGTTTCGGCCTCCGTCTCGGCCGCCAGCGCCGCCACCTCGCACCGGACCTCCTCCAGGATGGCCATGTCAATCTTGCCGCGCGGTAGTTCGCCGGTCAGACCCGTGTAGCTGTAAGGTTGGATGTTCTTGAGGACGCGGGCGATCAGTTCAGCCAGCTTTTCCATTTCGGCCTGGCCCATCCCTCGCTGGCTGATCCAGGGTGTGCCCAGGCGGATGCCCATGCCCAGGGCGGTCATCTCGTCGCCGGGGATGGTGTTTTTGTTGGCCACCAGCCCGCACAGATCCAGGATGCGGACGGCCGGCTCGCCCCGCAGGGGCAGTCCGCTCTCCGACTTGATCCCGTTCAGGTCAATCATCAACAAGTGGGTGTCCGTTCCGCCGTAGGCCAGCCTGATCCCTTGCTTCTGCAACCCCTCAGCCAGATAGCGGGCATTGTCCACAATCCGCTTCTGGAGCTCCTTGAAGCAATCGGTCTGGGCAATCTGGAAGGCCACGGCCATGGCCGCGAACTTGTTGGTGTGGGGGCCACCCTGCTCGCCAGGGAAAACAGCCGCGTCTATGAGAGCGGCCTTGTCCTCGTCGGTGGTCATGATCACCGCCCCCCGGGGGCCGCAGATGGTCTTGTGCGTGGTCAAGGTCGTGACGTCAACAATGCCCACCGGGTTAGGATAAACTCCGGCGACGGCCAGACCTGCAGTGTGGGCGATGTCGGCCATGAGCAGGGCACCGCAGGCGTCAGCGATCTCCCTGAACTTGACCCAGTCGGGGGCCCAGGGGTAGGAGGTGTAGCCAGCGACGATGATTTTGGGCCTGTACTCCAGAGCCAACTCCATGATCTGGCCATAGTCCAGCCGCCCGGTGGATTTGCTGACCCCATAGGATACGACGTGGTACTTCTGACCTGAGATATTGAACTCGCTGCCGTGGGTCAGGTGGCCGCCCTGATAGAGGTCCATGCCCATCAGCGTGTCGCCAGCTTCCATGAGGGCATTGTAGACGGCCAGGTTGGCTGCCGCGCCGGAGAGGGGCTGGACGTTGACAAAGATCTGGTCGGCGCTGGCCCGTTCGTTGGCAAAGCACTGGGCACAACGGCGCTGGGCCAGGGTCTCCACAAAATGCACATAGTCCACGCCCTTGTAAAAGCGCCGGTCGGCGTAGCGCCGGTAGTAGGCCAACTGATGGCTGAAATCCAGCAGCATCTTTTCCTCGTCGCGGGTCATCCGCAAGGGAGGGTAGCCCTCAGCGTAGACGTTGTTAAAGACCGAGCCCAGCGCCTGGCGGACGGCCTTGGGAGCGATGCTTTCCGAGGGAATAAAGACGAACTTCCTGGCCTGTCTCTCTTCCTCGAGGGAAATGATCTGGCTGACATCCGGGTCTATGTCGGCCAGATCCACCCCAAAGCAATAGCCTGCGTAATCCCGATTTTCCATGTCCTGCTCCTTTCGATAAATAACTTCGGGGAAAAAGCGGAGACTCAGCAAACCACGAATTGGGCTTGTAGTGGCGACTTTAGTCGCACGTATGCCAGGACGACTGAAGTCGTCACTACGAAACCGTGATCTGCTGACTCCCTAACGGGGCAAGCAAAAAACGGACACCCTCATCGTGTCCGTTTCTCTGTCTCTGGAACCTGAGAGTTTACCCCCGCTTTCTCCTCAAGACGGGGCTTGCCCCTTCGGTGCGGCCCGTTACAGCAGGCCGGCTCTTCAGAGTGCTGTCGGCGCAGCGGTCCTTTTGCCTGAGAGATTAACTGCCGGGTGGACGGCCTTCGGCAGATTGCCCCTTCGGCGACCCCCTGTACCGCGATAGTGGTGGACGGTTCTCTCCCGCCGCGCGTCAGCCAGCGCGGTCCTGTGTTGACACTCCGGTAAAGTCTAACACAGTTACAGGGGTTTGTCAAACGCTCACAAGGACCCTACAGCGGTCTTGACTTTTGGGCGATGCTGTGTTATATGTATAGCCGGGCAGCAAAACCGACCTGCTGCCAACCCAAAAACGGCGGTAAAGGAGAAAGAGATGCGCAAGCTATGGAAGGCACTGGCCACAGTCATCATCGTACTTCTGGTCGTCCTCTTGCTCGTCGTCAGCGGAGGCTATGTGTTTGTCAGACAGAGTTTTCCCAAGACGGATGGGACTATCCAGGTCGCAGGCTTGAAATCAAAAGTGGAAGTCTATCGAGACCGATATGGCATCCCGCACCTCTACGCTGAGAACCTGGAAGATCTCTTCTTTGCTCAGGGCTACGTCCACGCTCAAGACCGCCTCTGGCAGATGGAATTCAACCGGCGTATCGGCAACGGCACCCTGTCTGAGGTGCTGGGCGAGGCCACCTTGAGCACCGACCGTTTTCTGCGCACCATCGGCACGCGCCGGGCGGCCGAGGCCGATTGGGCCGTCCTCGACGAGGAGACGCGCCTGGTCCTGGAATCCTACGCGGCGGGCGTCAACGCCTTCATCGAGAGCCACGCGGGCAAGCTGCCTTTAGAGTTCACCATCCTGGGCCTCAAACCGGCCCCCTGGACCCCTGTTGACAGCCTGGCCTGGGGCAAGATGATGGCCTGGGACCTGGGCAGCAACTGGGAGACAGAGCTCCTGCGCGCCGAGTTGGTGGACAAGCTGGGTCAGGAAAAGGTGCAAGAACTGTTGCCCCCCTACCCCGACCAAGGCCCTTTCATCATCCCTCCCGAAGTCAAGAGCTATGCCGGGCTGGGCGCTGGCCTCCTGGACGAATACGCCCGGGTTGAAGCGCTCCTCGATTGGGGTGGCCAGGGGGTGGGCAGCAACAACTGGGTGGTGGACGGCACCAAAACCACTACCGGCATGCCCCTCCTGGCCAACGACCCTCATCTGGGGCTGGGCCTGCCCTCCATCTGGTACGAGATGGGGCTGCACGGTGGTGGCCTCGACGTAGTGGGGGCCTCCTTCCCCGGTGTGCCGTACGTCATCATCGGCCACAACCGGCATATCGCCTGGGGGGTGACCAACGTAGGGCCCGACGTGCAGGACCTTTACATCGAGAAAATCAACCCTGCCAACCCCCACCAGTACGAGATTCAGGGCCAGTGGCAGGACATGGAGGTAGTGCAGGAGGAGATCAAGGTCAAGGGACAGGATGAGCCCATCCACCTGGAAGTGCGCCTCACCCGCCACGGCCCCCTCATCAACGACGTGGTGGAAAGCCTGAAGGATTCGCCCCAGGTCCTGGCCTTCCGCTGGACGGCTTTGGAAGGGGGGCGGCTGCTTCAGAGTGTCCACATGTTGAACCAGGCCAGCAATTGGGAAGAGTTCCGAGAGGCCCTGAGGCATTGGGTCGTACCCTCGCAGAACTTTGTCTACGCCGACGTGGAGGGCAACATCGGCTATCAGACGCCGGGCGATATCCCTATCCGCGCCAACGGGCAGGGGCTGGTGCCTGTGCCCGGCTGGACGGGGGAATACGAGTGGACAGGCTATATCCCCTTCGACGAGCTTCCTTCTGCTTACAATCCCCCCAGCCACTTTATCGCCACGGCCAACAACAAGGTGGTGCCCGACGACTACCCCTATTTCATCTCCTACGAGTGGTCGGCTCCCTACCGCGCCCAGTGCATCGTCCAACTGCTGACAGCCAAAGACAAACTGTCCGTCCAGGACTTGAGCCAGATTCAGGCCGACACCTATTCCATCCCCGGAGAGAAGCTGGTGCCCTACCTGCTGGCTCTGGAGCCGCAGGGAAAGCTGGAAGAGCAGGCCATGGAACAGCTCAGGGCCTGGGATTTCCGCAACGAGATTGAGAGCCCTGGGGCAGCCATCTTTCAGGTTTTTTACCTCCAGTTGGTAGAGAACACCTTCGCTGATGAGTTGGGCGAGGGACTCTTTGAGGAGTACCTTGGTCGCGGTGAATTCCACCACATGGCCCTGGAGCGGCTGATAGAGCAGCCGGACAGCCCCTGGTTCGACGATGTGCGCACCTCGGAGGTGGAGGGGCGGGACGAGACAGTGCAGCGCTCATTCCAAGGAGCCATCGCTTATCTGACCGACCGTTTCGGCGACGCGCCCTCCCGATGGACCTGGGGGCGGTTGCACACCATGACCTTTGTGCACAATCCCCTGGGGCAATCTGGCATTGGGCCCCTGGAGATGCTCTTCAACCGCGGGCCTATCCCGGCCCGGGGCTCTGGCTACACCGTTGACGCCGCCTCTTTCGACGAGACCGAGCCCTTTGCCATGAACCACGGCGTTTCCTACCGCCAGATCATTGACCTCGGCAACTGGGGTAACTCGCTTTTCATCCACACCACAGGCCAGTCGGGACACCCTCTGCACAAGCACTATGCCGACATGATCGCCCCCTGGCAAGCCGTGGAGTATCACCCCATGCACTTTGACAAGGCGAGCATTGAGGCGGATAAGGAAGGGGTGCTGGTCCTGACTCCCTGACCTCATAAGAGCAAGCTGAACCGCTGAGGGGCAGGGCCCACCAATCAGTAGAATACGGTCCGAAAAGCCAAGACGCCCCTGAAATGAATCCAGAGGCGTCGGGGAGCAGGTGAAACGGCTATGGTCAAGGAGTGTGTTCCTGAGTCAGTCGCTCCATCACCCACATACGGATCAGCGTCTGATAGCCGATACCTTTACGCTGGGCGACAGCTTTCAATTCTTCAATCGCATCGGCATCCAGGCGGAGTGAGATCTGCTTTTTAGGCGGTCGGGCGTCTACGAACGTCACGTCCACCGGCTCGGTATCGTCCAGATACTCAGTGGAATCCTGGGTGGCCCAGAACTCGGCTTCTTCCTGTTCACTGACAAACTGTGGTAATTTCGACATCTTGCACCTCACTTGCGTTGGTAGAAACGGCGTTCAGAATCGTTCATGTCACGCGCGGAAATGACCTTGACTCGGCGGCCTTCCCAAACGAAGACAATGAACAGATAGCGGCCCGCTTCAGATCGCCCGTACAGCAAGTACTTACCGGACTCGGCCCGACGCACCTTGTAAGGCAGATTGAAGAAGGCTTCTTCGGCCTCTTCCGGCTCAACGCCATGTTTTTCAGCCAGTTTCTCTACTACCCAGTCGAGCCAGATAAAGCCCTCGATACGCCGTTCCATGCGTTTTCTCCATGGCGGTGAATGTTAGATGCATATACATTGTATCTCTATTCGGCTACATTGTCAAATTGCTGCACACTGCCCTCAGGCCTAATGCTGCCTGTCCCATGAAACAAAAACAGGAGAATGCTATGCCCAATAAAAAGCAAACTCTCAAAGCGGCTGAGGCTGCTGCCCGCCGCTTGAACGCCTGGATGCGACAAGTCAAAAGCGACGAGGTCGCCCGGGCCGAGGCGCTGCCCCTGCGTCGCGACATGGTGACCCTGCTCACCTACGTGCGCGACAATCGAGTCACCGGCACGCAAAGCACCGGCAACCTGCCTCTCAAAGCTGTACGTGAGGTGACCGCTCGCTTTGTGCATCCGCCCCAACTGTCCCAAACCATTGGAGACCAAACCTTCCAGATTCGAAGCGAAGACGACGTCTGGCCCCTCTACTTCTTGCATACCCTGGCATACGTTGGGGGGTTGCTGGAGGGAGGCCCGTCCCGGCGTTGGCGACTCACGCCAGACGGCGAAAAATTCCTGACCGCCAGCCCCCCGATCCAGGTGTGGATACTGCTTGCCTTCTGGTGGGAACGGGTCAACTGGCTGATCGCCTTCCCCTTCGCTGGCATAGGCGAAAGCCTGCCGCCCCGCTTCACAGAGATCACCCTGGCACACCTGCTGTCCTTGCCGGCCAATACACACATTCCTTTTGAACCGTTCGCCGACAGGCTGATCCAAGAGACCGGGCTGAAATGGACAGCGCCGGACATGACCCATGCCCGGATGTTACTGCATAGTGCCGTCCAGCGCATGGTGATCGGTATCCTGGCCAGTTTCGAGATAGTGGAAACAGAGTATCAGGACAAGCCACTGGGCAGCGGCACAATCCAGGAACTGGTTGCCTTCCAGATCATCCCCTTCGGCAAGGGACTGTTAGAGTCCCTCAAAGCATGAGATGAGTCAACTATGCGCCCTGGTCAAATTGATGAGGCCGCTGACTCAATGAAACTGGGGGAGAGCCATGAACCCCAAGGTATCCGGCACACAGGCTGAAAACGTGGACCAATTATTGCGCACAGGCATCGCCGCCGCCAAATCAGGTCAGCGCGAGCACGCCCGCGACCTGCTGATGCGCGTCGTGGAGCAGGACGAGGAAAACGTTCTGGCCTGGCTGTGGCTGAGCGGCGTGGTGGACAGCCTGGACGACCAGGAAATCTGCCTGGAGAACGTGCTGACCCTCGATCCCGACAACGAGGCGGCCCGCCAGGGACTGGCCTGGGTGCGAAAGCAAAAGGGGGCTCAGGCGCCATCCCCTGCCGAGACGATGCCCCCACCCGCCCCATCGCCGGAGCCTCCAGCAGCAGAGCCAGCGCGTGCCGGGAGACCCGCCACGCTGGCCGCCGCCATCCTGCACGAGGATCTTGCCCGCCGCCGCCCACCACCCGAGCCCGAGCCGGAACCGGCCCCCACCCCACCGCCGCAAGACGAATTCGACGACCCGTACCTGTGCCCCTACTGTGCGGCCCCAACTCACCCCGACGACCACAAGTGCCCGGCCTGCGGTGCCGGGCTGTGGACCCAAATCCGGCGGCGGGAAGAGCGGTCCACCTGGCTGTGGGCTGCGCTGACGGTGCAGATGGCCGGCATCATCTGGCCGGCAACCGTGCCCTTGCTGATGCTCGTCTACGCTGCACATGAGGCTGGGATCGAGAACCCCCTCACCCTGGTGCCTATATACTTCGGTTTACCCGGCAGTGTCCCACCCAAGCTTGCCAACGCTGCCCTCGAAGCGGTGCCGCGTCTATACGTCCTGCCTTTCGCTTTCTACCTGCCGTTCGCGCTGATGGTCCTCATCGGACTGTATCTGCGCTGGAAGCCCATCTTCTTCCTGTTTTTGGTCAGTGCCTTGTTGGCATTGGCCCTGGGCGGTGCAGGTATGCTCTTAACCCAGGGCTGGGGTCTCGTCTGCAGTGGGAGCGGCCTGATCCTGGCCCTGTTGATGTTCTTGCTGCTCCTCCAACTGGAGGACGACTTTTTCCTGGACGAGAAACGGACCCTGCTGCGCGTTGATCGCAGTGCTAAAAAAGGCCTGGACTTCCTGGCCAGCGGACGCCGCTACGCCAGACGCCAGATGTGGGCCATGGCCGCCATCCACCTGCGGCGGGCCGTCGCCTGGCTGCCCGACTGGATAGATGCTCACCTGGAGTTGGCCGTGGCCTACATCGGCCTCAAACGATACGACCTGGCCACCAAAGCCCTGGCCGAAGCCCGGCGCACCAGCCCCGATGACCCTCGGGTCGAAGAACTGACGGCCTTGCTGGACAGCCTGCGCTCTGCTGGCAACCTACCCTGAGTGGCTGCCCTCGTATTTCTACGCTATGAGGTCGCAGTTCTATTGCCTGTTGATGAGGAGAAAGTCGTGTCACGAGTCCTGGATGCTCCAACTGTTGCACAACGGGTCGCGCGTTTGGTTGACTCTATCTCTTCTCTGGAGGCGGTCTACGTATGGGCTCGACCGTGGGGCTTTGAGTGCTGGTTGGTCGCCAACCAAAGCACAGAAGAAGAGCGCTTCCGCCTGTACGACCTTGAATGGGACTTTATGGAGCAGTTCCCCGACCTGGGCTTCAAGTTCAACCTGGTAGATCGAGAGGGAAAATCCCTTTCAGAAGTGATGAGCGTCGAAGGCTTTGATGCCGTCACCCAATAGTTGCATTTTTGCACAGTCTGTGCTATCATTATCCTGTAGAAAGGGTATAATGATGACACAAACACGAACCCTCGGTCCCACCGAGACCCGCTTGCTCAACCGGCTAGCCGCCGACGGGCACGTCGTCTTTTCCACCGCCCAGGCTCGCGCCGCTCTGGGCAATGGGGGCCAGGACATCAACAAACTGCTCTACCAACTGACCCGCAAGCGATGGCTGCTGCGTCTGGAAAAGGGCAAATACCTCATCCTGCCCCTGGAGGCAGGGATGGAAGGGCTCTACAGCGCCCACGAGCTTGTGATCGCTGCCCACCTGGTACAACCCTACGCCATCGCCTACGCTTCGGCCCTCTCCTTCCATGCCCTTTCCGACCTGCTGCCTCACACCGTCTTTGTGGCCACCACCCGCCGCAAAACCGAGGTGACTATAGAAGAATTGGGGCTGCGTTTCCGCTTCATCACCCTCGCGCCCTACAAATTCTTTGGCGTCCAGACCGTTACCATCGAGGATCAGTCGGTGCAGATCACCACCCCATCCAAGACATTGGTGGACGGCCTCGACCGTCCCGAGTTGTGCGGTGGCATCGTCGAACTGGCCAAGGGGCTGAAGCGCTACACGGGAGACAACGGAAACTGGGCTCAACTGACAACCGATGCCCAGCGGCTAGGTAATCGTACTGTCTTTAAGCGCCTGGGTTATTTGGTCGAGCTGTTGGGCCTGGAAGTCGGAGAGTGGACCGATCGTTGGCGAGCCGAAATCTCGCCGGGTGAGACGTTGCTTGACCCGCGCTACGGGCGTCACGGCTCCTATCACGCCAGATGGAACCTGCGCCTGAACGTGGACGAGGAACAACTGCTCGAATGGCAGAAGCATTGATGATCACCCGGCGAGAACTCCGGCAGCAAGCCATGCGCCAGGGGGTAGCCTTGGGCGCGTTGGAAAAGGACTACATCCTGACCTTGATCCTGCACCACCTTTACGCTGAGGACGCCTGGCGCGAGACGCTGGTTCTCAAAGGCGGCACCGCCCTGCACAAACTCTACCTGGGTCGCCGACTCTCACTGGATCTGGATTTCACCGCTCAGGAGCCCGTAAGCCTGGAGGCAATCCGTCCGGCGTTGGAGGTACCGGAAATTCAGGGACAGATCAAGGATGTCCGCGAGTACCACGACGCGCTGACTATTGAGCGGTTAGGCTTCATAGGGCCGTTGCAGTACCCCAATTCCATCAAGGTGGACATCAGCTTCCGAGAGAAGGTACAACTTCCACCTCACCAGACAGCACTGACCAACCCATACGGCCCACCATTTACGGTGACCTGCATGGCATTGGAAGAGATCATGGCCGAAAAGATCCGGGCCGCGCTCATGCGCCGCGCGCCGCGAGACTATTTCGACATGTGGCTGTTGCTCCAACGGGAAGACATTGCCTTCGCCATGCTGCCCAATCTGATCCGGGCCAAGCTGGATACGGTAGGCCGTCCCTACGAGCCCCAGAGCCTCTGGGAAGAAGCGGACGTTTTGCAGCGGGTGTGGACTGATGACCTGCACCAGTTGATGCGCGATGTGCCGCCATTTGACACCATGTTCCGAGAGCTGCGCGCCTTGTTCGAGGAATGGATGCCTGGGATGCTATAAAATGATCGCGCCCACAGCAAAGGCAAGGTATGCGTGGACGTCAACCGCCGACCAGAGCAGGTGGACACGCAGCGCGAACTGGTGACCTCAGAATACGACTGGATCGCCAGATCCATCGGACAGGTGGCGGATCTGGCGATCCGCCGCGAGCACGGTAAAAGTCAATTCCGCTCCCGTTGGATCGCCAGATCCATCGGACAGGCGGCGGATCGTGATCCGCCGCGAGCAACCAGGACTGCCTTTACCGCAATACATTGAGAGGTGCAACGAATGACCGATGACACCCAACCCTCTGGCCTCATTCCAGACCAACTCTTGCACAACATCAAGAAGGGCGACTGCGTTCTCTTCCTGGGAGCCGACCTGCCCCTGGGCTGCGAGGGCGCGCCCCTCAGCCGGCCGGAACTGGCCGCTGCCCTGGCCGCGAAGTATGGCCTGCCCCCCGACCGACCCTGGCCCGAGACCGCCCAGGCTTACCTGGGCAAGTTCCCAGACGACAGGCATGGGCTGATCTCCTTCGTCGCTGAGCGTTGCAGCGGCCCGAAGATCAAACCCGGCCCCCTGCACGAGGCCATCGCCCGCGCCGGCTTCCGCGCCATTGTCACCGCCTGGTACGACGATCTGCTGGAGGAGACGCTGAGACAGGCGGGCTGCCGCGTCAACCGGGTGGTGCGCGATACGCAACTGCCCTTCGCCCACGAAGGCCAGCGCGAGGCCATCGTGGTCAAGCTGTACGGCTGCCTCAGCGACCCCGAGTCGCTGGTGTTAGACACTTGGGACCACCAGGAATTGATGGACCGGCTGAGCCGCAAACTGGAATTGGTGACCGCCTTTTGCGCGCTGCGGCCGCCGCTCTTCCTCGGCTTTGACCTGACGGACCACACGCCGATGCGCCTCTACGTGCGCGCTTCCGCCAATATGGTCGCGTACATGCGGCGGGCCTACGCCGTGTGGCCCAAGCCTCTCGAGGCCGTGCAGGCCGCCTGGCGGGGCAAGAACGTCGAGTTTCGCCGCGCCGATGCGGCCGCTTTCCTCGAAGCCCTGGCTGCCCAGGTGCCGGCTGTGGGGCCTGCCGCCCGGGGTGCCGTCCGCGTCTACCGTCCGCCGTACAAGTTCCTGGACTACTACGAGCCCGGGGACGCCGACATCTTTTGCGGGCGCGATACCGAGAGCCAGATCGTGGCCCGGCTGGCCTTGTCCCATCGCCTGCTGACGCTGTTCGGCCCCTCGGGCGCGGGCAAGACCTCGTTGTTGCTGGCCGGCGTGCTGCCGCGCCTGGCCTCGGAGAGATACCAGCACGTTTACGTGCGTGCCCTGGATGACCCGCTTCCGGCCGTACGCAAAGAGGTCGCCGCCCGGGCTGGCCGCAACGACTGGGAGACCGGGACCGACCTGCGCGCCTTTCTGAAGGAAATGCTCGCGCCAGATGACAAACTCGCCGTCGTCCTGGATCAGTTTGAGGAACTTTTCCTGCGCGTGGGCAGCCAACAGCGGGCCGCCTTCTTCCGCGAGCTGGCGGCGGCCCTGGACCGGCCTGAACGGGAGGTGCGCTTTATCTTCAGCCTGCGCGAGGATTACCTGGCCCGCCTGGATGAAGCCCGCCCCTACCTGCCTGACATCTTGGCCAACAGTTTCCGGCTGGCGGCGCTGGACCGGGCCAAGGCCCGCGTGGCCATCACCGAGCCGGCGGCGCGGGCTGGCGTGGCCGTCGAAGCGGCGCTGGTGGACGCCCTGGTCGGCGCCGAGAGCAGACTCCCCTCTCTTACGAGGAGAGGGGCAGGGGGTGAGGTCAGAGCCGGCGACTTGGTCGAGGCCGACGGCCACGTGCCGCCTGCCGCGTTGCAGATCGTCCTGGACCGCCTGTACCGCGAGGCGCTGCCGCCGGGCCATCCGCCGGGCGACCCGCCCCCACCCGGCCTGACGCTGACCCTGGCTGCCTACCGCGCCATACGCCACCAGTTGGGCGAAGGGAAAGAGGCCCAGGAACTGGCCGGCGCCAGGGCCATCCTGGCCAGTTACGTGGGCGAGGGGCTGGCGCGCCTATCTGACCTGAAACGGGAGGATGGCCGGACACCACTGGACGCCGACCCGGCCCTGGGCCAGGCCATCCTCAAGGTGATGGTCACCAGCCAGGCGACCAAGGCCGCGCTGACCCAGGCCGAGATTCTGGCCTGGCTGGACGAGGCTGGCGTCGTGCGGGCTGGCGACGCGACCGATGAAGAAGGGGTCAAGAGCACCCGCCTGGGGCTGGAGCGGGTGCGGCTGCTGCGCGGCTTTGAGCGGGACGGCGTGGCCTTCTACGAACTGGCCCACGATCACCTGGCGGCCGAGATCGCCACCTGGATCAGCCAGGAGGAGATGCAGGCCAAGCTGGCCCGCGAACTCTTGCGCCGCGAGATGGACAACTGGCGTGGGGCTGGGCTGCTCATCCGGCCGGAGGTCCTGGCCCTGATCCACGAGCGGCGCGAGGAATTGAAACGGCTGAGTGCCGAGGAACTGGAACTCCTCTTCCGTTCCACCCTGGCCGCCGGGTACCAGGTCGCCTGCTGGTTTGAGCGCGCGCAGGCGGATGGCGTGCCAGTGGAGGGCATTGCCCGGGAGGGGTTGAAAAGCCCCCACTTCCGCACCCGCGCCGCGGCCGTGGCCGCCCTGGGCCAGTTGGGGGAGCGCTTTGTGGAAGACATGATCGGGATGCTGGCCGATGACCACCCCCAGGTGCGCTTGGCCGCCATCCACGCCCTGGAGCGGCTGCGCCCCGACGGTACCTGGCGCCAACACCTGAAATATGAATGTTACGTCCCGGCGGGCGAGTTCGTGATGGGCGACAACCAGGGAGATGACGACGAGAAACCGGCCCACAAAGCCTACCTGGACGCCTTCTACATCGGCAGGTACCCGGTCACCAACGCTGACTACAAACGGTACATGGATGACATCGGGCGCGCCTTTGAGATGCCAAAGGGCAAGGCCGACCACCCCGTGGTAAGCATCTCCTGGTACGACGCCCGCGACTATGCTGCCTGGGCCGGGATGCGCTTGCTGACCGAGGCCGAGTGGGAAAAGGCCGCCAGTTGGGAGGCCGGAGGCAAGAAACGCAAGTACCCGTGGGGCAACGAGTTCAACAAGACCAGGTGCAATACAGAGGAGTCGAACATTGACGACACCACGCCGGTGGGCAGGTATTCGCCGCGGGGAGACAGCCCCTGCGGCTGTGCGGACATGGCCGGCAACACCTGGGAGTGGACCAGCAGCCTGAGCAAAAACTATCCCTACCGGGCGGGTGATGGGCGCGAGGACATGTCCTCGTCCGATATGCGCGTGTTGCGTGGCGGGTCCTTCTACAGCTTTGAGGGTCGCGCCCGCTGTGCGTCCCGCCTCGGGAACCTCCCGGACTTCCGCTACTGGTACTTCGGTGTGCGGGTGGGTGTGGCGGCGGCTCCTTTCTCTCCCGCCTCTGGCCTCTGATCTCTCTGCACTCTGGTACTCTGGGACTCTGTTCCCTGGCGCGAGCGTAGCGAGCGCCCCGTTAATCCCGCCGAAGGCGGGTCGCCGCTGGCGAATTTTGGGGTTTTGAGGTATAATTGGGGCGCTGCCCGGTTCGCGCCGGGCGGCGGGGGCGGCCGGAAACTGCCGCGTGTTGCGTGGCGGGTCCTTCAACAACAATGAAGGCAACGCCCGCTGTGCGTCCCGCAACAGGAACAACCCGAACAACCGCAACAGGAACAACGGTGTGCGGGTGGGTGTGGCGGCGGCTCATTCCTCTCCAGAGCAAGGGTCTCGCCGGAAATGTCGCCCGGCCGCGGCTCTGTTTTGAGCGCAGCCGAAGGGCTTGGCGACCGAGGCATTGAGAGAAAGCGCGGCCTGTCCCTGGCCGAAGTCGCGGGCCTGCCGGCCCGTCGGCTCGGGCGAATACAGAACAGCCCCGGCCCCTGGGTTGCGTCCCTGGGCCGGGGCGCCTTATTATGTGCTCGCCAGCGATCATCCCACCTGCTCGCCAGGGATCGCCAGATCCCGACCTGTGCTCGCCAGCGATCATCCCACCTGCTCAACAGGGATCGCCAGATCCCGACCTGTGCTCGCCAGCGATCATCCTATCTGCTCAACAGGGATCGCCAGATCCCGACCTGTGCTCGCCAGCGATCATCCTACCTGCTCAACAGGGATCGCCAGATCCCGACCTGTGCTCGCCAGCGATCATCCTATCTGCTCAACAGGGATCGCCGGATCCCGACCTGTGCTCGCCAGCGATCATCCTATCTGCTCAACAGGGATCGCCGGATCCCGACCTG
>Ga0180437_10006286_pt1 | contig 15884 bp, 14 predicted proteins | sample SS_ome_4_FD_132410 | JGI IMG/M metagenome (GOLD analysis project Ga0180437, IMG submission 132410) | Hypersaline lake sediment archaeal communities from the Salton Sea, California, USA - SS_3_D_1 metaG | ecosystem: Environmental > Aquatic > Non-marine Saline and Alkaline > Hypersaline >...
CGTACTCTCTTGTAGGTTGCTACGGGTCCAGGTGGCGCGCCACCGCCATATAACCCAGGCCTTCATCTACATCAAAACACCCGCCACGCCTTGACGGCGGGCGGGTTTGCGATGGTGGAGCGATGACCGCCAAGGCGCTCTCGTCGGCCAGACGCACACAGTATAGCCCCAACTGGCGCAGAAGTCAAAAGCCGGAGCGCCTTCGTCAACGGGCAGGCCAGTCTACTCCGCCAGCCAATCCAGGAAAACGTCTCATCCCAAATGACGGCGTGGATTGTGTCCTCGTTCGTGCGATATCGCCCACGCGCTCCAGCGCGAGCGGGTCGCCATCGCCGCTGACAAAGCGGGCGCGCTCTCCGCGATGCGCTCCTCCCAATTTGTGCGCATCAGTGTTGAGCACCAACGTGCCGCGCGAGTCGCGATCGCCGCCGGCGCAGGCGCACGCGATGATCCGATCGAGGGCTTTGTAGAGGTGATGGGGGCTCAGCCTAGCCAAACATACGCTTCAGGCTCATCTGGTACATCTGCACGGCGTGCTCGATCTCCTTGTGGGCCCGCTCGAGCCCCTCCCACCCCTTGCCCTCGACCTCGGCGCTCTCCAGGTCCTTGTAGACGCTGAAAAAGTGCGCCATCTCCTCCAGGAAGTGCGCGGGCACGTTTTCCAGCGAGCAGTAGCCGTTGAAGAGGGGATCGGTGTGCGGCACGGCCAGGATCTTGTCGTCAATCTGTCCCTTGTCTATCAGGTGAAAGACCCCCAACGGCCGCGCCTCGATGACACAGCCGGAGAAGGTCGGCTCGTTGGTCATCACCAGCACGTCGAGGGGATCGCCGTCGTCGTGCAGCGTCTGGGGGATAAAGCCATAGTCGCCGGGATAGTGCAGCGACGAGAAGAGCACTCGGTCCAGCTTGACAAAGCCCCCCTTCTCATCGTACTCGTACTTGTTGCGCGATTTCTTTGGTATCTCCACAACCACATAGATCACTTTGGGCCAGTCCGGCCCTGGCGGCAGCTCGCGCCATAGGTTCATCGTCCCACTCCTTCCTATCCCCTTCATCTCAAATCTCGAATACGTCCCCAAACTCCGGCACGGACACCTGGCGAGCTCCCAGCCGGCTCAGGCCGTCGCCCAGCGTGTTCGCCGGGTCGGGGTCGCCGTGCACGACAAAGGCGTGCCGCAGGCCGGGAGCGATGGGCTTTGCCCAGTCCAGCAAGCCTCTCTGATCGGCGTGCGCGCTGTAGCCGTTGATCGTCTCGACGCGGGCCCGCAAACGGTACTCTTCGCCAAAGATCTTGACCACCTCCTGTCGTTCGACCAGCCGCCGCCCCAGGGTATGCGGCGCCTGCCAGCCGACGATCAGCACCGTGTTGCGCGGGTCACCGATATTGTGTTTGAGATGGTGCTGGATCCGCCCTGCCTCACACATCCCCGACGCGCTGATGATCACCGCCGGCCCTTCGAGATCGTTGAGCGCCTTGGAATCCTCCACTTTGCGGATGTATCGCAGCCGTTTGAACCCAAAGGGGTCGGGATGGCGTCCCTCCGCCATGAACTCCCGCACCTCCTCATCATAACACTCGGGATGGAGCCGAAAGACCTCGGTCACGTTTACCGCCAGAGGGCTGTCCACGTACACGGGCACGTCAGGCAGATCGCCGGCGCTCGACAATTGGTGCAAGCTATAGACGAGTGTCTGCGTGCGCCCCACGGAGAAGGCGGGGATCACCACCTTTCCACCCTGGGCGTGGGCCTCGACGATCAGGTCGCGCAACTGATGCTCGGCCTTTTCGTGGGGTGGATGCAGACGCTCCCCATAGGTGGACTCGATCAGGAGCACGTCGGCCTGTGGCGCGGGCTCGGGATCGCGCAGGATCGGCATGTCCTTTCGTCCAAGGTCGCCACTGAAGAGCAATCGCGCCTCGCGCTGCCCTTCCTCGATCTCCAGCAGGACGATGGCCGAGCCAAGGATGTGCCCTGCGTCGAGGAAGGTGCACCGCACCCCTGGCGCGACGGGCAAGCGCCGGCCATACCCCACGCTCACAAAGTGCTCCAGACTGGCGATGGCGTCGGCGTGGGTGTAGATCGGCTCGACGGGCGGCTCCCCCTTGCGGGCGCGCTTCTTGTTCACGTACTCGACATCCCGCTCCTGAATATAGGCCGAGTCCCGCAGCATGGCCGAGCACAGGTCTCGTGTGGCAAAGGTGCAGTAGATCGGGCCCTCGAACCCGCTGCGCACCAGGTTGGGAATGTTGCCAGAGTGATCGATGTGGGCGTGGGATAGGACGAGTACATCCACGCTGGCCGCGTCGAAGGGCAGGTCGCGGTTCCGCTCAAAGCTCTCCCGTCGCTTGCCCTGAAACAGCCCACATTCCAGCAGGATGCGGCTCCCGCTGACCGAGATGAGATACTGGGAACCGGTGACTGTCTGTGCCGCACCGAGAAACTGAATCTCCATAATACAGGTCCACTCCGTTCTTTGGTATACCGGTCCTACAAGTCCGCCAACACCTTCAGCATTGCCTCGCCGTAGGTCTCTTGCTTCCACGGACCCAATCCCTCGATATGGCTCAGGCCATCGAGGGTGCCGGGGTTCTGCACGGCCAGCTCCCACAGGACGGCGTTGCCGACGATGACATCGGCATCCACCCCGCGAGCGGCCGCCGCGCGCTTGCGCCAAGCACGCAGAGCCCTGAAGCGCGCCACCTCCGCATCCGAATGGCGTCGAGGAGGAGGAGGCGGCTTGGGCGCCTGGGCACGTGTCCCTCGCTCAACCGCTCGAAGGATGGCCTCCCCGAACCGACGCACGTGGTGAGGTCGCAGGCCGTCCACATCGATCAACTCACCCGCGGTACGAGGGCGGGCCTGAGCCAAAACGACCAGGGTCCGGTCGCCGAGTATCTTGAAATGCGGGCGATCCCGATGGCGAGCCTCTCGGTCGCGCCAGATGCAGAGCTCGCGCAGGATGGCCTGCTCGCGCCTGGTCAGGTCCTGGGCCCCCTTGACACGCCAGAAATCCTCGGGGTCGAAGGGGCGGAAGGTGGGCTCAGAGGCGGCGACCTCGTCAAATACCTCCCGTGCCTCGTCCAGGTGTCCCCGCTGCGTCAGCGCATCGACCTGCAGCCGCCGGAGGGGCAACAGGTAGTGGGTGTCCAGGCTGGCATAGATCAGAGCCTCTGGCTCCAAAGGACGCCTGCCCCAGTTGTAGCGTTGATATCGCTTCTTGGTGCGCACCCCAAAGGTCTCCTCCAGGACGTCGCCAAGCCCCACGCGGGGCCAGCCCAGGATACGCGCCGCCAACATCGTGTCGAACAGATTGGCGAAACGAAAATAAAAGTCCCGCTTGAGGCACATCACATCGTATTCGGCGGCGTGAAAGACCTTCTGTATCCCAGGATCGGCGAACAAGCGCGCCAACGCCGAGAGATCGAGCCCTGCCAACGGATCGACCAGGTAGTCGGCAGCCGGGACGGAGAACTGCATCAGACAGACCTGTTCCTGGTAGGCGTAGAGGGAGTTGGACTCGGTGTCCACGGCGATGGCGGGCTCTTTGGAGAGCACCTCCAGTAACGTCGATAGCTGTTGAGGAGCTGTGACGACGATCGGTGGCGGAAGGTGGGACGTCTCCTGGGCCAGGGAGCGAGAACGCCGGCTCATATCAACCTTGTCAAGATCAACGTAGCCAGGCCCAGGTAGACAAAGTAGCCGCTGGTGTCGGTGATGGTAGTGACGAGAATAGGCGATCCCAGGGCTGGATCAACGCGCAGGACCTGCATGACCAGAGGAACCAGCGCACCAGCAATACCCGCGCCAATCAAGTTCAGGGGAGTGGCCAGTCCCACGACGACCCCCAACATCGGCGTCCCTTTCCACCATAGCGCGATGAGGGCGACCAAGCAGCCAATGGCAACGCCGTTGGCTAGCCCGATGAGGACCTCCTTGCCCATAGCCCGAAGCCCATCGCGAGGTTCGAGTTCGCCCAGAGCCAGCCCGCGCACCGTCGTCGCCTCATTTTCCAGCACATCCACCAGATCGTCGTGGGTGATGATGCCAATGAGGTGTCCCTCCTCGTCCACGACGGGCAAGGCCAGGAGGTCGTACCGGGCCATCTCTGCTTCCGGTGCGACGACCCGCAGGTGAGCAATGGCCTGCTCGACCATCACCTCCCGGTGGAGCGTGATGTTGGCGGAGGTCATCAGGCCGCCGGCGCTATCGTCGGCGTGGACAAGCAGTGGACGGACCTCTTCGGGCTCATCCATGATGGCCAGGACCTGATCCACCCGCTCCGGCGCGATATCGCCCAGGAGGCCTGCCGCCTCGTCCGGCTCCATCTCGTCCAGGATTTGGGCCAGCTCCTCGGTCTCCAGGCGCGCAGCGATCTCCGCCGCCGCCGCCGCCGCCAGTTCCTCCAGGATGTCGGCAGAGTCCTCTCGGTCAAGGCGCGGCAGGAGTTGATCTTGCTCGACAGGGGGCAGGTCGCTGAACAGTTCAGCTTGGTCAGGTGGCCGGAGCGCTTCCACCAATGCTACGGCCTGGCTCCAGTCCTCCGCGGCCAGCGCTTCCCGTACTCGATCGAGAATGGCATCTACGTCTACAGGATCCATACCGTTTTCCCCTGACCTGGGTGGGCAACAGCGATATTATCTCACGTTGACCGGAGATGTCAATCCAATTCTAATCATTCTCTACCCTCTCCGATCAGATAGACCGGGACAAGATCGAGGCCACGGTAAAGGACGGCGTGCTCCGCCTGCACCTGCCCAAGGCCAGGCCGACCACCAAGACAATCGCTGTCAAGGCAGGCTGACTATCTGCTGGTCAGGAAGCAAAGAGCTAGGAGATAAGGAACGACGTGTCGCTGTCCAACGATGTGCTGACGATCAGCGGGGAAAAAAGACAGGAGGAAGAGCACAAGGGCAGGAACTACTACCGCATGGAACGCTCCTACGGTTCCTTCCAGCGGTCCATTTCCCTGCCCTGTGAGGTAGACGCTGACAAGATCGACGCCACCTTCAACAAGGGGGTATTGACCATCACGCTGCCCAAGACGGCTGACGCGCAGGCTTGCAAGAGGATTGCCGTCAAGACCGGCTAGGACACGTCACAAAAGGGAAAAAGGGGCAAGACATGAACGGCTGTTTTGCCCCTTCGTCGTCGAGATAGGCCATGCCGCCACCGTGAACAGGCAGCGCTAGGAACACTCTCCTGGGAAAGAGGCCTCCAGCACCAGCTTCAGGCCGGCACAATTGACCGCATACGCGGGTGTTGACGACGCGCGTGAAATCGTTATAATACCTCACCTGGGAATGGATTTCGCAAGACCAAGCTACTTATATCTGCTGGCGCTGGTACCCCTTGCGGCCCTTTTCCTGGTCTGGGCCGCCTCGCATCGACGGGCGGCGCTGGAAAGCGGCGCTCTGGTTTGTGGCGCTCGTCGCCCTCAGCGTGGCCCTAGCAAGGCCCCGTTGGGGCACTCAAGTGACGGTCAAGGTCCAGGAAGGCGTCGAGGTGATGGTGGCGTTGGATGTCTCGACCAGCATGCTGGCCGAGGACATCAAGCCCCACCGGCTGGCGCGGGCCAAGCTGACGATCCAGGAGATGATGGATCGCCTGGGCGGCAACGAGGTCGGCCTCGTGATCTTCTCCGGTGCTGCCTTCGTCCAATTCCCCATGACGGCAGACCTGGGCACAGCGCGCGCATTTCTGAATGGGGCAGGGCCGTGGTCCATCTCGCGGCCCGGCACGGCGTTGGAGGAAACGATAACCTGATTCTAACCAAACCACTTTTTGGGAGAGAGAGACTATGATTGACGCCACTGACCTAACGAAATCATACGGTCCCATCGAGGCTCTACGTGGGATCACCTTTCACATCGCCCCGGGTGAGATCGTCGGACTGCTTGGCCCCAACGGGGCTGGAAAGACGACCGCGATCAAGATCCTGACTGGCTACCTCCATCCCGACGATGGCAGCGTTACCGTCAACGGCTTGGATGTGTTGGCACACACCCGCGAGGTGCAGGCACAGATCGGCTACCTGCCGGAGAGTGCGCCCCTCTACCCGGAGCTATCGGTCCAAGCCTACCTGAAGATGATGGCCGAGCTACGCCAGATTCCCGAGGATGAGCAGGTCGCTCGAATCTCGGAGGCGGTCTATGCCGCCGGCTTGACCGAGCACCTGGTCCGCCCGATCGGCCAACTGAGCAAGGGGTTCCGCCAGCGCGTGGGATTGGCCCAGGCGATTGTGCACAAACCACGGCTTCTGATTCTGGATGAGCCGACCATTGGGTTAGATCCCACCCAGGTCGTGGAGATCCGCCGCCTGATCCGTCGCCTGGCCGAGCGCAGCACAATACTCTTCTCCACGCATATCCTCTCAGAGGTCGAGGCGCTCTGCGACCGGGTCATCATCCTGATAAGCGGCGAAATCAGGGCCGACGCCCGACTCTCCGAGTTAGCAGCCACGGCAGATGCAATCCTGGTTCTGGAGGAAAGGCAGGCCGGTGTGGATGGAGCGCTTCGCAGCATCGGCGGCGTGAGGGATGTCGAGCAAGCCGAGACACCCGATGGCTACCCGGCCTACCGCGTGCTGGGCCACAGCGACGGCATCGGGGATGTCAACCTCTGTCCGGCGATCTATGACCTGGCTCGGTCGGAGAGCTGGCCACTCCGCGAGTTGCGACGGGATGTCCGCACGCTGGAAACAGTCTTCAACGAGCTAGCTACACTTGCCTGAGGTGCTGCCGTGAACAAGATGAACTTGAGACAATCACTTTCTATCACACGCAAGGAACTGGAAGGCTACTTTGGTTCGCCGATGGCCCTCATCTTTGTGGGCGCGTTCCTGGCGGTCACGCTCTTTTCCTTCTTCTGGGTGGATACCTTCTTTGCCCGAGGCATCGCAGACATCCGTCCGCTCTTCCGCTGGATGCCGCTGCTGATGATCTTTCTGGTCGCAGCGCTGACGATGCGCCAGTGGAGCGAGGAACAGCGCTCCGGAACGCTGGAGGTGCTGCTCACGCTGCCCGTCTCGCCCATCCAGTTGGTCGTGGGCAAGTTCTTGGCGGTGATGGCGTTGGTCGCCATCGCCCTGGCACTGACCCTCTTCTTGCCCATCACTGTCTCGCTGTTGGGGCCATTGGACTGGGGACCGGTCATCGGCGGCTATCTGGCCGCGATCCTGCTGGCAGCAGCTTATGCCGCCATCGGGCTTTTCGTCTCGTCTCGCACAGATAACCAGATCGTCGCCCTCATCCTGACCGTGCTACTCTGTCTCCTCTTCTACCTGGCTGGCTCGCAGGGCGTGACCGACTTTGTCGGAGATCGCTTCGGCGAGATTCTGCGGGCCGTCGGTTCAGGCAGCCGGTTCGAGAGCATCCAGCGCGGCGTGATCGATCTGCGCGATCTGATCTACTACCTATCGCTCACTGGCATCTTCCTGGCGCTGAACGTCCTGTCGCTGGACAGCAAGAAATGGAGCACGGGGGAGCGGACGGAGCATCACCGCCGCAGTGTGGCCTGCACCACAATTCTGGTCACGCTGAACCTGGTTCTGCTCAACGTCTGGGTCTTTCCCCTGCGCGGCCTGCGGCTGGATCTCACGGCGCAACGGGAGTATAGCCTTTCCCAGACCACCCGCGATCTGTTGAGCAACCTGCAGGAACCCCTGCTCATCCGGGGATACTTTAGCGAAAAGACCCATCCGCTGCTCGCCCCGCTGGTCCCCCGCATCCGAGACATGCTCAAGGAGTACAAAGTCGCCTCGGGCGGCATGGTCCAATTGGAAGTCGTGGACCCGGCCAAGGACCCCGACGTAGAGGCCGAGGCCAATCAGTCATATGGTATCCGGCCATTCCCATTTCAGGTTGCCGGACGCTACGAGACTTCGATCATCAACTCCTACTTTGACATCCTGATCCGCTACGGCGACCAGAACGTGGTGCTCAGCTTCCAAGACCTCATCGAGGTCGAGGCCGGCCGCGAGGACGTGGAGGTGCGCCTGCGCAATCTAGAGTATGACCTGACCAGCGCCATCAAAAAGGTGGTGTACGGCTTCCAGAGCGTAGAGGCCGTGCTGGCCGCGCTCGACGCCCCCGCCGAGCTGACAGTCTACGTCAGCCGCGATACGCTGCCAGAGTGGCTGTCCGATGTCCCAGGCACGATCGAGCAGGTAGCGCAGGACATCGCCAGCGAATCGAGCAGCAAATTCGCGTACACCGTAGTGGACCCCGACGCGCCCGACAGTCCCGTCACCCGCCAGGATTTGTACGACCGGTATGGACTGCAGCCCTTTGCTGTCTCGCTCTTTTCCAGCGAGAGCTACTACCTCCATATGATCCTCCAGGTTGGTGACCAGGCGGAGGTCGTCTATCCCTCCGGTGAGCTGAGCGAGGCGGACGTACGCACAGCAATCGAATCGGTCCTCAAACGACTGTCCCCCGGCTTTCTCCAGGTGGTGGGCTTGTGGACGCCGCCGGCTGAGCCAACCCAGGATATGTTTGGGCAGATGCAACAACCGCTGTCAAGCTGGCAGGAGGTTCGCAGTTCGCTGGGCCAGGAGTACAAAGTCCGCTCCGTGGACCTAAGCACGGGACAGGTGCCGGCGGACGTGGACGTGCTGGTGGTCATCGCCCCTCAGGGGATGACCGACAAAGAGCGTTTCGCGATCGACCAATACCTGATGCGCGGAGGCTCGGCCGTGGTGGCGAGCGGGAACTATGGCATCGCGCTAGATCAGTTCGCCGGAGGGCTGGGTCTCCAGCCTCTGGAGGACGGTCTACAGGAGATGCTGGAGAGTTACGGGATCCAGGTGGAGGAGACGCTGGTGCTGGATCCGCAGAACGAGCCGTTCCCAGTCCAGGTCACACGCGCGGTGGGTGACTTCCAGGTACAGGAGATCCAGGCGATCGATTATCCCTTCTTCGTGGCCGTCTGGCCGGAGGGGATGGCGTCGGGCAGCCCGATCGTCTCCAACCTCCCAGCCGTGACACTCAACTGGGTTTCGCCGATCACGATTGACGAGACAAAGAACGCCGAGCGGGAGGTCACGGTGCTGCTCCGATCAAGCCCAGATTCCTGGACGCAGGACAATACCAACATCCAACCTGACTTTGACCTCTACCCGGACCTGGGCTTCCCCATTGGAGACGAGAAAAAGTCCTATCCCCTGGCCGTCTCCGTCCAAGGGACCTTTGAGAGCTACTTCAAGGACAAGCCGTCTCCGTTCGGCGCGGAGGCATTCTCCGAGGACACGGCCGAAGCAGAGACAGCGCAGGGGCCTATCGCAGGGACCATCGAGTCTTCACCGGAAACAGCGCGCTTGATCGTCATCGGCAGCGCCGAGTTCGTGGACGACACCGTTTTCGATATCTCCTCCCGCCTCACGCGTGACCGGTATCTCAACAGCCTGAAACTGGTGCAGAACACCGTCGCCTGGGCCACGGAGGACTTGGACCTGCTCAACATCCGCTCGCGTGGGACCTATGCGCGGGTGCTCAACCCGTTGACCGAAGGGGAGCAGTCCTTCTGGGAGGGCGTCAACTACGCTGCCGCACTGCTGGCACTCGCCATCATTGGCGTCGTATGGAACACTCGGCGCAAGAACGAGCAGCCGATGGCATTGCTATCCCCCAAAGATATCGCAACGTCAGCACAAGAGGTGGAAGAATGAGCAAACGACATAACCAAATCCTAGCTGGCATCCTGGTTATCCAGGTTCTCCTGAGCGTCGTCGTCTTCTGGCCAAGATCGACGTCCGCCGTCGAGAGCGAGCCGCTCTTCCCCGATTTGGAGAGCGATGACATCGTCGCCCTAACCATCACGGACGCCGAGGATAACACCATCGCGTTGCGGCAGGTTACCGGGAATTGGGTATTACCCAATGCAGACAACTATCCGGCCCAAGAGGACAACATCACCACCGTGCTGGACAAAATCGCAGGCCTCACCACGGACCGATTGGTGACACGCACCGATGCGAGTCACAAACAGCTCCAGGTCGCGCCCGATGATTTCGTCCGGCGCATCGAGTTCGAGGGGGCGGACGGGACGAGACAGACCCTCTATCTGGGTTCCTCGCCTAGCTACGGCGCCACCCACTTTCGCCTGGATGGGCAGAGCGAGACGTACCTGACCAGCGATATCACCACCTGGGAAACGAACGCTACAGCCTCCTCCTGGATCGATACGACCTACGTGAACATCCCCCAGGCTGATGTCATCACGATGACGCTGGAGAACGCCAACGGCACCTTCGTCTTCACAAAAGATGAAGAGGGTAACTGGACGATGGACGGGCTGACGGCAGATGAGACACTGGCCGAGACGAGGCTCACCGCCACGGTGCGGCAGGCAGTTTTCGTCAACATGACCGAGCCCTTGGGCAGGGAAGCCCGAGCTGCCTACGGGATGGACGCGCCCAACGCCGTAGCTACGGTCGAGACGGCGGACAAAGTCGCCACGCTGCGGGTAGGTGCCCTAGACGCCGACACCAACACGTATGTCGTCATATCGTCCGAGTCCCCCTACTATGTGCGAGTTGCTGAGTATCTTGTGCAGAACTTGGTGGGGAACACACGCGACGACTTTATCGAGATGCCAGCCACGCCGACACCAGCGGAGGACACGGATACATAAGTGCGCCGATCCAGGCGGGGTAGGCTCCGCATTTGACCGTAATCGAGACGAAACGCAAGGCCCGCGCCCAAACGGTGGACCGGCTAGAGACCGAGAACAGCGGCGTGCTGGTTCTTTTCGTGCGCCGCGCGCTCGTGGAGTGGACGACCTTGGACAAAGCCGCTGCGATCACATTGGGACTGTGGATGCTGCTGTGTGGGTTGGTCGTGGCAGCCATCCTATGGCCGCGCGGTCGCCGGGGCCTGCGTCCTGCGATTGCGGCCGTAGCCGTGTTGCTGGCCCTGGGATTGCTCTCCGTGGGCATCCGGGTATGGGACGCGCGCGGCGGCAGTCTCGCGGTCGTTGTAGCCGAGAGCGTGGAGGCGCGTAGCGGCCCTGGCACACATTATCTGGCCGAGTTCTCGCTACACGCCGGAGCCGAGGTTCGTGCACTGGAGCTGCGCGACGGCTGGGTGCGCATCGCCCTTCCCGGCGGCCTCCAGGGATGGGCGCCCGGCGAAGCGGTAGAGGGGGTGTGAAAGCAATGGCGAAAAACATGGGGACGGTCGTTGCTGCAGCATTAGGGGAATGCGTTCACGTGGCCGGGGTGATGGGCTTCCTGCGGCTGGCCGAGGCTGCCGGCTGGCGGACTGTCTTCCTCGGTCCAGCGGTGCCGATCAAGGAGGTGATGGCGGCAGCCCGTCGCGAGAAAGCCGACCTGGTGGGCGTCTCCTACCGCCTGACACCAGAGACAGGCGAACGGCTGCTGGCCGAGTTCGCGGAGGAAGCGGACGACCTGCGTACCGCTGGGGTGCGCTTCGCCTTCGGTGGGACGCCGCCTGTGGCCGAACGAGCGCGGGCCTTCGGCTTCTTCGAGCGCGTGTTCGAGGGTGGCGAGCCCGCCGAGGCCGTGCTGGCCTACCTGAAGGGTCAAGCCCACGGCCGCCTGACTGAGGCCGACTTCCCACAGTCAACGGTGGAGCGCATCGCCTGGAAGTCCCCCTACCCGATCATCCGCCACCACTTTGGCCTGCCGACGGTGGAGGCCACGCGCGAAGGAGTTGCCCGTATCGCCGAGGCTCACGTACTGGATGTGATTTCCTTGGGCACCGACCAGGATGCGCAGGCCAACTTCTTTCATCCAGAGCGCCAGAGCCCGCGCCGCAGGGGGGCTGGGGGTGTTCCCGTGCGCAGCCCCGACGACTACCGCGCCCTCTACGCCGCCAGTCGGCGCGGAAATTTCCCGCTGCTGCGCACCTACTCTGGCAGCGACGACTTCATACGTTTGGCCGAGATGTACGTGGAGACGATAAACATTGCCTTCTGCGCCATCCCCATATTCTGGTTCAATCAGATGGACGGGCGCGGTCCCTGGGACCTGGAGGGCTCCATCCGCGAGCATCAGAAGGTGATGACTTGGTACGGGGAGCGGGGTATCCCGGTGGAGCTAAACGAGCCGCATCACTGGGGATTGCGGGACGCCCCCGACGTCATGTTTGTCGTCTCGGCCTACCTGTCGGCCTACAACGCCCGCGCCTTCGGCGTGCGCGACTACATCGCCCAGATGATGTTCAACAGCCCGCCCGGCCTGTCCGACGCGATGGACCTGGCCAAGATGCTGACCTGCCTGGAGATGATCGCATCGCTGGCTGATTCCCCCTCCCCCGGCAGAGAAAGGGACCAGGCGGAGGGATTCCGCATCTGGCGACAGACGCGCACGGGGTTGCTGAGTTACCCACTGGAGCCAGACGCAGCCCGTGCTCACCTGGCGACCAGTGTCTATCTGCAAATGAGCCTCCGTCCCCACATTCTCCACGTGGTTGGCCACACCGAGGCCGACCACGCCGCGACCGCTGACGACGTGATCGAGGCCTGCAGACTGGCCCGCCGGTCGGTGGAGAACGCACTCCGCGGCCAGCCGGACATGACGGCCGATCCGGCCGTCCAGCAGCGCAAACAGGAGCTGGTACAGGAGGCCAACGTTACTTTGGAGGCTATCCGTGCCCTTGCTGGGCCCGGTGTGGTCGATCCGTTCGTCGATCCCGCCACCCTGACGCGCGCGGTGACGACCGGGGTGCTGGATGCTCCCCATCTGCGCAACAATCCCTTCGCCTGTGGGCGGATCGTCGCTCGTATAGGTTCACGTGGGGCTTGCGTCGCGGTGGATCCGGCCACAGGGGCGGCACTCTCAGAGGAGAAAAGGATCGGCAGATTGAAGAGCGAGAGAGGAGGGTCGCAATGAGCAGCGAGACACGCTATACGGTCATCGGGGCTGGACACGGCGGTAAGGCAATGGCGGCCGACCTGGCCGCCAAGGGCTTTGCGGTGAACTTGTATAACCGCACGGCGGAAAACATGGCAGAGATCATGGTGCGCGGTGAGATCGATCTTGAGTACGAGAACGGCGTTTCCCGCAGTTGCCGTCTGGCGGTCGTCACCCCCGATATTGGCGAGGCCCTTGAGGACGCCGATGTGGTCATGGTCGTCGTGCCTGCCTCGGGCCACCGAGACATCGCCCGCACTTGCGCCCCTCACCTGCGCGACGGCCAGACCGTGATCCTCAACCCAGGCCGCACCGGAGGGGCCCTCGAGTTCCGCCAGATTCTCGACCGCGAGGGCTGCACCGCCGACATCATATTGGCCGAGACCTGCACGTTCATCTTTGCCAGCCGCAGCACCGGTCCCGCCCAGGCCCGTATTTTCCGACGCAAGAACGCGGTACCCCTGGCCGCCCTGCCAGCAACGCGCACGGGGCACGTGCTGGAGACGGTGTGCGAGGCCTACCCGCAGTTCATCCCTGCCCCCAACGTGCTCCTTACCAGCCTGGACAACATGGGAGCGATCTTTCATCCAGCGCTGACGCTGCTCAACGCCGGCTGGATCGAACGCACTATGGGGGATTTTCAGTTCTACATCGACGGCGTCACGCACTCGGTCGCTCACGTCCTGGAAGTGCTGGACCGAGAGCGGGTGACCATCGCCGCTGCGCTGGGTGTGCGCGCCCGATCGGCCCGGAGGTGGCTGAAGGACGCCTACTCGGCCGAGGGAGACACCTTGTACGAAGCAATCCATGCCAACCCTGGCTATCAGGGAATCACGGCGCCGCGGACCCTGCGGCACCGTTATATCTTTGAGGATGTTCCGTTCAGCCTGGTGCCCCTGGCCTCCTTGGGCGCTCAGTTTGGTGTGGATACGTGGGCCACCGGTGCGATGATCCGGCTGGCCTGTGTAATCCACGGCACCAATTACTATGAACGAGGACGTACAGTGGAGGATATGGGGTTGAGGGGGCTGAGTGTCGGCGAGGTCAAACATTACGTACGCACCGGTGAGGTCAGTCCGCCCTAGCCCGATGTTCGTTCAACGAGTTTCAAATCCATTGGAGAAAGGGCATCGACATCGTGCTGGCGCTGGACATCTCGGGTAGCATGGCCGCGCTTGACTTTGAGCCAGATAACCGCCTGGAAGCCGCCAAGCACGTGATCGACGCCGTTCTGCGGCAGACGTTCCTCCGCACGCTGCCGTAGCGCGCGTTCCCGGAGGCGGGCTTTCGCAATCCGGGCGATTACGGTATACTGCTACTCGACGACGATCTGTGGGTCCACCTCCACCCAGAACCCCAGATCGCGCTTCATCAAAGCCGACAAGAAATAGAATCACAATCGCACGCTCAGACAGGAGAAGAGCCCATGGAGAACCAGTATGATCACCTCCTGACCGGCGGCGTTGTCGTCACCGGATCGGGAAAACGCCGCGCCGACGTGGCAGTCCAGGGTGAACTCGTCGCCGCGGTCGAGCCGAGCCTGCCACGAGAGGCCGCACGCCAGGCGATTGACGTCACCGGCAAGTACGTCCTCCCCGGCGTCATCGACGTGCACGTTCACCCGGTCTATCTGGACAGCGTGGAGGACTGCTCGCGCATCGCCGCTTACGGCGGCACCACCACCCTGCTGCACTTTGCCTACGCCCGCACTGGAGACAGCCTGTTGCAGAAAGTGGAGGAGATGCTGGAGGATGGATTGGCCAACTCCCGTCTCGACTTTGGGCTGCACGGTGGGATGTTCGAGGCTCCCAAGCAGGTGCCAGAGATCCCTGCGGTGATGGAATTGGGCGTCCGCACCTTCAAGTTCTTCCTGACCTATCTCAAACAGGGATGGTACACGGACGACTATCAACTGATCAAGGGCATGGACATATTGGCAGAGCGCGGGGGCATGGCGATGGTTCACGCCGAGAACGGTGGTGCCATTGACTACCTGGAGGACAAGTATCTCAAAGGCCCCCACGCATCGGCCAAGCGCTTTAACACCTCTCGTCCGGCCGCGCTGGAGGAAGAGGCGACCTTTCGCGCCATCTGCCTGGCCGAGGTAGCCAAGTGCCCGCTGTACATTGCCCACGTCACGGCTGCCCGGTCGCTGCGGCCCATCCGTCGCGCTCAGGCCGACGGGCTCCCTGTCTTTGCCGAGACGTGCCCCCAGTACCTCACGCTGACGCAGGACATCATCGAGGAACGCGGGGCGCTGGCCAAGATCGGGCCACCGATCCGCTCCGCCGACGACCAGGCCGCGCTCTGGCAAGCGCTGGCCGACGGCACACTCCACACAGTCGCCTCAGACCACGCACCCAAAGAGAAGGACATCCAGGGCGACTTTCTTGAGCAGCCCTTCGGATCGCCACAGATCGAGACAGTGCTGCCGCTGACCCACGACGGCGGGGTCAACCGGGGGCGGATCAGCGTCGTACGCCTGGTGCAGGTACTGTGTGAAAACCCAGCCCGCATCTTTGGCCTCTATCCGAAAAAGGGCACCATCGCCGTCGGCTCCGATGCGGACCTGGTGGTCTTTGACCCCACCCGCCAGTTCACCATCCGCGCCGACAATCAGCACACCAACGCGGGGTACACGCTGTACGAAGGGCGCACCGTGTTGGGTTGGCCGGAGATGTCCTTCCAGCGCGGGCGTCCCGTCCTGTGGCAGGGCGAGATCGTGGCTGATCCGGGCCAAGGGCGATTCCTGCCCACGCTTGAATCACAAACAGCCCCTCTACACTAACCACCGTTGAACCGCACTATCCTTGAAAAGGTCAAGTCGCCAGATCCGGGTCTAAGGCGGGGATTCGGCAATCCCCAGGGAGCGGTTCTTGATCTGCTGAGTCTCCCACCCTACCCCTTTGGCGAAGGCGATCGATCATCAGCCAGAGGGACCCTAGGCCGCCCAGGCGGTGAAAACGCCTAGGGCAGGGACTGCCCCTCCACCGGGCTGGAACGCTCAGAGC
>Ga0180437_10006289_pt1 | contig 15873 bp, 23 predicted proteins | sample SS_ome_4_FD_132410 | JGI IMG/M metagenome (GOLD analysis project Ga0180437, IMG submission 132410) | Hypersaline lake sediment archaeal communities from the Salton Sea, California, USA - SS_3_D_1 metaG | ecosystem: Environmental > Aquatic > Non-marine Saline and Alkaline > Hypersaline >...
GGTCTGAGTCTAGGTCTAGGTCTTGGTTTTGGTCTGGGTCTTGGTCTAGGTATGCGTCTTGGTCTGGGTCTGAGTCTAGGTCTAGGTCTTGGTCTGGGTGGTCTGAGTCTAGGTCTGGGTCTTGGTCTGAGTCTAGGTCTAGGTCTTGGTCTGGGTCTTGGTCTGGGTCTAGGTCTGGGTCTTGGTCTGGAGAATAAAATAAATGTATAGACAAAGAAAGAAGTTAAACAAATACAGGTCTAGGTCTGGGTCTAGGTCTGGGTCTAGGTCTAGGTCTAGGTCTTGGTCTTGGTCTTGGTCTTGGTCTGGGTCTTGGTCTAGGTATGCGTCTTGGTCTGGGTCTGAGTCTAGGTCTAGGTCTTGGTCTGGGTCTTGGTCTTAGTTGTAAAAACTACGAAACTTGGAGAAGTAAAGATGGAAAAGCTGCTTAACACTACTGATCGTGAAATTTTCTTTAGCGTCTACGAACAGCCTGTTGTATCTCGTGACAGTCGTTTTATGGCTGAAGACAAGAAGATGCTTATTCGTACATCTACTGATGGAGATAAGTATCTAAACGTAGTGAACGATAAGTACCGTGTAGTTGAAAATAGAGAAGTTCTTGTGCCTCTACAGACACAGATGATCAACTACTTTGATCCTCTCGTTCTGGAAGACGTAAAGATCAAGGATACTATCTCTGCCAACGGTAACGTCTGCTATGCAGAGTATGTCTTTCCTAAGCTGAAGCATGGTATTGAAACACCTACAGGACATAAGACTGAGTTTGGTCTTCGTTTTGTAATGAAGAATACGTTTGATGGTAAGGGTAGTGTCACCATGTGGTCTGGTCTTATTGACTTCTTCTGCACCAATGGTGTAGTTACAGGTCAGTATGATATTACTCGTAAGCGTCATAGCCGTAACTTCAATACCGATGGATTTATCAGTGCCTTTGAGATGTCTATGACTACTCACAAGGAAGCTGTTGAACAGTACCAGCGTTATGCAGATACTAAGGTTGGTTCTTCTACCAAAGTACAGGCTTTGTTCGACAAGTTGACAAAGACCAATCGGCAAGATCAGAAGCGTAGTGGAGGCTTGGCTGATCGTCTGTTTGCTCAGTGGATGGATGAAGTACGCGAACGTGGTGACAATCTGTTTGCTGTACAGTCAGCTATGACGCACTATGCGTCTCATGGTGATGATGGTCGCTTTGACTTGACCAAGGCTGGTGATGGTGGTACACTGTACAAGCGTAGTGACGAAGTTACGAAGTGGCTACGTTCAAATACGTGGAATGACTTTGTAACGGAGGTTGCTGCGTAACCATTCTAACCTAAAAGGAGAAAAAGTTATGCGTCGTTACAATTACAAGAACCATTCTGAAATTCCTCCGTACATGGCTGATTATATCACTAATGTTGTAGGAGATGTTGACAAGGTAGAGGAAGTTCCTCTCGATCAGATCAACGACTTTCTTAATGGTCTTGAAGATTGGTATGCGGATGATGTTGAACTTCTCGATACCAATTCTTATATGACTATGCACTAACGACTCAAATAGGAAGAAAGGAGCGGAGGAATACAGTCATACTTCTTGGCCTATTCCTCCGTTTTTCTTATGGAATTAGAAACAACCAACGAACAGTACCATGATCTTCATGTTTTGCTTGACAAGAAACGTACAGGCAAAACAACAGTCGTTCCTACACAAGCTCTACGCAATCTTCTAATGGATCATTCGCGTATGTGTGGTGTTATAACTAAGGTGGGGATAAAGATAGAAAATGTATAAGTTCTTCTGTTTACTTCTTACTGGTCTAGTACTGTCTACTGTTATTTCGTATCAAATAAAGGCTGACGAACTACAGCAGCAGCTTGAATGTAAGGCGGAAGCTATCTACTTTGAAGCTAGATCAGAAACTTTTCTGGCTCAGATAGCTGTAGGGATTGTAATTAAAAATAGAGTGGAGTCAGATAAGTTTCCTGACGACTATTGTTCTGTAGTCCATCAAGGTGTTAAAAGAAAAGGTAACATGGTAAAACATCAGTGTGCTTTTTCTTATTATTGTGATGGTAAATCAGAAAAGATTTACAACGATCAGGCGTACTTTGAGGCTATGAGTGCAGCAATGTTAGTGATGCTGTATGGAGCAACTATAGAAAACATACGAGAAGCTACGCACTATCATGCGGTCTATGTCAAACCTAGTTGGGCTAGAAAGCTGACGTACCTTGGAACACTTGGCCTTCATAAGTTCTACAAATGAATAAAGTAGAAAAACATCTACCAACTCTGCTATCTCTAGCAGAAAATATTGAAGAGCCTGTCAGGTGCTTTCGCCTAGCTGCTGGTGTAGTATACAAGAATATGCTAGTTAGTGTGGGAGTTAATAGCTATAAGACTGATCCTTTTCAGGCTAGGTATGGTAAGCATGAACACGCTATTCATCTACATGCTGAAGTTTCAGCTATCAAGAATGCGTTACGTCAGTTGAATGTAGAAGATTTACAGAAAGCATCTCTGATAGTTGTAAGAGTAAAAAGAAAAGATCACAAAGCACCTTACGAACCTGCTATAGCTAGACCATGTACAGGATGCTTGCGTTGTATCGTGGAGTTTGGTATAAAGAACGTATACTATACTGGTGAAAAAGGGAGAATACATCAGCTATGAAATGTGAACTTATAAGCTGCCTTGGTAGTGATCTAACTGTCGTCAACTCAGCCAGAGTATCTTTCGATCAGCACTCTGATAAAATAAACTATAAAGATAGAAGGCTAATAAGATATCTAGCTAAACATAAACACTTTACACCTTTCACGCATTGTGTTATTACAGTACGTGAAGAAGTACCAATCTTTGTAGCTAGACAGCGGTTTAAACATAGTGTAGGTTTTAGTTACAATGAAGTTAGTAGAAGGTACGTAGATGGTGATCCTACTTTCTTTCACCCTGACGTGTGGCGTAAACGTGCAGAGAATAAGAAACAAGGATCAGAAGATACTGCAATACCTTCACAGAAACTTATTGAAAGTAAGTACGATAACTTTCTTACTGAAGCCAAGGGACTGTATGATACCATGCTGAGTATGAACATCGCACCAGAGCAAGCACGTATGGTTTTGCCGCAGAGCATGTACACCAGCTACTATGTGACTGGTTCTCTTTCTGCCTTTGCACGTGCCTACAAATTACGTATTGACGAACATGCTCAGAAAGAGATACAATACCTAGCGAAGATGTGGAACGACATCATTCAACCATTGTATCCTATATCATGGGAGGAACTAACTAATGGCTAATAAACGGTCTACAGGAAATGAGAAACCAGCTTGGGTCAAGCAGCACATGCGGACTAGTATCGGTCAGTCTGTGAATAGCAAACCTAAGAACAAGAACAAGCGACGTAACTTTAAGCGATACAGAGGACAAGGAAAATGACAAAAATTCTAGTTCCAGTATCAACTACTGAAGATGTTGTCTCTTTTCTTGATAAAGCTCGTAGCAATTGTCTAAAAGGTGAAATAAGTTACGAACAGTTTTGTAACATTGAGATGTTGGAACTAGGATACACCCCTTCCTCACCAAAAGAGAGGGAAGAATATTTTCAATTTATAGAATCTTTGCAAGATGCAGATAACTTTAGCAGTAATGTAATATTTACCCCTATAGAGATAAGCAATTCAAATGAAAATTTTCATGTAGAGTGTGAAAGCTGTGGAGCAATTCATATTGTGCAGCATCTTGAATGGTCCGCTATTATATGCTGTCATTGTGCAAGCGAAATTTACAACCCATACGACAAGGAATTTTAAATGAAAAATTTATGGGAAAAAGACAGGAAAACTATTTATAAAGAATTATACCAGCAGTATCTTGAGGAGGGGTATTCAAGAAAAGAGGCTAAGAAATATGCCTCAGAAGATACAGAAGAGTATATGTCTACTGAATCTGGCTTCATAAAAGATATTTTCACATATCAAGAGGAAGACTGTTAGAGATGTGGAAAGTCGTTGTTAAAAAGAAGCATACCGAAACTGTTGTAGAGGATGCTGAATACGAGGAGGATATCTGGAATTTTCTGGGTGATAGAAAACTGTTTACATCCCAAATTGGGTATGATATAGAAGAGACGATAGACGGGTTTGTTGCAAAGCAGAATGGAGAAACCATTGCTACATACAGGATACTCAGGGAAGACTGAACATAATGGTAGTAACTTTGTAAAGCATGTGCCATGTCCATCACATTCATGCGGATCAAGTGATGCGTGTGGTGTGTTTGACGATGGACATATGTTCTGTTTTAGTTGTCGTAGTTTTTTCCCAAGTGATAAGGCATACGAAAAGGAGTATGACATGCCACTCGATAACATCAACTATCAACAGCCAACCGCGAAGGGTCATATTGCAGCAATAAATGATCGTTCAATTACCAAGGAAACCGCCGAGAAGTATGGTGTTCGTATTCAGCAAGATTCCTCTGGATCAGTAACGAAGCATCTCTATCCATACTATGACGTAAACAATACGCTCGTAGCTTACAAGGTTCGTGATGTAGCCACCAAGACTTTCAGCGCAGACCCACCGGGTGCTATGTCTGCTGGTATTCTCTTTGGTCAGCATCTTTGTCAGGAGCGTGGTAAGTTTGTCACCATCTGTGAAGGTGAGCTTGATGCAATGGCGGCTTATCAGATGCTTGGATCGAAATGGCCTGTGGTATCCATCAAGGATGGTGCGGCTGCTGCCGTTAAAAATTGCAAGCGAAGCTATGACTTTCTCAACAGCTATGAAACTATTGTCATTTGCTTCGATGCAGATGAAGCTGGACAGAAGGCATCTCGTCAGGTTGCTGAACTGTTCGAGCCTAACAAGTGCCGCATCGTAGCTATGGATAAGAAGCTGAAGGATGCTAGTGGTTATCTATCTGAGAAGAAGTCTCAGGACTTCAATCAGATGTGGTGGGCTGCTAAGACCTTCACTCCTGCTGGAATTATCAACCTTCGTGATGTAGGCGAAGAGCTTTACGAAGAAGGTAATAAGACCACCTGTCTTTATCCTTGGGCTGGACTGAATGAGAAGCTGTACGGTGTACGTACTGGTGAACTGGTAACGCTTACGGCTGGCACTGGCACTGGTAAGTCTAGCGTCATGCGTGAGTTGATGCACCACGTACTCAAAAATGCTGAAGGTAATATTGGTGTTATCTCTTTGGAGGAGAATACTCGTTCTACTATCTTCCATCTCATGTCAGTAGAAGCTAACGCACGGCTATACATCAGGGAGGTACGCGAAAACTTTCCACAGGCTGAGTTGTTCAAGTGGCAAGAAGCTACTGTAGGAACGGGAAGGTTCTTTGCCTTCGATCACTTTGGCTCTATGGGTACGGAGGAAATCCTTGCTCGTGTTCGCTACATGGTTAAGGCGCTGGATTGTAAGTGGATTTTTCTTGACCATCTTTCCATTCTCGTATCAGGTCTGGAGGGTATGGACGAGCGTAGGAACATCGACGTACTGATGACTAAGCTTCGCAGTCTAGTGGAAGAAACCAACTGTGCTTTGCTTCTCGTATCTCACCTACGCCGCACTGGTACTGACACTGGACATGAGGATGGCAAGGAAGTAAGCCTTTCTCATCTGCGTGGATCACAGTCAATCGCACAGCTTTCTGATGCTGTTGTAGCTATGGAACGTGATCAGCAGTCTGAAGACACTAACATTGCGAACACCACTACCATTCGCGTACTAAAGAATAGGTATGCCGGTGAAACTGGTGTTGCTTGCCACTTGTTTTTTAACAAGGAAACTGGTAGGCTGCACGAAGTTGTAAATCTTGGTGACGATCTTGAAGAGAGCAGTGACGACATCCCTTTCTAGCAGCACCATTAGGTACTACCCTACTACTCAACGAAGTTGAGAGTAGTAGGTAGTACTTATACCAACAGGAAACCGGAATGAACGTAATACTCGACATCGAAACCGATTCACTAGATGCTACCACAATTTACTGTATTGTTACTAAGAATGTAGATACTGGTCAGGTGAATGTTTGGAAAGGAGACGAGTGCCTAAAAAGTTTTCCTACTTTTGCCAGTGGAGTGTCTAAGTTCATTATGCACAATGGCATAAGCTTCGATGCTCCAACTCTCAATCGACTTACCGGAACGAAACTACACCTAAATAACGTAGAAGATACTCTTATTCTTTCTCAACTTCTCTTTCCTACGCGAGAGAAACATTCGCTTGAAGCTTGGGGTGTCGATCTTGGTTTTAAGAAAATTGACTTCAAGGACTTCAGCAAGCTTACTGAGGAGATGATTACGTATTGTATACGTGATGTAGAAATTACGTATCGTCTTTGGCTTCGCATTCGACAGGAAATACCAAACAACAAATATCGTAAAGCTATTGATCTTGAATATAGTGTTCGTAACATTGTGGACGTTCAGGAGAAGAACGGCTTTACTCTCGATCTACAGAAAGCCATGAGCCTACAAGCTATGCTTTCCGATAAGTCGGCACAGATTGAGGATGATCTACAAAAGAGGTATCAACCAATCGTAGAGAAGAGGGTATCAGAGAAAACTGGAAAGCCCTTGAAGGATAAGGTTACAGTATTCAATCCAGCCAGTCGTCAACAGATAGCTGCACGACTGATGGAGCAGGGATGGAAGCCAGATAACTTCACGCCCACTGGTCATCCAATCGTTGACGAAGGCACACTGAAGAAAGTAGATATACCAGAAGCACAGATGATTGCGGAATATCTTCTTCTCAACAAACGAACAGCACAGATAAAATCTTGGATAGAACTTCTAGAAGAGGATGGAAAAGTACATGGAAAAGTTCTTACGCTCAAAGCTATATCAGGACGTATGGCACACTACGGTCCAAATATGGCACAAATTCCAGCAGTATATTCTGCCTATGGCAGGGAGTGCAGAGAGTGCTGGAGTGCTTCTTCTCCTGATCGTGTTCTTGTTGGTTGTGATGCAAGCTCATTGGAGCTAAGGTGTTTAGCACACTATATGAATGATGCTTCTTATACGAAGGAAGTAGTAGAAGGAGATATTCATACAGCTAATCAGAAAGCCGCAGGACTAGAGACACGAGATCAAGCTAAGACTTTTATCTACGCTTTTATCTATGGTGCCGGTGCAGCAAAGATTGGAAGCATAGTAGGAGGCACAGCCCAGCATGGTCAGCATCTTATTGATAACTTTCTTCAGAGCTTACCGGCTCTAGCTGAGTTAAGAAAAGCTGTTGACAAACACGCAGCAACAGGGTATATACAGGGTTTGGATGGAAGGAGACTTCATGTACGGCATCAACATGCTGCTATGAACCTTCTTCTTCAAGGTGCTGGTGCTATCATCTGTAAGCAGTGGGTAGTATCAATTAATAAACTGATAAGAGAGCATAAGATAGATGCTAAGTTGGTTGCCAGCATTCACGACGAATATCAATTTGATTGTGCTAAAGATCAAGCAGATAGGTTTGGCAGACTAACTCAGAAAGCTATGAAGCTCACAGAAAAGGAGTTGAATGTGCGATGTCCGCTCGACAGCGAATACAAAGTAGGCCGGAACTGGTCAGAGACACACTAATATTTCTAACACCTGATGAAGTTAAGTTTGCTAATCTTATTGGTAATCGAAGAAGTCAGGGAAGCCGAAAGGCTAATGTTAGAGATAACTCTTATTCTAAGTCTGATCCTATAGAGATAGACGAGCTAGGAGCTAGGGCTGAGTTAGCTATTCATAAAGTATGCAATCAATACCCAGAAGATATGTTCGTCTTTCAACCAAAATCTAAGAAAGGTAAGACTGATCTAGGTGACATCTTTATAGAAGGTTTTGGAGTAGATATTAAGGCAACGAAATACAAAACAGGTAAGCTTCTCGCAAACATAGGACCGAAACCAGATATTGACATCTTCGGTTTAGTAGTAGAGAATAACCTTAATGAGTATGAGTTGAAAGGTTTCTGTTCAGCAGACGATCTTTATAATGAAGAACGTATTGAAGTTGTTGGCAGAAAGGTGTATGCTGTACACCAACACGATCTGATGTCGTTTGATGACTGCGTTAAAAAAATGACATCCAAGAAAAAGAAAAGTGTTGACAAGCGTAAGTAGTTCGAGTAGTATCCCCAAGTTACTAGGAAACAGCCCACGCCAAAAGGGCATTACAAAGGAGATTAAAATGGCAAATCAGAAGTACGATCCGATCATCATTTCGGGTAAGGTTTATTGGGCTTCAGTAGTTGAGCCAAACACCACCTATGAACCTGCTTGGCAAGCCGATATTACGATTGACGATGACGAAACTCGTCAAAAGCTTGAGTCTATCGGACTGAATGTCAAGAACAAGGGTGACGAGCGGGGAGATTTCTTCTCTGCGAAGCGTAAGGTAATGAAGAGGGATGGCTCTAATCGCAATCCTCCTGTGGTACTTGACGCGAAGCGTAACCCTTGGGATAACCGTCTAGTGGGTAACGGCACTACGGCCAAGATTAAAATTCAGCCATACGAGTACAGCTATGCTGGTAAGGCTGGAGTAACTGCAGACTTTATTGCGATGCAGGTTATTGATCTTGTACCTTATGGAAATCCATCCAACGACTTTCAGGATGAAGATGGTTTTACCATCGACTCTGAATTAGCAGCTCTCTAAGAAAGGAAAACAATGACTAACGAGTCTTTAGTACTCTCAGCACTTCGTCGTGGTATGCGCGTTACTCGTAAGACTGCGATTGAACGTGGCTGGTGTGAAAATCTCACAGCGACTATCTCACGCCTTCGCAAGCGTGGCTATCAAATTATCGCAATTAAGGCTAACTCTCCCGATGGTCCTTATACGCGATACAAGCTACTAGCAGAGCCTACAGCTAAAGCTGCCTAGTAGCTAATCAAGGAGGCAACAGGACATGGCTAAGTCGATTGACACATTGGTAGAAGACATCTATAGTCTTTTTACTAACGAGGAAGAAATAACAATAAAAGAAGAAGACCTCGAAGCTTTCACTGAAGCAGTAGTTAGTTCTGTTGCCTCCGCTATCTCCGAAGTGCGAAAGCCGAGAGAACCATCTTTGCGTCTTTCCTTAATTGGTCATAAGGATAGAAAGATTTGGTATGAGATGAATGGGGCGGAGAAAACAGCACTCTCCGCTCCAACTCTCATTAAGTTTCTGTATGGTGATATTCTAGAACAGCTTCTTATTTTGTTCTGTAAGGTAGCTGGACATGAGATTAAGGAAGAACAGGCAGAGCTTTCGTCTAACGGTGTACGTGGACATAAGGATGCTACTGTCGATGGTGTTCTCGTTGATTTCAAATCAGCTTCTCCATACAGCTTCAAGAAGTTTAAGGAAGGTTCCATTCTAACCGATGATCCTTTTGGATATATTGCTCAAATATCTGCTTATTCCGATGCGGATAATAATCCCAACGTAGGTTTTGTCGCTATTGACAAGTCATCAGGGGAGATTTGCTACTGTCCTATCGACGATATGGACTTAATTAATTCCGAGAAAAGAATTAATGACATTAGAAACTTCCTGCAGAAAGAAACACCACCAGAGAAATGTTATGATCCGGTTCCTGATGGAGCTAGTGGGAATCTCAAACTACATATTGGTTGTTCCTTTTGTGATTATAAACACACTTGCTGGGCTGACGCTAATGGTGGTGTTGGTATACGTACTTTTCAGTATAGCAATGGTCCTAAAGATTTGGTCAGGGTTGCAAAGGTTCCTAACGTACCTGAAGTAACTAATGACAAATAGATACAGGTCAGGTTCAGAAAAGAAGACAGGCGATTTACTCGATAGTCTTAGTGTTGCTTATTCTTTTGAACCTCACTATATTAATTATACTTGGATAGAACATAAAAAATATCTTCCAGATTTTATTCTACCTAACGGAATTATTCTGGAAGTAAAAGGAAGGTTTAAACTAGAAGACAGAAAGAAACACTTGTTTATTAGGGAAGATTATCCAGAACTAGACATTCGGTTTGTCTTCGACAATCCCAACAACAAACTGAATAAAGGAGGAAAAGCAACCTATGCTGACTGGTGTATTAAAAATGGCTTTCTGTTCTGTAAAAACACAGACCATCAGGTTATAGAGGAATGGTCGAATGAACGAAGATCAACAACAAGACGAAGAGACGTTTCTAATAAACGTAGAACATCTTGTAGAAAACAAACAGACAAGCCCAGAAAAGGTTCTGTTTCTAAGCGTAATCCTTCAGGCTCTTCTGGACGCAACAAAACCGGAAACAGCAAGCGAACCAGAGGAAGAAAAGTTAGCTAGACGTTCTGCTCAAGCATGGTTCTTCGCTTCTATCGGTGTAACCGCACAAGACTTTACTGATGTTTGTGATCTGGCAGGAATATCTCCTGTTGATATGCGTAGCTTTGCATTTAAGGTCTTGCGTTCTAGGGAGATTAAGTATATAAGAAAGAGGATCAACACGGTGTTAAGTTATGATTAAGAAGAAGAATGATGCTTTGGACAACTTCAACAGAGAGAAGCAGATTTTGGAAGCCATGAAAAACATACCTACTCTCAAAGATTATAAGTTTCACGAGAATGAGTATCTAGAGGAGATACAGAAATACATTCTTGAAACTTACAATCAGCACTATGCTCAAGGAAAGTATCAAGCTACTGACACAATCATTGATGCGGGATACGGTGAAGGCTTTTGCTTGGGTAACATAATTAAGTATGCAAAAAGATACGGCAAGAAAGAGGGCAGAAACCGTAAAGACTTGCTAAAGATCGTCCACTATAGTATACTGATGCTTTACGTCCACGACAATCAATCACCGGGAGAATGACATGCAAACACCTAATCTGAACATTACTATTCAACCAAAGCGGGACAGTTTATTTGATCAGTTAGGTATAGCACGTTTAAAAGAATCATATATGGCAGACCATGAGCTATCTCCTCAAGAGAGGTTTGCTTATGTGTCTAAGACCTTCTCCTCTAATCCAGAACATGCACAGCGCCTATATGACTACTCGTCTAAACATTGGCTGTCCTACTCAACTCCTATTCTTTCTTATGGCAGGTCTGCTCGTGGTCTTCCTATCTCCTGCTACCTGAACTACATTCACGATAGCGCAGAAGGTCTTGTAGATAATCTATCAGAGACTAACTGGCTATCTATGCTGGGTGGTGGGATAGGTATTGGCTTTGGCATACGGTCATCAGATGATAAGTCTACTGGTGTTATGCCTCATCTCAAGATGTACGATGCTTCTTCTCTGGCTTATCGTCAAGGCAAGACACGTCGCGGTTCTTACGCTGCGTACCTTGACATTGACCATCCCGATATTGTTCTATTCCTTGAGATGCGTAAGCCTACTGGTGATCAGAACTTCCGCTGCTTGAACATGCACCACGGTATAAATATCAGTGACGACTTTATGAAGCTGATTGAAAACTGTATGATGGATGTTAATGCAGACGATACTTGGGAGCTACGTGATCCACATACCAAGAAAGTATGTGATGTAGTTTCTGCGAAGGAACTGTGGCAGCGTATTCTTGAGATGCGTATGCAGACTGGCGAACCTTATCTTCACTTCATTGATCGTTCTAATGAACAGTTACCTACTTGGCTAAAACAACAAGGATTAAAGGTACATCAATCAAACCTATGTTCAGAAATTATTCTTCCTACATCAGCAGAACGTACAGCAGTTTGCTGCTTGTCTTCAGTTAATCTGGAGTATTTCGATGAATGGTCAAAGGACAAACAATTTCTTCCAGATGTACTTGAAATGCTGGATAATGTTCTTCAGTCTTTTATTGATAATGCTCCTGACTCCATCAGCCGTGCTAAGTTTTCAGCAATGCGAGAAAGATCAGTTGGTGTTGGAGCATTGGGTTTTCACGCCTACCTGCAAAGCAAAGGTATTGCCTTTGAATCAGCCATTGCAAAGTCAGTCAATATGCGTATGTTTAAGCACATACGAACTGAACTGGATGGAGCAAATCGAAAGCTCGGATCAGAGAGAGGAGAAGCTCCCGACGCAACAGGAACTGGACTACGTTGTAGTCACGTCATGGCGATTGCACCCAATGCTTCTAGTTCAATTATTATGGGAAATACCTCCCCTTCCATTGAACCTTGGAGAGCCAATGCCTACCGGCAGGATACGATTAGTGGTGCGTTTCTAAACAAGAACAAGTTTCTAGATAAGCTTATCAAGGAGAAGTGTGATGCGGATGATAAACTTAACTATGATAAAATCTGGTCTTCTATTATTGCCAATGATGGCAGTGTACAGCATCTTCGCTGTCTTACGGACATTGAGAAAGATACGTTCAAAACGTCGATGGAGATTGATCAACGGTGGGTCATTGAACACGCTGTTGATCGTCAACAATATATTGACCAAGCGCAGTCGCTGAATGTTTTCTTTCGACCAGACGTTGACATTAGTTACCTACATGCTGTACACTTCATGGCTTGGAAGAAAGGACTAAAGACTATGTACTATTGTCGTTCAGAGAAGATCGGTAAAGCTGATCGTGTCTCTCGTAAGATTGAGAGACAGATCATCCAAGAGATTGATATGGAGTCACTAGCCTCTGGTGAAGAATGTCTAGCTTGTGAGGGTTAAATGACAAAGCTTAAACTTCAAGATCAACGAAACTACTTCAAGCCTTTCCACTATCCGTGGGCATATGACGCATGGCTGAAGCATGAACAGTCTCACTGGCTGCACACTGAAGTGCCTATGCTGGAAGATGTTAAGGATTGGAAGTCTAATCTCTCTACAGAAGAGAAGTACTTTCTTACCAACATATTTCGTTTCTTTACACAGTCAGACATTGACGTAGCTGGTGGTTACGTAGACAATTATCTACCACACTTCCCACAGCCTGAAGTACGTATGATGCTAACCAGCTTTGCTGCTCGTGAGGCACTTCATGTTGCTGCCTACTCCCATCTCATTGAGTCTCTAGGTATGCCTGAGACTACCTACAATGAGTTTCTGGAGTATGAAGCAATGAAAGATAAGCACGAGTTCTTTATGGATAAGGTGTCTAGTAATGCTCCTATTCCTCTAAAAATTGCTGCGATCTCTGCGTTTACTGAGGGTCTGGCACTATTTTCCTCCTTCATTATGTTGCTAAACTTCCCTCGTCACGGTAAAATGAAGGGTATGGGACAGATTGTCACATGGTCTATCGTAGACGAGACACAACATGCCGAAGGCATGATCAAGCTGTTTCGCACCTATATTGAAGAGAACCGTGACGTTTGGAACGACAAAACCAAGTCAGAGATTTATGCTACTGCAGAACAGATGGTAGCTCTAGAAGATAAGTTCGTTGATCTAGCCTTCAAGATGGGTAAGGTTGAGGGACTACGAGACTACGAAGTTAAGGAGTATATTCGCTACATTGCTGATCGTCGTCTCATTTCTATGGGCATGAAAGGCATCTACAAAGTTAAGAACAATCCGCTACCGTGGGTAGAGACAATGATCAATGCTCCTACTCACACTAACTTCTTTGAGAACCGTGCTACTGATTACGCAAAGGGTGCTTTGTCAGGTAACTGGTCAGATGTTTGGGCAAACTAGAAGACATCTAGAAGAAAATAAAATGTCTTATTGGCAGCATTTTATGTTTGCTAATACACTTACATTTTCTTTACTTCTCGCTGCGATATGTTTGCTAATACACAGCATCCTACCAAATGTATTTACTCATACAGGAAGTAATATTATAAAGAAAGTATACAACAAAGTTATTTAGGGAGAACAGCATGGCTAGAGATTATAAAAGAGAAAATCGTGTAACAAAAAGTAAACCAAAGAATATTGCCAAACGTGTAGCACGTAACAAAGCTAGACGTATGCTTATGCGTGAGGGTCTAGTTAAAAAAGGAGATGGTAAGCACGTAGATCACAAAGTACCTCTTAGCAAAGGTGGTAGCAATAGCCGTAGTAATCTACGTGTTCGTGATGGAAGAAAGAATAGTACCTTTGCCAGAAACTCAGACAAATCTATTAAGTCTAAAAGAAGGACATAATGCTCTGGCCTTATCCATATTATCTGTATGAAAGTGAACTACCAAAAGATTTCTGTAATGCTATGCTTACCATGTTTAAGGAAGATGGTGCAGAAGAAGCTGGTGTTTATGTAGGAGACAGAACAGAGATACAAACAGAAGTGCGTAACAACTCAATTAACTGGATCACACATCCAGATATAATTGAAATTATGCAGATATATACTCAGAAGGCTAACGAAGATGCTGGCTGGAACTTCGATGTTATATCCTACGAAACGCCGCAGCTATCGTGCTACGCACCGGGACAGTTCTATGACTGGCATGTAGACATGGGAGTAGAGCAGCCGAATGACGTATTTTTTAGAAAACTTTCTATTAGTATTTCTTTGAATGAGGATTATGAAGGTGGTGACTTTGAGATAGAGCATTGGTGTGCACCAAACGTAACAAAGAGACATAATAGCATAAAAGGTATGCGTAAGACGGGAAGTATTGTTGTCTTTCCTTCTTTTCTACATCACAGAGTAGCACCGATAACAAAGGGTAAAAGATATTCTCTCGTATGTTGGTTTAGAGGACCACAATTTAAATAAAGTTGTTGACTTTTCAAAAATAGCACTATATAATATAGGAGCAGTTGCTAGAAATAGGACTGCTCTTTTTTCGTATTTGCTAATGAAAGGAATACACAATGAATCTAATTTCTTTTTCTCCTCAGTTTGAGAAGATGCGTAACTTCATGCTAGACATTGAAAATAAGTTTGAGCCTCTGTCATACGTAGCACAGTCTCTCTCAAACTCAGGAACGTATCCTCCACACAATATCTATAAAGAAGATAACAAATATGTAATTGAGATGGCTTTAGCTGGCTTCTCAAAAGAAGATGTTGTTGTGGAAATTGAACCAAATCTTTTAGTTGTAAAGACAACAAAGGAAACAAAGACTGAAGACGATCCTTTAGATATGTACAAGTATAAAGGTATCGCCAAACGTGCTTTTCGTAGAGTATTCTATCTTGCAGATTTAATGCGTGTCGTATCTTGTAAGATGGAAAATGGAATGCTTCACATTGAAATTGAGAAGGAAATTCCAGAAGAACAAAAACCAAAACAAATTACGATAGAGTAGGAGTACAAGGTTTGCCTATCAATAAACTACCAACAATATACATAGGCTATGATCCTCGTGAACATGACTATGTTCGAGTGCTAGATAAGTCTATACGTATGCACACTACCTATACGTACAATATAGTCCCTATTGTACAGAAGGAAGTTCGCAGGGCTGGCTTGTATTGGCGCAGTCCAGAGTATAACTCAGAAGGCACGAAGGTTGATGTTTTTGATGGCAAACCCTTCTCTACTGAGTTTAGCTTTACTAGGTTTCTAGTACCATTTCTAAACCAGATGTCGGGTCTAGCATTATTTATGGATGCTGATATGTTTGTTCGTTCAGACATTACAGAAGTATTTGATGTATATGGATCAGATAAAGAGAATGTTATTAGCTGTGTAAAGCATATGCACGTTCCTCAAGAAAAAGAAAAGATGGATGGGCAGGTACAAACCATCTATAACAGAAAGAACTGGTCATCTTTTGTTCTATGGAATTGTGATCATCCTTGGATGAAAGAGTTGACAATTTCGGATGTTAATGTTAGAAGTGGAAGCTGGTTACATGCTTTTGAATGGGTTGATGTCTTTCCTATTGGAGATATTCCAGTTGAATGGAACTGGCTAGACGGAACTTCAGCCGCAGATGTAAATCCAAAGAATGTACACTTTACAACGGGTGGACCAGTTTATCCTACTTGGAAGGGTAAGCGAGAGATAGATGAC